>Ga0207867_1001341_pt1 | contig 18398 bp, 23 predicted proteins | sample HigsolmetaAR206D_FD_184838 | JGI IMG/M metagenome (GOLD analysis project Ga0207867, IMG submission 184838) | Ionic liquid and high solid enriched microbial communities from the Joint BioEnergy Institute, USA - AR20-6-D (SPAdes) (version 2) ...
CTTGCAAGAAGGCGGCGAAGAAAGAATAACAGCACAATATGGGGATGAATCGGCTCTTCCAAAACCAAAAGGGACAACAAGCGATCCTGTTTATAGAGAACTATTGAGACGTGAAAAGCGTTGGAGAAAGATTGAGGAATATGAACGGAAAGTGAAAATGATTCAAGATCGCATCCACGTCATTCAAGATGAACGTGAATTTGAGGTGCTTAACTGGTTGCTTGATGGGAAAAGTTATCGTTGGATAGGTCATCATATGGGATTATCCTTCTCTCATATTAGAAGAATCAGAGATTCGATTGTTGAGAAGTTAGCAAATGTTCCAAATGGCACGAATGGCACAAAGGGCACAAACGAAACAAAATTGATTTCATGATTTCGGTGATTGTATCATGGAAGGCAGGACAGGGAGGCGGAAACCTCCCTGGTTGGTAAGCCATCTAATTGATCAAAGCGCCACCTTTCGGTGGTGTTTTTTGGTTTTTAAGTAAAAAGATGCAGGAAAATAGACTCCTTTTGTCGAAGCCTGATGACGAAGGGAGAGTGATAATATGGCACTTATAGACCATAATGTTTCAATTGAATTAGAAATGGCAGCTAGAAAAGCGTTAAACATACCATCTAGAGGAGGGTTATATGGAGTTATTGATGCTGATTACATCGATCGAGTTGGTCGAGCATATACAGTGTTAGTAGCTTCTGTTTCGCCTTATTACAAGGATGGAGATTCAAAAGCGCAAGCAAAAATAAACAATTTTCTTGAAAAATATTATTTCCTAGGGGAACCTGATACTTCTAAAGAGGAATATACTCAAGGAGTAAAAGAAGCTGCTAAAGAATTAAGAAAACTTATAGACGAGTTGAGAAAATAAAAAGCTTTATATTTTTAAGCATCTCATTCGAGGTGCTTTTTTATATTTGGAGGGAAAGCAATGATCCCAAGCAAAGTTCAAGTGGATAGAATTGATTACAAATTGATTAGGGTCAAATGGTATAATTAGGCTATGCAAAAAAACGAAAAGTTGGTGAAATGGCATGAAATATGTTTTACGGTACCTTCATGCCATGAATGAGGGACCAGAATATCATGTTGCTGTGAATGAGACAAAAGAGGAATTCGATACGTTAGACGAAGCGATGGAAAAATGGCATTGGCTTTGGGAACACACCGACAGCACGATATATGATATTACTCATGGTGATAAGGTTTATACATTCAGTGATTTTAACGCTTGGTGCGAAGAAAAAGAAAATGAAATCAAAGGGTGGATAACAATGGGGAATAATTTAGCTTTCCCGGCATGGAAAACGGCCGACACGATCATTAGCCATATTGTTGATGATATGTTTGGAGTAGTTACTAAATCGAAAGGGACGAATTTGACGCTACAACTTCTTCCTGAAGAGGCTGTTGATCTTGTTCCGATTGAAGATCGGACGAAATTCCAATCTTTATATGCCATTTTTTTACATTGGTTACGTGAGAAACATGCTATTCCAGATTTGGAAAGTATTTTGTATATGCCAAATGAACGATCAACAAAAGAGCAGATTTTACACCACATTATGCAGAAGTTTACAGAGATAGAGGCAACTTACAATATGAGTGTTAAAGAGATCTTAAAAGGAATTTTTGGTGTTTTACCTTATGCATATCAGCTGCCAGAAGAATTAAAAGGCATATATGAAAACGAAAGTCATCCTTAAAAGGGTGGCTTTTTCTTTTGCTCCAAAACAAACGAATAGTAGCTGGAGGTGGGTGAGATGTAGTGGTCGACAAAAAGGAATTAGCTTATCAGGATTACCTAAATGGCATGAAATATAAAGAGATTGCCGAAAAATACGGAGTCACCATAAACACGGTGAAGTCATGGAAAACCCGTTATAAATGGTCCCGTGATGGTGTGCATACAAAAGAAAAAAGTGTGCACACAAAGAACAAGCCTAAAAAGGCACGAGCTCCCAATAAAAAAGAAACGGAAGAGCCTATTGTTGAATCGGGCGATTTAACCGATAAACAAAGGCTTTTTTGTATGTATTACGTTAAATATTTTAATGCTACAAAGGCATATCAGAAAGCATATGGATGTGATTATTTTTCTGCCAAAGCGCATGGTTACAAACTGTTGCAAAATGTTGCCGTTAAAGCGGAAATCGATAGGCTAAAAAAAGAATTGGCAGAAGGAATTATGTTAGACGCAACAGCTGTTCTCCAAAAATACATCGACATTGCCTTTGCTGACATCACGGACTTTGTTGAATTCGGAACAGAAACAATACAGGGAGATGAGTTTACAGAAGAACTAACAGGTGTTGACCAATCTTATACTGCAAATTATGTCCGTTTTAAAAATGCCGCCGAAGTTGACGGAACCATAATCACAGAAGTGAAACAAGGCAGAGATGGTGTGTCTATCAAGCTTGCTGACAAAATGAAGGCTTTGGATAAGCTTGCCCAATACTTCGATCTATTCCCGGATAAATTTAAACGACGAATCGAGGAAGAGAAATTAAAACTCGCCCAACAGCAAAAACAACAGGTAGAAGTAGAAACTCCAATTTTTGTGGATGATGTTGATGAAGAAGATTAGCATAAAAAAACTTATTGGCGGTGGATACAATCGCTTTTGGCATAATAAAAACTTCTACCGTGTTGTGAAGGGTTCACGTGGATCGAAGAAATCTAAAACAACAGCACTAAACATTATTTACCGCATGATGAAATACAATTGGGCAAATACTTTGGTAGTTCGGCGTTTTTCAAACACGTTGAGGCAATCGGCTTATACAGACTTGAAATGGGCCATCAATCAATTAGGTGTATCTCATCTTTGGAAAACCAATGAAAGCCTTCCGGAACTAACTTATTTGCCGACTGGACAAAAAATCATCTTCCGTGGTCTCGACGATCCTTTGAAAATTACTTCAATCACCGTTGATGTTGGTATTCTTTGTTGGGCATGGTTCGAGGAAGCATATGAAATTGAATCAGAAGATAAATTCAGGACCGTTGTTGAATCTATTAGGGGTTCATATGATGATCCAGAATTCTTCAAACAAGTCACTGTCACGTTTAACCCTTGGTCGGAGCGTCATTGGTTGAAACGTGTTTTTTTTGACGAAAAAACAAGAGAAGATGACACTTTTGCTATTACAACGACATTCAGAGTGAATGAATGGCTAGATGACCAAGACAGGAAACGATACACCAGTCTTTATAAAACCAACCCAAGACGTGCAAGAATTGTTTGTGATGGTGAGTGGGGCGTTGCAGAAGGTCTTGTTTATGAAAACTTTGAAGTAAAAGAGTTTGACGTTGAATCTATTATTCATCAAACTCAAGCAACAAGCTATGGACTGGATTTCGGCTATGTGCATGACCCGACAGCGTTTGTTGCAATGGCTGTAGATCAAAAAGAAAAAGTCATCTACATTTTTGATGAACTCTATGAAAAAGGATTAAGCAACCAAAAAATCTATGAAAAACTGGTTGAAAAAGGCTATAAACGTAGTCTGATCATTGCTGATTCCGCAGAACCTAAATCAATTGATGAATTAAAGCGATTAGGATTAACTCGAATTAAAGGAGCTGCAAAGGGAAAAGATAGCGTCATGCACGGCATTCAGTTCATTCAAAACTATAAGATTGTGATTCATCCAAAGTGCGTACACTTTATTGAAGAAATCAACAACTATGTGTATGACAAAGATCGAGAAGGAAATACACTTAATAAACCAATCGATGAGTTTAACCACTTAATGGATGCGATGAGGTATGCAATGGAAGTGTTTACTGGAAAAAGGAAAGTTCGTGCTGTTCCGTCTCTTTATTAATGTTTTTTATGGTCTCTAAATCGAAAACATGTATAAAAACTTGCATAAAAGCGAGGTGAGAAAATGAAACGATCTACCATCCAATTGGACATTAGTGGAATTCAGCAAGAGGAAGCGATCAAGAAGATCATAGATTGGCATCGTCCGCATCATATAAAAATGATTCAGCTCTTTCGTCGATATTATGGAGATGTGCCGATTAAACAAAGACAAATAACGGATCCAAAGAAGCCAAATAATAAATTGGCACATGATTACAGAGGATACATTATAGATCAAGTGGTAGGCTATTTATTCGGTCAGCCTATCTCCTATCAAATCGACAAGCGATTTTATTCAGATGATCAATTTAATAAGGTTAAGGACAAACTTTCCCGTTTTAATACATTAAACATGGTGGATGATTTAGATGGGGAACTCGGAAAGATTATGAGTATTTGCGGCTATGCTTCGCGGCTTCTTTACGTTGATACGGATGGGAACGAAAGAATCATGAATGTTTTCCCGTGGGAATCAGTCTTTATTAAAAACAATGAGGATGTGACTAACGCCTTACGTTACTATCCTGTTACTGATTTAGACGGGAACACAACTACAAAGGTTGAATGGTATGACAAGGAAAATATTTATTTTTATACGTTTAATGGTGATGAATTAACACCAGATCAAAACAAACCATCTCAAAAACATCTTTTTGATTATGTTCCACTTATTCTATTTCCCAATAATGATGAAGAAATTGGCGACTTCGAAAAAGTGGAATCGCTCATAGATGCATATGACAAAATTAACAGCGACAGCGTAAATGAAATTGAGTCGTTTGCTAATGCTTACATGGCATTTAAGGGAGGATCTATTGAGAAAGAAACCATCGATCGAGCGAAACAGACCGGTGCTTTCGAGGTGCCGGAAGATGGAGATATTTTCTTCATCACAAAGAACATCAATGATACCTTTGTGGAAAACAACAAGAAAACACTAAATGAAAACATCCACAAGTTTTCAGCAAGTGTTGATATGTCCGATGAAAAATTCAGTGGAAGTGCTCAAACAGGGGAGAGCCGTAAATGGAAAATGCTTGCCTTAGAAAACAAGGCAGGCAAAAAGGCGTTGAAGTTTAGCAAGGGTCTAAGGGAACAATTCAAAGTGCTTTGCAGCGCGTGGCAAAAGAAAAACATCGATTTGAACTATCTCGACATTTTCTGGGAGTTTAAAAGAAACGTTCCGATTGATCTTCTTTATATCTCTCAATACGCTTCGCAGATGAAAGGGATCCATTCAGATCGGACGTTGCTGTCACAAATTCCTTACATTGACGATGTGGATTATGAAATGGATTTGATGCAGCAGGAAAAGGAAGAAAGCATTAATTTAGATCATTTTAGCAACCAAGATCACGCTCACACAGATACAAATCTTAATCAAGGAGCGGTTGAAAATGGCAAAATACCGCAAGAAACCAGTGGTAATTGAAGCCATTCAATGGAATGGTGATAATTGGCTTGAATTAGATGAATTTATTGGCGATTATCCGCATGAAACATATCCAAAGGATGGAATTATTAAAGTTCAAACATTAGAAGGGATAATGACAGCAAACATAGGGGATTACATTATCAAAGGTATAAACGGTGAGTTATACCCTTGTAAACCTGATATTTTTGAAAAGACATATGAAAGGGTTGCTGAATAAATGGCTGAAATTGTCTCTCTAAACAGCAATTCTGTATCTGCCATGATTCATAAGCTCACAGAATTGTATCATGATGGGCAGATTGAAGGGTTGGTAATGGGCGTGAAGTTAAATAATGGTGAATTCATATGCGGATTCACGAATACGATCAGCTACCTTGAGAAATTAGGCCTTTCTCAAGTGATTATTCATGATGTTCATTATGCGGCGAATGAAGAATAAGTGAGGTGTAGTAAATGGCCAGAGTTGTTGAAAGGAAAAATTTAAGTAAACACCTGCCGGAAATTGTCTTTAATGAAAAGCTGAAAAACTTAACAGCGGAACAAATCGATAGTATAGCTATAATGATGGAGATTGCTTATCAGAAAGGGAAAGAGGACGCTCTTAAAACCGTCGAAGTAGTTGATCAAACCAAAATTCAAAAAGCAGTGAAGGAGGAAATCGATAAAATGTATAATAATTTACGTAACCATACTTTAATGATATGACTCTATAAAAAGGGAGGCATATGAATGTTTTATATGCAGTTCGTAGCATTTAGGGGAAATACAGTAGTCGGGCAAGGCGGTCATTTATCTGAAACTGCAGAGGAATTAGACAAACAGTTTTTTACACTGGGTCATGATTACTTGCGCACCTTTGCGGGTGATAAGGTATCGGTGTTTTTGTTTGATCCAAATGAAGAAGTGTTTTACAAAAAAGGTGAATTCAAAGAAGAAAATGGGGAATTGGTTTATTTGCCAACTGATCCAGTAAATGTGGTAAAGGTATCGGGAAAAATAGAATAAAACAATAAATAAATTTGATTGCCAATGCACTTTCCAAAAGGAAGTGCTATTTTTATTGCCTTTTTTCGTTCTGCAGGCGTTAAAGAACAGGACGAATATAAAAACATTAATTGAACTTTGCAGGGGCTTATACAGCAACTGTAGAGGGCAAGGAGGATATGAAAATGGAAATCAAACAACCGTTTAATAAATCTTTAACACTACCGTACCGTCTCAATCTTCAATATTTCGCGGAAGGTGGGGACGGCGGCGATGGTGGAGGCGACAATCCACCAGCAGGACAACAGCAAGGTGGAGATGGAGGACAACCGACTCCACAAGGCGAACCGGGCAACGCACAAGGGTTACAACTAACACTTGACGCGGTGCAACAGTTCGTGAACGAAAACGATGACGCGAAAAAGTGGTTGCAATCACTCACGGATTCAAGGGTAACGGAAGCAATTAAAACCTATGAGAAAAAGACGCTGCCGAAAAAACTTGAGGAAGAGATTGCAAAGCGTTTTCCTCCGGAGACTCCTGAACAAAAGCAACTCCGTGAGCTGCAGCAAAAACTTGAACAAATCGAGCAAGAAAAGATTCGTGAGTCGTTACGTAATAAAGCTTTGTCTTTAGCGACTGAAAAACAGCTTCCTACTAAGTTAGTAGATTTCTTTATCGGTCAAGATGAGGAAACTACTGTAAAAAATTTAGGCATGTTAGAAGAAGTATTTTCGGCTGCGGTGCAACAGGCGGTAGAAGCTAAGTTCAAAGAAGGAGGACGTAATCCAAATCCACCTTCAGATCCAGGGCAACCACTGACGAAAGAAGCAATTGAAAAGATGACACCAGAAGAGATCAACAAAAACTGGGAGCAAGTTGAGAAATTTTTACAAGGAAAATAGGAGGTTTGATGATAGATGGCAATTGACAATTTTATTCCTACAGTTTGGAGTGCTCGTTTGCTTCAAAACTTGCAAAAAACATTGGTTTATGGACAAGCTGGAGTTATTAACCGCGACTATGAAGGGGAAATTCGCAATTTTGGCGACACTGTGACAATCAACAACATCGGTCGTATTTCTGTTGGTGATTACACGAAAAACAAAGATATGGACGATCCGGAAACACTAACTGATGAAACACGTACCCTTGTAATTGACCAAGCAAAATATTTTAACTTCCAAGTGGATGATGTAGATAAAATTCAACAAAATCCAAAACTTATGGATGAAGCAATGCGTGAAGCGGCTTATGCGTTGCGGAATGCAGCCGATCAATTTATCGCTTCTCACTATGTCGATGCGCTGCATAAAATTGGCGACGATACAACTCCGGTTGAGCCAACGAAAAACGATGCTTATGAATATCTAGTTGACTTATCCGTTAAATTGGACGAAGCAGATGTACCGGAACAAGGTCGTTTTGTCATCGTTCCGCCTTGGTATGAAGGATTAATGCTGAAAGATGACCGTTTTGTAAAAGCGGGTAACTTACCTTCTGATCAACGCTTGTTAAACGGTGTAATCGGACAAGCTGCCGGCTTTTTAGTCTTAAAATCCAACAATACACCAAAAGTGCCAGCGGACACCGAAACGGGTGTTAAAGAGAATTATAAAATCATTGCTGGCCATAACATTGGCTGGTCCTTTGCAGAACAAGTAAACCAAGTGGAAGCTTACCGTCCAGAAAAACGATTTGCTGATGCTGTAAAGGGCCTTCATTTATACGGTTGCAAAGTAATTAGAAGTGAGGCTTTAGCTGTATTAAGTGCTAAACGTCCAGCATAATGCTGTCTAGTTATTGGACAGCCTATTATTTTTGCAACAGGAGGTGCATGTAATGTGGGTTAGAAACACCAAAACAGGCCATGTTTGGTTTGTTTCCGAAGGACAAGGTAAACGATTGCTAAGAACAGGAGTTTACGAGGAAACGGAAGCTCCTAAAACCAAAACAAAGCGGTCAAGAAAAAGTGATGTAAATGAGCAATCTGAATAAGTCGGCAGAAGAGATCAATCGAGCTCTTGGTCAACGATTACAAAAGAGCGATCGCGAAATCGCAAGACGATATGCCAATACGTTAAACGAAATTCGACAAGCGCTCTCCAAGATTTACGAGAAATATGAAACAGGCGGCGTCCTAACATATGCGGAAATGGCTCGATATGACCGTCTGAGGCGTTTTTTACGAGAAATCGATAGATTACTCTCGACTCATTATAAAAGCCTGAAATCGGTCATTTATGACGTTCTGGGGGAGTCTTATCTCGATGGTTATTACCTTACGGCCTGGGCAGTAGAAACGGACACATTGAGCCGCCTTGCTTATTCTACTGTTGCTGCAGAAGTTATCACAGCAATGATCGAGAATCCGATAAGCGGTTTAACCCTTTCAGATCGATTGGAGAAACATCGTACCGATATCATCTACACAATCCAGCAAGAGATTACGCGAGGTCTTGTTAAAGGTGAAACATATGGTACTTTGGCCAACCGAATCAAAGGTGCTCTTGAAGGCGATACCGTGAAAGCCATGCGGATTGTCCGAACGGAAGCGCATCGGGCGAGTGAGTCAGGAAAGCTGGATTCTGCCATACATGCTCATAAGAATGGCGTCATCATGCTGAAAGAATGGAACACCATGCAAGATGAGCGTGTTCGCCCTGGTCGTGGAATCGGGAAGAAAGACGCCAAACATGCGGCAAATCATCGAATGCTTGATGGGAAGAAAATTCCCGTTGATGAGGATTTTAACGATGGATTAAGTAAAGGGAAGGCTCCTGGGCTACTTCCTGCTGCTGGTTCATCGATTAATTGCAGATGTTTTTTAACCTATTCAGTCCAATCAATTCAGAAACCTGATGCAAAAGAACTCGAAAACATGACGTTTGAGCAGTGGAAAAAGGAGCGGTTGAAAAAATGAAGAGGACCGTTGTAATCGGATCTGTTTCACATATTTACGAGGGTACACCAGAAGAAATTTACCGGTTAATGGATATGGAAGAAAATAGATTCAAGCATAAATTTGATTTAAATGTAAACATTAAACCGAATTTTAAAGCAGGCATAGGTGAGCCAGAATCTACAGTATTTTCAGATTCCGCAAGTCAAAAAGCATTTTAGCGTTTTCACCTGCCCGATATGGCTGTTTCATGTGATAGATGATTGAATGAAGGAGAGGCTGAAAAATGGATAAAAACTTCACTGTTAGTGTTGACGTGAAGAATCTTGATGTATATAAAGGGCTCTTAAATATTACGCAAGAAATCCTTGAGGATGAGCGCATTTCGATTGATGTAAGAAATGGATATTTAGCAAAGCTCCATTTGCTTCTACAATCCTAACGCCAAAAAACAAAGGATGATGCTAATGACGTTAGATGAATTAAAGATTCGTCTCAAAATCCCAATCGAAGATACGTCACAAGATGCATATTTACAAGTGGCTCTGGAAGATGCTATAGATCAAGTTCAAACATATTGCAATAACCAGTTTTTAGACGAAAACGGAGTATTAAGCCTTCCACCTGCAGTAAAACAAGCTATTGCCAAGCTGGTCAAAGCTTATCAAGAAAATAGCAATGTTGCTTCTCAATCACTTGGTGACATGAGCAAATCCTTTTTCGAAGGCGGCACTATGAATGAAGTAAATCGTATACTTGCTCCTTATCGGAAGGTGCGGTTCATATGAGAAAAAAGATCGTGATCACGATCAAAGACACTGGGGACATGAGTGAGATCATCAAGAATATTGAAAAATTGAAGTCTAAAAAGATTAAAGTTGGTGTGTTTAGTGGTGAAAAACACGAAAACAGTGAAATAGATATGGCTGATCTTGCCCGTATTCATGAGTATGGAATGACCATCAATCCAAAAAACGGAAAATATTTGGCTATTCCTTGTCATCCTAAAGCGAAAGGGAAAAGTCCTCGTGATTTTAATGACCTATTCTTCATTGAAACTGAAAAAGGCAATGGACTGTTAGCAAAGGAGAAAGGAAAAGACAGCTTTGACGTTTATTTCGTTTTGGTGAAATCCGTTACCATTCCAGAACGTTCTTTTTTGAGAAGTGGTTACGACGAGAACATCGATAAAATCTACAAAAAAATAAAAGATATGATGCCAGACGTAATCGCAAATGAAATAGATCCTGAATTTTTTATGGATTCTATTGGCGAAGAATTCGCCGGGCTGATTAGAAAAAAATTAGTTTCGATTAAGAGCCCACCAAAATCAAAAGTAACATTAGCTGCAAGTCCTGGGAAAACCAATCCATTACAAGATACTGGTCAATTAGTAGAATCTATCAGGCATGAGATTGAATAGGGGTGGAATGATGGACAAACCCTTTGAATTTTCTGACTTTGTTGAGGAATTTAAGGTTCCATTTACAGCATTTCCAGCTGTTCAGTCCGAAGATGTAGAATGGCAGGATAACGGTGATCCAGTTCCGAGTGGAGTAGACCCTGTTCCTATTCAAATGGAAGGCATCATTCTTCCAATAACGGAAGACGATTTGCGATACGCTGAAATGGGAACCTATAGCGTCAAAGACAAGAAGATTTATACGACACAGCCTTTAGAACTTGGCCAGGTGATTGAATATAAAGGCGACAAATATACCATTCAATCATTCAAGGATTACAGCGACTATGCAGATGTTTATATCTATTTGGCGAGGTATCGGGAAAAATGAATATTCAAGCCATAAAAGATATGATTGCCCGTATCAAACAAGATACGGGCATTACTATTATCAAAGCAAATACGACATACAAGCCGCCACCGTTGCCGTATGCCGTCTATAATATCACTTCATCTTATATCAAAGAGCGCGGGCGTGGGGTTGTGACACAGTATTCGGATGACTCTGGATCATATGAAAAACGGTCCGAACAATATCGCATGACCATTTCCTTTAATGCTTATGCAGAGGATAACGAAACCACTATGGAGTTAGCAATCAAGCTCCATCAGTGGTTTTTATTTTTGGGTCAAACCTTCTTACGAGATAACAATCTAGCGGTCTATCAAGTTGGAAACATCGAAGATCGCACCACTTTTCTAGTGGATTCTTACGAATATAAGCATGGATTTGATGTTCAGCTGAGGGCTACTGATGAACAGATCCGTCAGCTCACTGAAACAATAGACAAAGTCAATATAGGAGGTATGTAGAGTGCCATTACAAGATGTAACAGTAACCATTGACTTGCAAAAGCCTTCCGGCCTGATCGGGCTTGGAAAGCCACTTATACTCGCTGAAAAAGCAGGAGAAAGTTTTTTTAAAAATTATAGTGATATTACAGCCGTGAAAGCTGATTTCGATGAAAACACCAATGCTTACAAGAAAGCTGCAGCTGTCTTTGCTCAAAAAGACCGTCCGAAAGAGTTGGCCATTGCCACTTATGATCCAGCTTCAACAGACGGACCAACTTCTGCTACAACTGCGGTTGAAAAATATTTCGGTAACGATTGGTTTTTTGTGATTACAGCAGATGCTGATCAAACCGATCAAATAGCTGTGGCTGATTTCGTAGAGGGCCAAAAATTCAAAATGTATGTCGTCAAGACAACAGATGCAACGGCTCGGCAAGCATTTAAAGCGAAAAACTATGAATACGTGATCGACTTTTATCATCCGACAGCTGAAGAGGAAGCCGATGCGGCTTTGGTTGGAGAATTGGGCTCACAAACAGTTGGTTCTATTACGTGGAAGTTTAAAACATTGACAGGAATTACACCAATTGATGTTACCTCTGATGAATTGGCTGCTATTCATGCGGATGGTGCTATTGCTTATGTCACAAAAGCAGGTATCCCGCAAACTTCAGAAGGCATAGTTGTATCCGGAGAGTACATCGATGTTATGCACGGAAAAAGTTGGATCAAAACAAACATCGAAAACAGCATCCAAACAGCCTTTTCTAGCAACAAAAAAGTGTCTTTTGACAATAAAGGTATTAGCTTGCTAGAGGGACAGATTACAACCGTATTGCAGCAAGCATTTATAAACGGAATCATCGCTCAAGATGACGATGGAAAACCGTTATATACCATTACGGCTAAATCAAGAAGCGAAATTCCTGAAGAAGAACGGAATTCACGTGTTTATAACGGCTTATCCTTCTCTTTTGAATTGGATGGCGCTATTCACGAAGCAAATATCACAGGACAAATCTTAGTTTAGGAGGTTGATAGAACATGCCTACAACTTATGATCCGAATGAAGTAACACTTACGCTTGATGGAGTTTTTATCACGGGGTTCCAAGATGGAACTTTTATTGAAGCTTCCAAGGATGAAGATAATTTCAATACAAAAGTCAGCGCCCAGGGGGACGTGGCAGTTGCATTTACGAACAATCCTTTGGGTACGATCACATTCACTTTGTCACCTGTCAGCCCTTCTCTCTCGTATGTAAGACAACTGGCTGATCGGCGGACACCGTTCCCGGCATGGGTAAACCGAAGCGGTGGGGAAGTAAATGAAAAAGCAGGTGGAACAATGGCTCTGATTAAGAAAAAATCAGGGATGAGCTTTTCTGATGACTTAGAGGATCGAAAATTCGAAGTGCAAGTGTTGGATTATATTGAAGAGTGATGATGTTGAATGTCCAAAAAGAAAAATGCAAGAAATAAGAAACCTAGTAATCTTACGAAGCAGTCCAATCGGGCTGCTTCTTTGAATTTACAGCGAAAAAATTTACGAAAAGGAGAGGTTTTTAAAATGGCAAAAATCGGAACTCAAAAACAAGTAGAAATCGAAGGAGTAGTTTACACATTGCAATATCCTGGAGCTCGTGAACGTATGAGAATTCAAGACAGAGCGCAGCTTGAGGGCGGAAGGATGTCTAGTGAAAAACTCGCTGAGGAACTTTTCAAACATGTGATTGTCGATCCTAAGGTTTCTTTCGAATATTTCGATGGAAACGACGAAAAAGGGATTGAACCTCATGAAGGGTTAGATGAGCTTCTCGAAGAAGCCATGAACTTTCTTAAATCTGGAAGATAACAATCTCGATAAAACCATTATTCGGCAAGAAGTAGAGAAAGACTGGCTGTTTTATCGGCCGATCGTTGAAGGTGTCATTTCTTATACAGAAGCGTTGCAGATGTCCAGAAGGCAACTCGCCAAAATCAATATGGCTTTGGACATCAAAGCCCAAAATAAAGCCAAAGGTATGAAAGGCAAATAAAAAATAACGTATGAAAGGAGGTAAGCCATGAGCCTCCGAGATATGACGGTGGACATCGGTTTTCACGCCGATGCTTCACCGTTAAATAAAATGAACAAAGCCATGAATGACTTTGCGGGTACGACCAATAAGGCCGCAAGGGAAATGCAAAGAATGTCCAAAGTGGTGGACATTGCATACGCAGGAATGATTGATGAATCCAAAGCGTTCGTTAATCAGTTTTCCCGTCAGAGTGATGTTATTCGTAAACTTGCTCGTGATTCTGGTATGAGTGCTACCCATCTGGCAGAAGCCTGGTCTGATATGAGTCTCGATATGAGAAAATCGCTCATTCAAAACCATAATGAAATGCGGAAATTCAGAATGGATTTGCTGAATTCCGAATTTGAAATGCGCAAACTTGGCATGCAGATGGGGCGCTATACGGGGACTACGGATGAGTTTATGGCCGAGATTCGAAAATTAGGGAAAGAGCATAAAAAAATCACTGATCAAATGATCAATAGCAACCTTTCCATGCGGCAGGGAATGATCGAATCTATTGCCACTATGACCGCGATGTCGAGTCAGAGCGAAAAGATTACTAAGATCTACGGACGGATGAATAATGCGCTTTTGGATGTCAATAAGCCATTCCTCAAAATAACAAGCGGCTTGGCTAGGATCGCCCGCGAAGGAAATGCCGCACAGTTAGCCTTAAAAATGCTTGGGCCGAACGCTAAAATGAAAGATCTTCAAGATACCATTGCGGTGATTAACCAAGGAATTATGCGGCAACAATCGATCCTAATGGTTGCAGGAGCTGCATGGTTAGGGTTTACGGCGATCGTGGCAAATGCAGCACTTGGACCCGATCCAGAGAAAGTAAGGCAACAAGAAGCGGATTTAACCAAAATCTACCGTGATGCTTGGAATCAACGTGTTGAGGAAGTCTCCAACTTTGTTGGATTGTTTGAAAAAGCGTCGATTCCAAAAGTAAAAGGCTCCGATCTTACAAAGGCACTGCAAAGCCAAGTGAACGCCATCCGTACTTGGAGAACAAATCTGCAAGGACTCATGAAAAAAGGCGTTGACGATGGGCTTATAAAAGAATTGCAAAAAGCTGGTCCAGCCGCAGCGGGTCAAGTGAAAGCCCTCAACTCCATGAGTCAACCGGAGTTGAACAAGTATGTCTCCCTCTGGCGTGAAAAAATGGGGCTTGCTAGAACTCAAGCTACAGATGAATTATCGCAGCTTAGAGAAGAAACAAACAAGAAAATTCAGGACCTGCAAAACAGCCTAACGCCACTCGGAAAATCATGGGAGCGATTTAAAAGCACATGGGCAGATGCGCTCAAGCCATTTGTTGATCTTTGGGGACTAATTGCATCAAAGATAGTTGACATTGGTACCAAAGTTGGACAATTTGTTCAAAAGCTGAATGAAATTAACCCGTGGATCGTCAAGATAGCAGGGATGTTTGTCTATTTAGCCAGTACCATGGTTTTAATTTTGTCTCCTTTAGCCATTGGGATTGGCTATGTAATGGGAGTGAAAGCTGCTTTCGCTGCAGCGTGGGCAACGATTGGTCCATTTATTGAGGGCCTTGGTGCTATGGCAGGGACAATATTAGCTGTAACAGGCATTATCGTGGGATTAGGTGTTGCCTTTTATTATGCCTGGAACCATTCTGAAACTTTTCATAATGGTGCAATCAACGCCTGGAACAGCATCAAAGTTAAAGCGCAGGAAGTATGGGGCTTCATTACCCCTTATATTCATCAGGCAATATCAACAATGACGGCCTTCGCTCAAGAAAAATTAGCTGTTTTGAAATCTTTTTGGGATCAGAACGGGCGTCAAATTATTCAAGCAACCCAAAATGTCTGGGCAGTAATTCAAACAGTGTCTCAAGCGATATGGTCAGTAATGAAGTTTATTTGGCCATTAGTGCTTGGGCTGATTAAAAATATTTGGAATAGCATCAAAGGTGTCATAAATGGTGCCCTAACCGCCATCATGGGGCTAGTGAAGATTTTCACTGGTCTATTCACCGGAGACTTCCACAAAATGTGGGAGGGCGTAAAACAGCTATTTTTCGGATCCATCCAATTCATTTGGAGTTATATGAATCTCATGTTCTATGGCCGTATTTTGAAAATCGGCGGCATGCTATTTAACGGATTACGGTCCATAGCAGTGGTTGGATGGAAATTTATCACTGGAGTATTCCAGAATGGTATTAATGCTACTGTCGCCTTCTTCCGTGGAAATGTTGGCGGCATTTTTACTGCTTTTAGAAACACATTGTCGCTAATAAGAAGCAGTGTATCAGGAGTATGGAATGCCATAATTAGTACCACAAAAAATGTTTTTGGTGCTATTTGGCGCGAAGTTTTAATGGCCTTTACATCGATCAAAACGATTGTTCAAGGCTCAATGACGGCCATTCGAAACATCTTTGTTTTCGGATGGAATGCGATTCGAAACAATTCATCCATTGTTCTGGGCGGAATCGGTAGAGTCGTTGATTTTGTTTTCAACGGCATCACTCGAGTAATATATTCAGTCATTTCTACCATTCGTAATGTTGTAATTGGCGGTTGGAGATATATCTATCTATCTGTATCGAGTATTCTGTCACGATTAGTGGCTACGGTACGCTTACAGTGGTTCGCGATTGGAGTTCGAATTCAACAAACAACGGAATCCATTCGTAAATTCTTAGGAGTAATGTGGGAAAGCATAGCAAATGCCGTTTCTGGATCGGTCAGAAGGGCTCGATCTTTTGTTTCTCAAGGCTTTTCCGCAATGAGGAACCAAGTAGTATCCATCTCGCTGAATATCAAATCAAGAGTTGTCTCGGTATTTGACAATATTGTCAGCGCGGCAAGAAGCCTTCCACAACGAATAGGCAGCGGAATCGCGGCAATGGCCGGAAAGGTTGCCAATGGTATATCAGTTCTAAGAAGTAAACTGTTCAATGGTCTTGCTGGTGCTGTAAATGGCGTAATTGACGGTATTAACACCGTATTAGACCAAATCGGTGTAAAACACAAAATTCAAAAATGGAAAATACCACATTATGCTCAAGGCACGGGCTTCCATCCGGGGGGATTGGCCGTAGTCGGTGATGGCGGCGGACCTGAATTAATCCGTACACCAGATGGACAGGTAGGTCTGTCTCCAGCTACAAGCACGCTTGTTTATCTCCCAAGAGGCACAGAGGTTTTGCCACACGAAAAAACAAAAACACTGATGGATTCAGGAATGTTTCCTGCTTATGCAAAGGGAACTGGTGGCGGACTTCTTCACCAAGCGTGGGAAGGAGTCAAAAGCGTTGCAGGTAAAGCTAAAGATATAGCAGTAGACGTCTGGTCATACCTAGATAAACCTTCCCAACTGATGAAAAAAGTATGGGATTCAATCGGCGTGAGTCTGCCAAATATCGATGGAGCCTTCGGTCTACTTGCTAAAGGTGCCCTTTCTCTCATAAAAGACAAAGCGATCGGCTTTGTGAAGAGTAAACTGGAAGGCTTCCTTTCATTAGGCAGCGGTGGTAAAGGCAGTGTTACTCAATGGATTCGTGCTGCAATGGCCATTACAGGCGTTCCTTCTTCATGGCTAGGACCATTAGTAACCTTAGCAATGCATGAATCAGGAGGAAACCCACGCGCCATAAACTTGTGGGATAGCAACTATCGAGCCGGGCATCCATCGAAGGGGCTTATGCAAACGATCGATTCCACATTCAATGCCTATAAGCTTCCGGGCATGAATGACATATGGAATCCTGTACACAACGCAGTGGCGGCCATTCGATACATGATCGACCGTTATGGTTCGATTGGAAATGTACCCGGAATTAGAAACTTAGCGCGAGGAAAAGGATATGTCGGTTATGCAACAGGAGGAATTGCGACAAAGCCGCAATGGGCAACGTTGGCCGAAAACGGTTGGAAAGAGTACATCATTCCGACCGAACCGAGCATGAGGAAAAACGCACTGGCGCTATTAGCTCAAGCGAATGCAGAGCTGGGATACAATCCAAGTACTGGCGGAAGCACAAGCAACGCCTATACTCCATCTGTGGGTGGATATAGTGGTGGCAAGACTGTCCAAATCAATTATGAGCCACACGTAGAAATAAAAGTGGAAGGAAACGTTGATTCTTCAACAAAACAAAGCCTGAAACAAGAATTCCAACAAATGTTGGATGATCACTATAAAAAGTTACAAACACTGTTTGATCCAGGGGTGGTGATCTGATGGGGAAACTTGGAAATGTAAATTTATTAATTGAATCAGAAAGTGATAGTAGTTCTGTCGATGCCACCTCATATCCTGTTGAAAAAGGGGTTCCGTATACCGATCATGTATCAGAAAAGCCGGATGAGTTTACGCTCACCGGCTATATTATTGGGGACAATTACAAAGCTGATAAAGATTACTTAAAACAGCAAATGAAAAAAGGAACCGTCATGACGTATGTGGGGCGCAATATCGCCAAAAACGTCATCATTTTGAGCATTGACGGGACGGAAGATTCTTCTATTGCCAACGGGGCAAGCGTTTCTATCAAACTTCAAACCATTCGAATTGCAAATACATCGTGGGTGAGTGTTCAAAACAGTGGAAAAAAACAGGTGGTCAGTCAAAAGGCTGCCACAACACCGGTGTACCATGTCACAAAAAAAGGCGATACCTATTGGGGATTGTCTAAAAAATACGGAACATCTATTTCTCAATTAAGAGCGTGGAACAAGTATCCTGACACCAAAATCCCCATTGGTGTAAAGCTTCGCGTGAAATGAGGGATGATGAATGCGCGATTATATCCCAATCGACAAAGATAATCTGCCAGAGATATTCGAAATCGATCTCGCTAACGAGACTTTTGTTCTCGGAATCAACTACAATCAATCCTA
>Ga0207867_1001361_pt1 | contig 18157 bp, 14 predicted proteins | sample HigsolmetaAR206D_FD_184838 | JGI IMG/M metagenome (GOLD analysis project Ga0207867, IMG submission 184838) | Ionic liquid and high solid enriched microbial communities from the Joint BioEnergy Institute, USA - AR20-6-D (SPAdes) (version 2) ...
GAACCCGGGCGGCCGCGGCCAGCAGGCGTGGGCGCGGGTGGCCGCGGCGGCCCGCGAGGCCGCGAGGGTGCTGCGTACCCTGCCCGACGTGCAGGTGCCTCGCTGCGGCGCGCTCGCCGGTTTCGCCCGCTGCGGGGCCATCCCCGGCCCGGGCGGGGAGTGCCCCAGGCCGGAGAATCACACCGCCGCCAAGACCGCCTGACGAGACCAGTGGATCGGCCCGGCCGCCGAGCGTGGCCGGGCCGTACCGTACTCGTGGAAGGAGCGACATGTTCCCCGTCCGTGTCCCCGCCACCTTCGTCCCGCACATCACACGGGACGATTTCGGGGTCGAGCCTGGGCACCCGCCGTACGGCGAGCCGTGCCCGGTGTGCGGCCGGCCGATCACCAGCGGCCCGGTCGCCCTGGTGGCGGTCGGCATCCCGCCGGAGCACCGCAAGCCGTCCGGGTGGACGGTGGGCGCGGCGGTGGCGGTGCACACCGCGTGCGTGAAGGAGCAGCGGTATGAGGATCGGTGAGCCGTACCTCTGGAAGGGTGCCGCATGGAGCTGTTCACCGCCGCTGTAGACCTGTTTTTGGGCCTGGTGGACCTGTTCACCGGCCGCAGAGGGCAGGGCGGGGCGGCGATCCGCCGCCGCGGCCGCCGCCGGCGGCGCTAGGGAACGGGGCGCGGGGCCGGCCACCGCCGAGCGTGGCCGGCCCTTTCGCACGCCTACAGGTGGATGCCCCACCCCCGGAACGGTGTGGCGGGTTGCGGCTCCTCCTCGTCGTCGGGGAGAAACATAGGCAGGATCTCCACGGCGACCACGTTGCCGCGCCACAGGTCCGTGGTGGACTGCAACGTCACCGCGACCGGTGTGCCCGGCGCGGGCGCGGGGGTGGACTGGATGGCGGCGACACCGCCGATCAGGCTCGTGCGCCACGACACATAGTCGAACCCGGGGCCGGTCGAGTCGGCGCTGTCGTCGTCGATGTACCAGTTGGACGACACGACCACGGTGCGGCTGCCGGCGCGGGTGGTGGTGAGCAGCGGGAGCGTGTACGGGGCGTCCTCCCATATCGGGTGGGCCGCGGTGGCGCCGACCGGTGTGGCCGGGTCGATCCCGGTGAGCACGTACACCCGGAGCGCGCCGGCATCGTTGCCCAGGGTGGAGGTGGCGGTGACCGTGACCGGTTGGGCGGCCGGGCACACCGCGACGAACACGGCCGACACGCCACGCTCACCGATCGGGTCCCCATACCCGAGGGCGGCGACCTTCGCCCAGGTCATGGCGGGGCCGGTGTGGGAGATGGTCGGATGGTCGGGGGCGGCGAACGCCGCGCACGCCACCAGCAGCGCCCCCGCCGGCGGGGTGAACGATGCCGTGGTCAGCGCCGCCGAGCCGGACACCAGCGGCGGGGTCGAAGCGTCGACCACGATGGGCGCGACGCCGGCGGCTTTCGGGGTGGTGACGGTGACCGGGCTGCTCGGCGGGGAGGTGTTCCCCGCGGCGTCGCGGGCGCGCACCGTGTAGGTGTAGGTGGTGTTCGGCTCGACCCCGGTGTCGGTGTAGGTGGTGACCGGGGAGGTGCCCGCCGGCTGGCCGTCCCGGTAGATGTCGTAGGCGATGACGGCGACGTTGTCGGTGGCGGGCTGCCACTCCAGCGTCACGCTGTAGGGGGTCTTCCCGGTGACGGTGAGCCCGGTCGGTGTGGTCGGCGGCTCCTCGTCGACGACCGGGATGGTGAACACCAGGTCGTCGATCCAGACGGCGTTCTGCCCGCCGCCGGCGGACACGTCGCGGGAGTACTCCACGCGCAGCGTGGCCGCGCCGGTGACGTCGATCTCGGGGGTTTGCTGCCAGTTCTTCACCCCCGAGTCGGAGAACACGATCGTGCCGTCCACCCGGATGTTCATCGGGTCGTAGACGGCCTCGGTGGACACCCGATACCAGAGGCGGACGGTGGTCGAGCCGGGCGGGATGGTGAAGTCGACCGCGGAGGTCTGGTTGTGGTTGGTTGTGGGGGATTTCAGGGCGTAGCTGCCCGAGTGGACGCTGTCGGTGACGCGGGTCCATGTGCCGGTGCGCGGCACGACCGCGGTGGCCGACTCGAAATCCTCGACGATGTCCGGCATGCCTGCCTGCCTCAGCCCACGGTGACCTGCACGGTGAGGTCCGCTCCCGGGTCCTCGGGCACCTGGTCAACATCGGCGGTGAGGTAGGACCCGTCCGGCCACTCGGCCACGGTCATGCCGGTCACCTTGCCGCTGGTGTGCTGACCGTCCGGAATGGCCGGCCGCGCCCCCTGGTCGCCGAAGATCGTGACGCCGTCCATGTTGACGTCGCAGACGACGGGGCCGCCGGACGGCGGGGTGCCCACGGATGCGCGGACGGCGAGGATACGCAGCGTCTCCCCGGTGTCGTTGTAGACCCGCGACCCTCCCTCGGTCACCTCGAGGGGGCCGTGCGCCGAGTAGACCTGCACGATCCTGGCCATGCGGGCGCCGGACGGCAGCAGCGGGGCGGAGTAGAACCGCATCAGCCCACCACCACGACGCGGAGCGCGCCGGCGGCCACGGCGACGTCGGGGTGTAGCTCGACCGTGTTCGGCCCGGCCACACGCCACCGGATCGCGGCGCTCTCGCCGGTGGCGTTCTCCCGCACGCCCACGGCGACGTCCTCGGTGCCGAGGTTGTGCGTCACGGCCGTCCAGGTGCCGGCGGGGAGCGCGGGCGCGTCCCCGGCCCACTTGCCGGGCGCGCCGAGGTTGGCGCGGGCGGCGGCCGCGGTGGTCGCGCCGGTGCCGCCCTGGGCGATGCTCACGGTGCCGACGCGCACGCCGCTGGAGTCCACCACGATCGACGAGTCGCCCGGCTTGACCGCGAAGGCGTTGCCGTCGAGCTCAAGGCCGGGGCCGGGGATGTAGGTGGTGCCGCCGGTGGAGTAGACGGTCCAGGTCTGGACCCAGTTGCCGGGCGCGCCGGATGGGGTGGCCTGCTGGATGTACTGCATCCCGGCGCTGGTGCCTTCGGCGACGGCGACGATGGTGCCGTCGAGGATCTCTCCGGCGTCGTCGGCGTCCTCGGCGCGTGTCGCCGGGGTGTCCGGGCCGTTGTAGACGTAGATGCCGTTCTCGGTGCCGGTGGTCTGCGCGGTGGCGAGGAACCGGTCACCGGGGTGCATGGTCACGCCGTCGATCGTGGCGCCGGGCGCGGCGAGGTTGACGTTCTCGGTGGCGGCGACCCGGACGGGGGTTTTGACCCCGGCGAGCCCGGCGCGTGCGTCGTGGAGCTGCTGCACGGTCACCACGTCGGTGGGCGCGACGCCGGGGGCGGCGTTGGTGATGCGCTGACCGCCGGCGTTGAGCGGCGCGGCCGGGGCGGCGAACTCGTCCAGCCGGTACGCCTGCACCGTTTCGGCCAGGTCGGAGATGGTGGACGCCGGCTGGGTGCCGGTGTGGTTGGCGCGGTCCAGCGGATCGGTGGCGAGCTTGGACAGCGGGAGCTCGCCGTCCGGCAGCTTGTCGGCGGTGACCGCGCCGTCCGCCACGTCGTCGAGCGCGACCCAGCCGCGGCCGGGGACATACCAGCGGACACGGTTGGTGGAGGTGTCGCCCCAGAGCTGGAAGGTGGCCGGGTCGGCCGGTGGTGTCGCCGAGGATTCCGGCACCCACCCCTTGACCGGGATTTTGGACAGGTCGACCTGAGACAGGAACCGCATTCGTTTCCCCCCTAGTTGAGGCGCATGGTGCCGGTCATCGGGAACCACCAGTGCACGCGGACCACGCCGGGCTCGTACTCGACGTCGCCGAGCACGACCCGGCCGCTGGAGTCGAACAGCGTGACGCGCGGGTCGCGCGCCTGGGTGTGGCGGACCTCCCACACCGTCGACGGGATCGCGAATTCGTGGTCCTCCTGCCAGGTGCCGCCCTCGGGTCCCTGCGGGCCGGGCGGCCCCGGTTCTCCGGGCGGCCCCGGCGGGCCGGGCGGGCCGGGCTCACCCGGCGGGCCGGGCGGGCCGGGCGGACCCTGGATGCCGCGCACCGCGACATCCACGCTGATCTGCCGCTCGGGGACGACCTCGATGACCTTGATGTCGCTCATGCCGTCACCGCCGGGTCGATCATCACGCTGCCCTTGAGGACCCGTGTCGGCTCACCGCCCGGGTCGATCAGCAGCAGGTCGTAGACCGCGTTCCGCCAGGTGAACGTCAGCGAGGTTTCCGGGGCGACGGTGAGGGTGAGCGTGCCCTCGGTCTCGCCGATTTCGATCCCGCCGCCGCTGTCGCTGGTCAGCTCGTGCAGCAGCTCGGAGGAGCGGGGCTGGGGGCGGATCTGCATCCGGGCGGTGCACCCGGCCAGGTTCATCGGCTGGCCGGACTCGTCACGCAAGCGGAGCACCGCGCGGCACATGGCGCCTTGTTCGATCACCCAGTTCCACACCCCGGCCATGCGCGGCAGGGTGCCGCAATCGCCCGCTAACGTCCCGGTTTACGCACGTTCGGGACGTTAGCGGGCGATTGCGGCACCCTGCCTCCCCGGTCTGATCGGGGGTGCGGGGCGTGGCCGAAAACATAGAGGGGATCGACGCGGGCAGCGTCGAGATCAAGGTCGTCGCCGACCTGTCGCAGATGGAGCCGGCGCGGCTCCAGCGGGAGATCGATGCGCGGCTCGCCCGGGTGCGTGCGCAGATCCGCGCCGAGGTCGACGCCGCCCGTCTCCAGGCGGAAACCCAGGCCGCGGTCAAGGCCGCCGAGAAGACCGCGACGGTCCGCGCCCGGGTCGAGCTGGATCGGGACCGGCTCGTGCAGGAGGCCAAGCGGGCGGCCGAGGATGCCTCGCGGCAGGCCACGGTCAAGCCGGACGTTGACAAGGGCGGGCTGCTGTCGCGGTTCCGGGACGCGATCCGCGCCCTGCGCGGTGAGCCGCCGGTCGAGGTCAAAGCGACGGCGGACACCCGGGAGCTCGAGCAGCGGGTCGAGGAGGCGCGGCAGCGGACCACGTCCCGGGTCTGGGAGATCTCGCTCAAGGTTTTGGCGGTCGGCGAGATCATCGCCGGCCTGGGCGCGCTGGTCGGCATGGCCGGTCAGGCGGCCGCGGGGTTGTTCGCTCTGGCCGCGGCCGCGGGCCAGGCGGTGGGTGCGATCGGCGCGCTGCCGGGGGTGGCGGCCGCGGCCGGTCAGGGGCTCACCGCGCTGATCGTCGGTTTCACCGGGGTCGGCACCGCGCTCGGCGCGCTGGCGCAGCGGGACAAGCAGGCGGCGGCCGCGGGCGCGTCCGCGGCCGCGGCTCGTGAGGCGGCCGCGCAGCGGATCAAGGCGGCCGCCGAGCAGGTCAAGCGTGCCGAGGAAGCCGTCAAGGCGGCGCAGGAGCGGGTCAAGGAGGCCCAGGAGCGCGCGGTTGAGGCGGCCGAGCGGGTCAAGGAGGCCCGGGAGAACGTCGCCGAGGCCACCAAGAGGGCCGCGGAGGCCCAGCAGTCGGCCGCGTGGCGGATCGAAAGCGCGCTGTGGCGGGAGGAGCAGGCCCACAAGGCGGTCCAGCGGGCGATCGAGCGGCTGAACGAGGCCCGTAAGGAGGCCACGAGGCGGATCCGGGACATGAACTTGGCCGTCCTCGGCGGTGCCCTCGACGAGGAGGCCGCGCAGCTCGCGATCGAGCGGGCCAAGCTGCGGCTTGAGGAGGTGATGCGGGACCCCCGCGCCTCCGACCTGGACAGGCGTGAGGCGGACCTCGCATACCGGCAGGCGCTCCACCGGTTGCAGGAGATCCGCAACCGTAACCAGGACCTGGTCGAGGACACCGAAGAGCTCAACCGCAAGGGTGTCGAGGGGTCCGATCAGGTCACCGCGGCCAAAGAGGCGCTGATCCAGGCGCAGCGGAACGAGATGCTCGCCGTGCGCGAGCTCGCGCAGGCGCGTAAGGCCGCCGATGAGGCCGCGGTCCAGGGTGCCAAGGCGATTGCGCGGGCGCAGAAGGCCGTCCTCGAGGCGATCAAGGCGCAGCAGCGGGCGCAGAAGAACGTCGAGAAGGCCCGGCAGGGGGTCAAGGAGGCGCGGGAGCGGGCCAAGGAGGCCAAACAGCGGCTCGCCGAGGCGAAGAAGCCGCCGAAGGCCGGCGGCGGCGGTGGTGCGCCGGACCCGGTCGCGCAGGCGCTCGCCGAGCTCACGCCGTCCATGCGCGAGTTCGTGCTGTACCTGCACAACACGGTACGGCCCGAGCTGTCGGAGATCCGCAAGGCCACGCAGGAGGCGCTTGCGCCGGGGCTGATCTCCGGTGTCAAGGCGGCTATGCCGATGCTGGACGTCCTTCAAGGCGGGTTCCGCGCCACCGGGCAGACCATCGGCAACTTCGTCGCCAAGTTCGGCGAGCTGCTCGGGTCTGAGGCGTTCGGCCGTGACCTGTCGCAGGTCATGGGCGCCAACAACGCGATCATCGCGGAGTTCGGGCGGGCCTCCATCGCCGCGTTCAGCGGGCTCACCACCTTCATGCGGCTTGCCGCCCCGTGGGCGGTTCTGCTGGCCAAGCGGTTCGCCGACATGACCGAGCGTTTCCGCACCTTCGTCCAGTCGGAGCAAGGGCAGCAAAAGATCGTTGCCTGGCTCGAGCGTGGGTGGCGGACCGCGGGCAAGCTCTGGGCGCTGCTCAAGAACCTGAGCAGCGGCCTGTTGTCGCTGGGCAAGGCCGCGGCGCCGGCCGGTCACACGCTGCTGGACGACCTGGTGCGGGCGTCGGAGCGGTTCGCCAAGTGGGCCGCGGACGACGACACGCAGAAAAAAGCCCGCGAGTTCTTCGACGAGATGGTTCCGGTTCTCCGGAGCCTGGGTGAGCTGCTGAAACAGATCAGCGGGCTGTTCAAGGACTTCATGCTCGGGCTTGACCCGGGCAGCACCACGGCGTTCCTGGACGCGCTGACCTGGATTGTCAAGGCGTTCCGGTGGATCGCCCAGTCCGATATCGGGCAGACGATCCTGTCGATCGCCGGCCCGTTCGGCATCCTTTTCGCCGTTTTGGCGAAGTTTGTCGGCCTCAGCGGCGCGGTCAAGGTGATGTCCGCGCTGTTCAAGGTCTTCGGCAAAGGGCTTGGGCTGCTCGGCAAGGGGCTGTGGGGCTGGGCTCTGAGCTGGGGATGGGACGTCTTCGGCGCCTACATCGGCAAGCGGATCCTGGAGGGGATCAAAAAGCCTTTCGCCGCGGCGAAGGACCTGATCGGCGGGCTGTTCGGCAAGGGGAAGGGCGGCGGTGCGGCGGAGGCCGCGGCGGACGCGGCCGACCTGATCGACACGAAGAAGAAGGCCAAACCGGGCGACCTGGTCGACACCTCCAAGGAGAAGATCAAGCCCGCCAGCCTGTTCTCCAAGGCCAAGGCGAAGCTGTCTGACCTGGTCCAGAAGCTCAACCCTTCGGACCTGATCTCCAAGGCCGGGCAGAAGATCAACCTTTCGGGGCTGATCCAGAAGCTCAACCCGGCGTCCCTGTTCAAGGGCGGGGCGAAGGCCCTCGCCGGTGTGGCCGCGGGCGTGGCCGGCGCGGTCGCGAAGGGCGCGTCCGGGCTCGCCGGTGCGGCGGGGAAGGCCGCGTCCGGGCTCGCCGGGGCCGCGGGCAAGGCCGCGGGGGGTGTGCAGTCCGCGGCGGGCAAGGCGGCCGGTGGTGTGCAGTCCGCGGCGGCGAAGGCCGGGGAGATGGCCTCCAAGGCGGCCGGGGGGATCGCCAAGGCGGGTCAGGCGGCGGCGGCGACGGCGGGCAAACTCGCCGGGCTCGCCGCCCAGTACGGGCGGGTCGCCGCTCAGGCGGCGCTCGCCAACGCCCGGCAGCTCGCGATGGCGGCCGGTACGGCGGTGGTGCGGGCCGCGACGGTGGCGTGGACCGCGGCGCAAAACCTGCTGAATGCCGCGATGCGCGCCAACCCGATCATGCTGATCGTCACGCTGATCACGGCTCTGGTCGCCGGGTTGGTCTACGCGTACAACAACGTCGACTGGTTCCGCGACATGGTCGACGGCGCGTTCCGCGCCATCGGCCAGATTGCGTCGTGGCTTTGGAATAACGTCCTCAAGCCGGTTTTCGACGCCCTTGTGGCGTTCTGGAACAACACCCTCGCGCCGAAGGTCACCTGGCTTTGGAAGAACGTTTTCGAACCGGCGTTCAAGGCGATAGGTGACCTGGTCAAGGGGGCTTGGAACAACGTCATCAAGCCCGCGCTGGATGCCCTGGTCAAGTTCTGGAACGACACGCTCGCGCCGAAACTGAACTGGCTCTGGAAGAACATCTTCGAGCCGGCGTGGAAGGCGATCGGGTCGGCGATCGAAACGGCGTGGAGCAAGGTAATCAAGCCGGGGCTTGAGGCGTTTTGGAATTTCATCACCAAAACGTTGCCGAACGGTTTCCAGACCGGTGTCAACGCGATCAAGAAAATCTGGGACACGCTTAAGAGCGTCGCGTCAAAACCGGCTGAGTTCGTCGTCAACACCGTCTACAACAACGGTATTCGCCGGTTGTGGAACGCCCTGGCCAGCAAGGTCGGCCTTCCTGAGCTGCCCGAGGTGGTGTTCAAGGGGTTCGCCTCGGGTGGTCTGCTGCGCGGGCCGGGCGGACCCACCGCGGACCGGATTCCGATCCTCGCCTCCAACGGGGAGTACATCGTCAACGCGGCGGCCACGCGCCGGTGGCTGCCGCTGCTGGAGGCGATCAACTCCGGGCGGTTGCCGCGGCTCGCCGCCGGCGGCGGCATCTCCGGCCTGTTCGCGTCCCTGGGTGACTGGCTGAAGAAGGGCGCCGGGTACGCGGCGCGCAAGGTCCTGGTCCCGCTGCGGAACATGATCGACGCGGGGGTGGGGTCGACCGGGCTCGGGCGGTTGCTCGGCGCGATCCCGAAGCGCGCGATCGACACGATCTTGGCCTGGTTCGACGCGAACGTGCGGGATGAGCCCGAGCAGCGGGCGGAGCGGCGTGCCCGGGGCGGGCTGATCGGCCGGGTGCCCTCGGTGGCGTACCGGGGGTTTGCGTCCGGTGGGCTGGTGTCGGGTGTGGCGGCGATGCGGTGGGCGAGCTCGCGGGCGTTGGCGACGGCGTACCGGCCGGAGCGTCAGCCTCAGGTGGCGGCGGCGCAGGTGCGGCCGATCGAGATCCATGTGCATCCGGCGCCGGGGATGGATGAGCACGCGCTCGCGCAGAAGACCTCGCGGCTGCTGGGCGCGTACCTGCGGTGACGTTAGCGGGGGTTTGCGGCACCCTCCCCCTGGTCTGCCGCGTACGTGACGTTTCGGGGGGTTTGCGGTGTCCGGCTGCAAGTACGTGTGCCCAACCAGTTCGGCGGTGTCGCTGACCGCGAACCAGGAGAAGGCAGTCATCGGCGTGATGTCGGGTCCGTCGTTCGGGCTCAAGCTGGCGAAGATCCGGGTCGGGTTCACCGGCACGTCCGGGGCTCCGGCGCAGGTGACGCTGTATGCCTGCACGTTCGCGGCGAACCCGCCGGGTACGGCGTCGACCACGGTGACGCCGGTGCAGATCTCCGGGCCGGCGATCCCGGCGGGGTTCACCGCGGCGCAGAACTGGACGTCGATGCCGACGCTGCTCACCCGGGTCGAGACGATCCCGCTGACGCCGAACGGCGGTTTGCTGGTCTATGACGTGCCGCTCGGTGATGAGCCGGTCGCGCTCCCGGATCAGGGGTGGGTGTTGGCGGTCAACTCGCCGGTGGCGGTGTCGGCGTGGGGCTCGCTGTGGGTGGAGCGCTGCTGACATGGCGACCCTCGTTGAGGATTTCGCCGACGCCAACTACGTCACGCCGATCTCGGGGAACTGGACGCGGGTGTCGAACGCCTCGCCTCCGGTGGGGACGTGGGCGTTGCGGTCGGCGTCGATCAGCCACAACCAGTCGACCACGGCGACGGTGACGGTCCCTGCGGGGGCGACGCAGGTCGAGTTCCTGTACCGGGTGTCGTCCGAGGATTGGTTCGACATGTTCACCGTCACCATCGGCAGCGGCGAGGTTTTGTCGGAGTCCGGCGAGGTGTCGTGGCGGTGGGCCGGGCCGTATCCGCTCGGGTCTGCCTCGCAGATCAAGTTCACCTACAGCAAGGACGTCTCGGGGGCGTCTGGGTCGGACTGTGCGTGGATCGCGCAGTTGACGTTCCATCTGCCTGACCAGCCGGGCCATCTGCCTGACCAGCCGGGGCGTCAGGTGGTGTTCCCATCGGCGGCGGCGATCCGCGCGGCGACCTGGTGAGCGTGGCGGGGGTGTAGCAGATGGCTCGTCTCGGCCGCGCATACCCGGCGCGTGCGATCGTCGCCCGGCCGCCGGCCGACCTGACGCCGCCCACGGTCCCGGGGAGTCTGCGGGTGGCCGTGGTCACCCAGTCGGTGATCCGGGTGGTGTGGGATGCGGCCGAGGACGATTACACGCTGGCCGGGTACGGGGTGTACCTCGGCGGTGCCCAGGTCGATGAGGTCGGCCCGGACACGCTCGAATACACGTTCGATGGGCTGGATGCGGGCACCTCCTACACGCTGGGGGTGGATGCGTTCGACGCGGCGGGGAACCGGTCGGCCGTGGCCACGCTCGAGGTGGCGACGCTGCCGCTGGATGAGACCCCGCCGAGCATGCCGGGGAATCCGCGGATCGTGGCGGCGGGGCCGTACCGGCTGACGCTCACCTGGGACCCGGCCAGCGACAACGTGGGGGTGTTCGGGTACGGGGTGTACCTCGGCGGTGTCCTGGTGGACGAGGTCGGCGCCGAGGTCCTGGAGTACACGTTCACGGGGCTGGACGCGGGCACCTCCTACACGCTGGGGGTGGATGCGTTCGACGCGGCCGGGAACCGGTCGGCCGTGGTCTGGGTGGCCGCCGAGACGACCGGGGATGCGCCGCCGGGCGCGCCCCCGGCCGGGGGGATGGTGGACGCCGGCCGCGTCTGGGCGACGATCCGGTGGGCGGCCGCCGAGGATGACGACCGGGTGGCCGGGTACCGGATCTGGCTCGACGGCGCCCAGGTCGAGGAGCTGTGGGCCGGGCTGGAGTTCACGTTCGAGGGTCTGGCGGCGGGCACCGCGTATGTGGCGGAGGTGGCCGCGGTCGACACGGCCGGGCAGGTCTCGCCGCGGCTGGAGATCCCGTTTGTGACGGTGCCGGACTATCCGCCGGGGCCGCCACCCGAGCTGAGGCAGACCGGCGCGACCTACACCAGCATCACCGTCGAATGGGATGAGGCGGCCGACGATGTGGCGGTCGCCGGGTATGACGTGCGGCTCGACGGCGTGCTCGTGTCGGCCGAGCAGACCGAGCGTGAGTTCACGTTCACCGGCCTGACCGAGGGCACCACCTACCTGGTTGAGGTGTTCGCGGTCGACGACATCGGGCAGCGTGGCGAGCCGGCGCGGCTCGAGGCGTCGACGCTGGACGACACCAACCCCGAGCCGGTCGAGGTGACGGTCGAGCCGGGGGAGACGACGCTCACCGTCCAGTGGAGCGAGTCGAGCGACGATTTCGGGGTCACCCGGTACGAGATCCTGCTTGACGGTGAGGTGGTGCACGTCCCGCCGCTGGACGGTGTCGAGTGGACGATCGACGGGCCGGTGGTGCGCACCCACGTGATCGGCGACCTGGCCGCCGGCACGCCGTACACGGTGGCGGTGCGGGTGACGGACACGATCGGGCAGACGACCACCACCGCGGTGCAGACGGCGACGCTGCCGGTGCTGTTCGTCCCGCTCGATTACCCGGTGTACCGGCTGGGGGCGTGGGCGGGGAACGTCACCGACGAGCACGGCGTCGACTGGGTCGTTGAGGAGGCCGAAGGTTGGGCCTCGACCCCGCCGGTCAAGAGCGCGCTCGCCGAGGGTGAGGCGATAGACGGCGGCGCCACGTCGGCCGGCTTGTTCGGTGCGCGCACGGTCACCCTGTCGGGGGTGGCGATCGCGCCGACCCGGTCGGCGATGCTCGCCGCCAAGCAGAGGATCACCGCGGCGGTGCATCCGGGGGACACGGCGGATCTGCTCGTGCAGGGTGTTGATCGGACGCTGCGGGCGCGGGTGCGGCTGTCGGATCAGGTGGTCGTCGAGGACCGGGGGCCGCTGGTGTTCCGGTGGACCCTGAGCGTGACGGCGGGTGACCCGCGGCGGTATGTGGCGCGGCCGACCCGGGCGGTGGCGGTGGTGGAGTCGCTGCCGGGGGAGGCGGCGGCGGTGATCGAGATGACCGGGACCTATCCGCAGGTTCCGGCCCGGTTGCGGCTGTATGGGCCGATCCGCAACTGGGTCATCAGCCACCGCGAGAGCGGGCTCGCGTTGCGGTCGCGGTCCGGGCTGTGGCTGCCGGCTGACCCGGACACGAGCCTGGCGATCGACCTGGGGGCGCGGACGGTCACCTACTACCAGGGCGGGGTTCCGGGGCCGGGCCGTGCGCAGGTGGCGCACCTGCCGGGGTGGTTTCTGCTGGTGCCCGGCACCAACACGATCACGCTGTCGGGTGAGCCCGCGCCCGGGTCGGCGGGGACGCCGCGGCTTGTCGTCGAGGCGTACAACGCCTACTGATCGGGGGGAGTGTCGTGCCGAACAGGCGGCTTGGGACACTGGCGAGCAGCGGTTCCACGTTCACCATCGGGTTTTCGGCGACGCCGGCCGCGGGGGACCGGATCGTCGCGGTGATCGGCGCGAACCGGCCGGTATCGAGCAGCCCGGCCGGGTACACGGTGGACGCGCAGCAGTCCGCGGGCGGGTTCTACGTCTACGTCATCTCCAGGATCGCCGACGGGTCGGAGAGCGCGTTCAGCTTCACCCTGTCCGGTGCGGGGAACGTCGCGGCCGCGGTGTATGAGCGGGTCGGCTGCCCGCAGGTGCTGTTCGCTGAGACCCAGGTCGAATCCGAGGGCCTGTTCTATGTGCCGGTGGAGATCCCGCGCGCCGAGTCGGCGGGTTTCGTGGCCGCGGTGGCCGTGACCGACGCGGGGTTTTTCGGGGTGGACTGGAGCGACAACCTCTACCCGCTGACACCGGACTGGGAGCGCGAGTTCGGCGACACGATGGCGGTGTCCATCGCCTACTCCAACGAGATCCCGAACCAGTACGCGGTCTACCAGGCGTGGTGTTTCGCCTGGGAGGTCGATGCGGTGCCGTTCGCGGTCGTCGGGTACGGCTCCCCTGAGGCGCCGCCCACCGCGCCGCCGAACCTGCGTGCCACGTCGGTGTCGGGCACGTCGATCTCGGTCGAGTGGGACGCCTCCACCAAGCCGGGGGTGTCGCAGAGCCAGATCCGGTACGGGGTGTACCTGAACGGGACCCGGGTGGTGTCCAGCCAGACCGGGCGGACCTACACGTTCACGGGCCTCACCCCGGGTGTGACCTACACGATCGAGGTGGACGCGGTCCACAACAATTTGCGCTCGGAGCGGAGCGTGCTGGTCGTCACGACGGACGGCACCCCGCCGAGCCCGCCCTCGGACCTGGTGGTCACGCACGTGACGCCGTACTCGGTGACCATCGGTTTCACGCCGGCGACCGACAACGTCGGGGTTACCGGGTACGGCGCCTACGTCAACGGGGTCAAGTGGGGGGCGGATCATCCGCCGGGCGATGAGGTGACGGTGGATGGGCTGGAGCCGGTCACCACGTATGTGATCGGGCTGGACGCGGTGGACGCGGCCGGGCACCGCTCACCGGTGGTGACGGTGGAGGCGGCCACGATCAGCGACCAGCCGCCGGGGCCGCCGAGCAACCTGCGGGCCACGCTCGTGCAGGGCACCGCGGTGACGGTGGCGTGGGACCCCGCCAGCGACGATTACGCGATCGTCGGGTACGGGGTGTACCTCGACGGGGTCAAGCAGGGCGACGACGTGCAGGATGTGACCTGGCAGGTCACGGGGCTGGAGCGCGGCACCACCTACCTGATCGAGGTGGACGCGGTCGACAACATCGGCCAACGCTCGGAGAAGGTGTCCCTCGAGGTGACGACGGTGGCGACCACCGTGCCGTCGATCCCGGCGAACCTGACCGCGACGCCGGAGGGGGACACCATCTCGCTCGCCTGGGGGCCGAGCGTGGATGACGTGCGGGTGGTCAGGTATGAGGTGCTGCTCGACGGCGAGGTGATCGGCACCACGGCGGGCCTGGCGTACGTGATCGAGGAGCTGATCCGCGGCACCACCTACCTGGTGCAGGTGCGTGCCGTGGACGATGAGGAGCAGCGGGGCGACCCGGCGACGCTCACCGTCAAGCTGGATGATCCGCCGTGGGTGCCGGTTGCGTCGCCGGTGTACATGCTCGGTGACCGGTGGGCGGCGAACGTAAGGGACGAGCACGGCGTGTACTGGGTGGTGACACGCGAAGAGGGGTGGTCGTCGTCGCCGCCGGTGACCGCGCGGGTGGCCGAGCAGGACGCCCAGGACGGGGCTTTCGTCGGGCCGGGCCGGCTGGGGTCGCGGGTGATCACGCTCGAGGGTACGGCGGACGCCCCGACCCGTGAGGCGATGGTGGCGGCACAGCATCGTCTCACCTCGGTGCTCCCGCCGCGTGAGCGGGCGTTGCTGCGGGTCGAGGAGGCGCACATGGCGCGGCAATCCTACGTGCGGCTGGGGGACCAGATCGAGGTCAAAGACCGGGGTGCGCTGGTGTTCGACTGGACGCTGACGCTGGTTGCGGGGGACCCGCGCCGGTATGCGATCACCCCGGTCTATGCGGAGGGGTCGGCGGACCCGGAGTCGGCCACGCCGCGGGCGACGGTGACGCTGCACCTGGCCGGGGATTACAAGACGATCCCCGGGGTGATCACCGTGTTCGGGCCGATCCGGGGTTTCACGATCCGGCATGTGGAGCTCGGCCTGGTGATCCGCGCCCGGGAAGTTGCCGTGCTGCCCGCGGACGACCGGTACACGCTCGAGATCGATTTGGGGACGCGGCTGGTGTGGGCGTACGCGCCGGAGGAGGTGCAGCCTGAGCCGCAGCCGGCGCGTTCGTGGCTGGAGCTGTTCCCGGCGCGGTTCATGCTGCGGCCGGGGACCAACACGCTGATCCTCGAGGGGGAGCCGACCGGGGAGGACGGGGTGCCGCGGATGGCGGTGCGTGCCCGGTCGGCGTGGGTTTGACTTCCTCCCCCGCCTTTAGGCGGGGGCTCGACGAACTGCTCGACGAGGTGTGCCGCATCGCCGCCGCGGGCCTCAGCGACGGAATCCTCACCTTCGCATTCGGTCACGCATAAGTGAGAAGGAGAACCATGCCGCCCAGGAAGAAAAAGGCCACCGAACAGGCGGCCCTGCCGGGCATGCCCACCATGGCCGACCTGTACGACACCCTGTGGAAGGCCGCGAACAAGCTGCGCGGCTACATGGACGCCGCCCAGTACAAAGACTTCGTCCTGGGCCTGGTGTTCCTCAAGTACGTCTCGGACGCGTTCGAGGAGCGCCGCGAGGCCATCCGCGAGGAGATCCTGGAGCAGGGCATCCCCGAGTCCCGGCTCGACATGTTCCTCGACGACAAGGACGAGTGCATCGGCCACGGCGTCTTCTGGGTCCCGGAAGAGGCGCGCTGGTCGCACCTGGCCGCGCACGCCAAGAGCGACGGCATCGGCGAGCTCATCGACCAGGCCATGGACGCCATCATGAAATCCAACCAGTCGCTTGCTGGCGTACTGCCCAAGATCTTCAACCGGGACAACGTGGACCAGCGCCGCCTCGGCGAGCTGGTCGACCTCATCAGCGACGCCAGCTTCACCGGCCACGGCGACAGGCCCGCCCGGGACGTGCTCGGCGAGGTCTACGAGTACTTCCTGGAGAAGTTCGCCCGCGCCGAAGGCCAGCGCGGCGGCGAGTTCTACACCCCGCCCAGCGTGGTCAAGCTCCTCGTCGAGATGCTGGAGCCGTACTCCGGCCGCGTCTACGACCCCTGCTGCGGGTCGGGCGGCATGTTCGTGCAGGCCGAGAAGTTCGTGATCGCCCACCGCGGCATCGCCCACAAGGACGACATCGCCGTCTACGGCCAGGAATCCAACGAGCGCACCTGGCGGCTGGCGAAGATGAACCTCGCCATCCACGGCATCAGCGGCAACCTCGGCCCCCGCTGGGCGGACACCTTCCGCGAGGACAAACACCCCGACCTGAAGGCCGACTTCGTCCTCGCCAACCCGCCGTTCAACATGTCCGACTGGTCGCGCACCGTGGACGACCCCAGGTGGCGCTACGGCGTGCCCCCGGCGAACAACGCAAACTTCGCCTGGCTGCAACACATCATCTCCAAGCTCGCCGAACGCGGCACCGCCGGCGTGGTGCTCGCCAACGGCTCCATGTCCTCCAAGCAGTCCGGCGAGGGCGAGATCCGCGCCGCCATCGTCGAAGCCGACCTGGTCTCGTGCATGGTCGCACTGCCGCCGCAACTGTTCCGCACCACTCCGATCCCCGTCTGCCTGTGGTTCTTCGACAAGGACAAGAGCCCGCAGGGTGCCAAGCGGTTGGCAGACAGGCGCGGCGAGGTGCTGTTCATCGACGCCCGGAACATGGGCGCGATGGTCGACCGCACCGAGCGCGTCCTCACCGACGACGACATCGCCCGCATCGCTGACACCTACCACGCCTGGCGGGGCACCGCCTCGGCCCGCGCCAAGAACCTGACGTACGAGGACGTGCCGGGATTCTGCTATTCAGCCACCCTCGAGGAGATCCGCCAGCACGACCACGTTCTGACCCCGGTCCGGTACGTCGGCGTGCCCGAGGTCGAGAACGACGATGACGAGCCAATTACCGACAAGATCGCCCGGCTCGCCAAGGAGCTGTACGCCCACTTTGAGGAGTCCGCGCGGCTGGAGAAGGACGTGCGCGAGCAGTTGGAGCTGATCGATGGGTGAGGTCGTAACGCTGGATGACGTCTGCGAACTTATTGTCTGTAGTCATAGTACTCCTCCGGAGTGTCCCGCCGAGGAGGCTTACGGGTTCGCCGTTGGCACGCCAAATATCCGTGACGGACGAATTGTTCTTGAATCCGCCAAACGAGTAAATCGCGAGACGTTCGCCACCTGGACCGCGCGTGCTGTACCACAAGCTGGCGACTTGATCGTCACACGTAAGGGACCGGTAGGTCGAGTTGGGATAATTCCTGAAGGGGTGAAAATTTGCCTGGGGGCGAGAACCGTGCTTCTCAGAGCGAATGCGGAGATTGTTCACCCCCGTTTCCTGCACTACCTGCTGATGGGGCCTGACATGCAACATGCCATGCACGCCCTAAGCGGTGGATCTACCGTTCTCAACCTTAAAGCAGAAGATGTCCGTAATCTCAAACTCCCGCCCCTCCCTTCCCTAATGCAGCAGCGAATGATTGGCGAGCTGCTCGGCGCGCTGGACGACAAGATCGCGGCCAACGAGCGGATCGCACGGACCAGCCTCGACTTGGCGGACGCGCACTTTGAATTGGTCGCCCGCAATCTCGCATATAGCTCTGAAACGTTCGGAACGGTAGCTGATGTGTTCGGCGGAGGTACACCACGGACCTCAGAGCCCGCGTACTGGGATGGACCGATTGCCTGGGCCACGGTATCTGATGTCACTGGCCTGAGCGGACCCTACCTCTTCACCACGGCGAGAAAGATCACAGAGAAGGGTCTTGCCGAGTGTGGTTCGCAGCTCTACCCGCCTGGCTCAATCTTCATGACGTCGCGCGCGACGATCGGAGCCTTCGCGGTACCGCAGGTCCCGACAGCGGTGAGTCATGGATTCATCGTCGTCATTCCACGGCAGCCTGAGATGCGGTGGTGGCTGTTCCATGAGATGCGGTCCCGAGTTGACGAGATGCGCAGTCTCGCGAACGGCTCAGTTCTCCTGGGGCTGAGTCGCGAGGATTTCAAGGCCATGCGCGTCCGATTGGCCGAACCCGACGTGATCGCCCGCTTCTCTGCGCAAGTTGATCCTCTGCATAAGCGAGCAGCTAAGTGCGTCGAGGAGTCGTATGTCCTGGCTGAGCTTCGCGACACACTCCTGCCCAAGCTGATGTCCGATGAGATCCGCGTACGAGACGCGGAGAAGGCAGTCGAGGAGGCGCTGTGACGACCGACTTCCCCCCTCCGCTTCGCGACCTGTCGGAGGCGGACTGGGAGGCCCTGGCGATAAGGATGTGCTCGCGCGCGAGCTCAGAGGTGTCCGCTGAGCTCGCGGCGGTAGGTGAGCCACGCGGCGGCGGCGTCGGCGGCGCGCCGGCGCCGCGCGCG
>Ga0207867_1001368_pt1 | contig 18064 bp, 6 predicted proteins | sample HigsolmetaAR206D_FD_184838 | JGI IMG/M metagenome (GOLD analysis project Ga0207867, IMG submission 184838) | Ionic liquid and high solid enriched microbial communities from the Joint BioEnergy Institute, USA - AR20-6-D (SPAdes) (version 2) ...
CGACCTTTGTCTAAGAAGTGGTAAACCTGCTTGCCAGTGCGATTATGAATTTATGGATTGCCTCCGCTCTAAAATGAATCCACATACCCAAAAAGGAAGGCACGCCATTCTTATGTATCGATTTATGCAATTAAAGACTCTCGGATGCGGGGGATATGATAGATTTAGAAAGTAGCTTGAACTACTCCCAGTTCTAAACATTGAGAAGATGGGAGTAGTTTTATTATTAACATGTCATTCATCATGCAGTTTCACCGTCTTCCAATGCTGCGTAAGTTTTGGGCTTGTTTGCCTTGTGATGTTTCATTCCGTAAGGTAGCTTGTTTCTTCGGCTGTCCTCGATAAAGTCGAACAAAATTTATTAATTTCGTTATTTTCCCAGTGTAACCCATCGCTCTAAGAGAACGACACAATTTGTGGTCCCTTCTTGTATTCGTTAAAGAAGATAGTTTATATAAGGATCAAGTTTACTTTCTTTTCCTGTTGGCTTTGCGTTCTGAAAGCTTGTCCTCCTTGAAATACTTATGATTGTTTTTCCAATCAAAGCATGTTTCTTTGGCTATCGCTGCTTATGTTCACTGATACAGCTCTCGAATCATAAAAAACTCCCCAATCTTTAGCATCGTTGCTTTACTCCATCTAATACGTTGTTTCGAAACGATTATCTGTTATTTTTGGGGAATTTTAAACCATTGTTATTGGGAATTTTATCACTGTTGATTACATACACGATAAAACCGTAGCTTTTATTATCAAATTATTGAGTTTAGCTCCCCCTAGGTTACTGATGATAATTTGGACAAATTAGCGTTGATAATAAGATAACATGATAAATAAGGTTTGTTAATCTTACTTTGATCCTCCTATTTGCAGAGAGGATAATTAATTTTTAATTAAATTATTTTTTAGAAAACAAAAAATAATTAATCAACTCCTGAAAACGTGTTACAAAACGGATAATAAACGCCACCTTAAAAATCATATTACAGTGACCTAAAAACTCCCGAGGGGTGGTTACCATCATAGCTTCCAATCCTGTGTTTAAACTTACATTATTTGGATAAATGGATATTTAGAAACATTATTTCAATACATTGATCAATTTGCCTTTCTGGAAATACATTATGTGACAGGAAGAACATTGGAGTCCAAAAAGGCATTGGTCCAATGTTTTTTTGAAAAAATACATTGCGATAGTTGGTAAACATCTTCCGCCGGTTTTGCTGATTTCGACGTATTTGTGGACTTCCGAAGGTCCCCATCTATCCACCTTTTCATAGACCAGTCAATGAATTCAAGTGGAAAGGTGGCTGATTTTCAACGTCACCTCTTATACGATTTATACGTTCACCCTTAGAAAGTTGTGATGCTAGACATTACGTCCGTTCGAAGTATCCTGTACGATTCCTAAGCAAAATGATATATGTCCAGTCGATATCACTGGTTCATAGGGGATAAACTGAATCTCTGTACAACTACAGAAGGAATCATTTGACCGCTTGTCTTGACTGATACCAACCGAATTTGACATCGGAATGACTTTCGAATGGGACATTGAGTTTGTGCTTGATGAGATGCTGCATATGACAGCGAACATACGTAAAACAACGGAAAGTAAACATCATTTTCGTTTCTCCGATTAGACACCGCAATAGCAAGGAACGAAAAGACGCCTATGGTCGGATGATTCCTATCTTCTTGGAAGCCAGATTTGAGAAATGGCTGTTTGGTTTTCTTAATGTCACCGAACTAGTATTTAACCAATTAAAGATCAATGTGTTAGAACAGCCACGGTAGTGCGGGTTTCATCGCTATCTGTTACATGTACTATTTTAAATACTTCAAAGGGAGTGTCACATCTGACACTCCCTTTGCTCATTTATGCCCGCTTGCTTACACACGCCTCAGAATACCTGTAATAATTAAAGCATCTAAGTGGCGTTCTAATCTTACAGGAAGATTTCCACCTTTTAGAAGAACTCCAAGTTCCATATTTCTTTCCATAGCCGCTTTACTAAGATTGGCACTAGTAATGAATGCAAATTTTTTATCAGCAACAGCACACTTAGCATGAACAGCTCCTATTGATTGACTATTACTCGTATAATTGTGATCCTTCTCCCATACATAAATATTTGCAGCAGGAACTGACTCCCTCATCGCTTTAACAAAATCAAAACTCACCTGCCCACCGTACTCATTCGAAAGTTCTATGATTATGTCGATTCTCACTTGCCTATTAGCGGCACTCCTTAACGCCTGTACAATTGAAGGAACCTCATATGCAACAAAACTTACCAAAAACAATCTTTTCTTCGCTGATTCAATTACTTCACAAAGAACTCTCTCTGTGTTTCTAGTGGAAATTAGACCTGTTGACGGGCCGGTCCAGACTAGTTCTACTGAGCTACGCTGCTCAATAAAAGAAGAAGTTACTGAGGAAGCCCTCAAAGCTGCTGCTACCTCTTTCGGACTTATCCCTTCACAATTTCGCCAGGCTCTCACCATTTGTTGCAAGAGTTCACGATTTATACCAGGTCCTAGCTCCATCTTAAGAGCATTAAATTCTTGAGCAGACTCTAGTAACTGAATTTTCGAAGCAAGTACTTCTATTTGGTGTGGATGAAGTTCTGTCCCTAATGCAACTACCACTTGCCAGAATTCATTCATTACCATCATCTTCATTTTCAAAGAAAGCAGCAGCACTACACTCAAAGGTACTGACTAGTAATGCACGATCTAGATATCGATTTCCTCGTTCACAAGACGTTTCCGCTACAAAAGAGCATGCATGACAGGAGGCTCCATGGAGAGTACGGTCAGCATTAGGATCATGTTCCGAGCATAATGGGTCGGAGGAACACACACCAGCTCTCGCCAAAGCTTGCCCAATTAACCTACCTAGATTTTCCGGTTTACCTAACTCTACTAACCCTCCAAGAGTTCCATCAGAATCGGGAGCTGCCGTATACAGTAATATTCCAGCCATGGGAGCACCTTCATCTGCACTAGCATAAATACGCTCTCGAATACTTGCTGCATTGTATCCGCATTCTAAAGCAAGTTCCCTGATTAGCAAGTGTGCAAATGTGTGCAACATAGCATATCGAATCCCAGGATATCCTTTCTCAGGATCAAGTTTACGTGCATTACGCCAACCCTCATGTCCTCCTTTTAGCTTATCGTTTCGAGCTTTAACAGCAGGTTTTTGCTCCCAACTACGAACTTTTGCTTCATCAAATTGAATGAATATACCTTCCCCATGAACCTCACTTACAGGCACCCACTCTGGATGGCCCCGTGTAAGACCTGCCATAGCTGGTTGTTCTTCTTCATTATCCGACTCCTCTATTGCTTCCACACGAGTATATCCAACTAATGCGTTAACCTCTCGTAATCGCTCTAAAAGTAATACATTCGTAATTTTATCTCTATAATCCACCGGGGGATGGACTACTCGACCAAGAAATTGGGGCCAATCGCTTGGAGGATTAGGAGAAGTGAGGATTTTCCACTCCGGACCTTTAATATCCGTTTCCGAAATGAGAGACTCACTTTCTCTTCCTTGCCTTTTCTCTTCAATTGCTCTCCATATATCGTCAATATCATATTGCTTAATACCAGGTAAAGTTCCATTCTTAACCAAAGCTTTTACTGTCCCCTTTAATTCACCGATTGACTCTACATCATGAAAGTATTCCCAACCATCTAATACCAGTTGACTTAACTGATTCTTTTCAATCGGTATTGCTAATACTGACAGAGTTACAGGGAACCAACTATTTGTTGCCCCTAGTAGGACAGCTCTTGGCGGCTCATCGCATGAAGAATCATATGTGTCAAGATGAGGATGTCTGCCACGGCACCCAGGCAGGTTGTTCTGCCCCTCGCTTCCAAATGCATGCACAAGAGATTTAGATTCACCACACGCATCGCATTTCACCCATAGATTCTCCGTTTGTAAAGATGCGCCACTCTCAAAGAAACGTAGTGGACCTCTACATTCAGATGGACCACCATGAACGAACCAATGCCATGGGAAGTCATCTAAGTGCCCATTCCTACAAGCAAGCAAAAAGCGAGCAGGCACAGCATCCACATTTCTCCCCTTCTCGCAGTTCGCATGAATAAAACGTGTCTTCTCTGGACGATAAGGGTTTGGCTTAATGGTAAAAAGACCAGAGTCATATTCTGCCAACAATCCACATTTAACACATCTTAACCATCGAGGAAACGGTCGAACAGGTACTCCTATTTTCCCTTCAACTGACATAGGATCTGCTTCTTCGTCCCGTAAGAAAGGCGGTACTCGTAACCTTTTTACTTGAGGACCAAGTACACGCTGTACGGCAGCCAACAATCGGGCTTCTTCTACAGGAGGACATTCATCAACATTCCAACGGTTTAACCCCATGGTGATTACAGAGATATTAGGAAGATCAATTAGAGCACCAGGTCCATACGTCCATAGTAGCTGAGTAGGGCGAACTTGTCCTACACGATATGTACTCACTCTTTTTCCCCCTTATCATTTTTATCTTTCTTAATGGTCCATTGTGGAGGATCAGAAAGCTTATCGACATCCATGATTAGCTGAACTCCTGGTTCTACCTCTCGCATCGACATTGGTACTGTAGTTTTATCCCAAGCAAGCACCCCTGGTTTCTTCAGTAGGGCAGCTACATCCCCTTGTCCATATTTTGTTTCGTATCCCAGTTTACGCCCTGGTTTAACAGCTTCCTTCACCCAGTGATCAACACGGTCAGCTATCATAATCTCCACATTCGAACTAGCTTCCTTGTCTTTTACCTGCCATGCTCTATCAGAGATAGCTTTCTTAACTTTCTCCGCCTCAACTCTGGTCGTACTATCAAATTTTTGTGCACCTAAGTTCGGATTCAAATCATCATTATCCAGTCGAAGCAAACTCACCATTGTACCTGTTAGACCTCGATCAAGTGCTCGTGGAGCAAATGGTGTAACTGATTGCGCTTCAACATGTTTGTAAAATGTTGCATGGTAGTGTTCAAATGTTTCATAGTGTGACAAATCTCTTGGTCGAGACCAAGTAAGCACCGTAAAAACTAATCCCGGGAAAGAACGACCAACCCGACTTGTAGCCTGTATGTACTCAGCTGTACTTTTAGGTTGGCCATTTACAACCATTAAACCTAAACGATTTACATCCACACCAACTGATAGCATGTTAGTAGCCAGAACAACATCAACCGCTTTAGTCTCACCTTTTCCCCACGAATCTTTAAACTTGACCTCTAATCGGTCTAGCTTTTTAGGAATTTCTTTGTTTGAAACACGTGAAGTAAGTTCATCAATTTCTCGAACTGAGCGTTGATTTAAACCAGGTCGCTCCACGTTACTCATTTGTACACGATAACAACGTGTTTGAACATCGTCCTCTGCAAGGCGACGCATCCCCCCTAATTCCCGTAGAGAATTAAAGTAGCCAACTAGCGTCATATAAGGATCTGCTGCCTGCCCAAATTTATTGAATAGTGCTTGTGCTGCAGTAAGGATCGCAACATACACACGGATTAGAACTGCCGGCCGAGAGCTTCCTGGTGAGCAAATACCCATATAATATCGACCCGGCTTCTTATTAACAGATCGTTGTATTGAGAAGAAATTATCTCCCACATCAAGCCCATGAGGGGGAAAAATTGAAACTTGTCGCAGGAACACATTATGAACTTGTTCTTTTGCTTTCCTAACAGTTGCTGTTGAAGCGATTATCTTTGGACGAATCTTTTTTCCGTTAAATTCCCAACTTGAGAGCTCATCTATAGCTGTTTCGTAAAGGCCAACCATCGTTCCTAAGGGACCACTAATTAGGTGAAACTCGTCTTGAATAATTAAATCCGGTGGACGAATTCCTCTTATTCTCTTCGTTGAGGTAGATGGCAAACTCCCTTTCTTTCTATGGTCACCGTTGCAACTCGACTCGGGCCAAAGCAAACCATGACGCGGGCATTCGCTAGATGCTCGGCCAAAAAGAGTTCGAATTTCTCCCCTCCAAGCCATCAATGCAAATTTATCTACAGTTGCAATTAACATTGATGGCGGATGACGATAGATTTCGTCGTCTACTACTAGGACAGGCAGACCCAACTCTTTATATTTCGTTCGGCTAAACTCACAACGACCATATTTGTCACCACAAAAAATAAATGTCCTACCAGTATCCTTATCAACATGTATGTCCCGCCCTGGAACAATTTCAGAGCCGCACCATGGACAACTAGTAAGCTGCGCTGGAGTAGAACCTGTTCCGTAACTACCCTCACGCTCTTTTTGTATGGCTTCATGACTCTCTGTAGTTGTATTAGGTGTTACTTTCTTTCCAACCCATAATCCGATTGTAAAAGGGTGCACTCCCCAAATTTCAGGATTACGCTTCCGTAATACTTCCATGGCACAAATCAAGGCTGTAGCACGTTGGAATTGCTGCAACGTCAGGAGTCTTAAGGTATAGCGCATGATAACAGTCAATCCACGCTCCCCATCCAATCCACCGAGGTTACCTTGAAGTCTTCGAATAGCCATTGCAAACGCTGCTACTCCCAAATACGCCTCCGTCTTTCCGCCGCCAGTCGGAAACCAAAGTAAATCTGCATATGCGTCAACTGGAGATGTACGGTCTTGATGAGTCGGGTCCGCTAATGCAGGTATAGACAACAGCATGAAAGCTAACTGAAATGGACGCCAGGAACGGTTTTTAGGGATATTTAGTGCATCAAGATGCACGTTCTCACCACGTCTTTTTAGCAGTGCGTATATACTGTGAACACGCTGGGAAGCCATCGCTCTATTTGCAAATCGAAATGCTTCTAATGCCTTGTCATCTGAACGAAGAACAGAAATACCCTGTCGAAGACGATCAAGTACACGCTCACATCGGTCCATAGCATCATTAGCAGGTTCGCCATATTCCTCTAGTGACTCTTCTCCTATACGTTGTCGCTGTTCACCAATCCAACTCTCGTAATCATTACAAAGTATTTCCAATGCATCTATGAGTTCCTCGCGGGTTAAGCTTGCAAGTCGCTCCATATCCAATAGTCCTTCATTAACCATGTATTTCATGGCGGGGCGATCTTCCAGCTCAAGTCCTGGTGTCTCTGTAACAGGAACTTCGTAACTAGGAACCACAACCGTGCGCACCTCTATAGCCCTGTCATACTCGTTTTCACTCGTAGTTGCATGTACGGAAACCCCATGCCCTACGGCAAATTCGACTTGATGACGGTAAATCATCTCTAATGCTTCACGCTCATCATCTGCTCCGCTTACTTCTAGTACCGGACGTCGATGGAAAATTGCCTTTCCTTCCACGTCACGTACAATTAGCTCAGGTTGGAATATCCAAGCTTGATCTTCATTATTCTCAGGACAAGATTGCCCATTTACCAAAAAGAGTGTAACTAATCTATTGCCATTATCTAAGCGGGGATGAACTGTACCTTGGATGAATACATCGGGACAATCTTTATCAATTGCGAACGGAGTAATAGTCCCTTCTTTTAAATGAATAGTGTCTTTGCCACCAGAAGGAATACGCTTCCATGCACGAAATGGTTTACCTTTTTCGTCAACTCGCTCACTCTTGACACGAACATACCTTCCCCAGTTGGCTCGTACCTCAATCTTTTCAACTGCCCCATCAACGCAAAAAGTAAAACCAAGTGAAGACGGTACTAAGGATTGATTGGTTGAGACATCCACCTCCGCATCAGGAACTTCCGTATCCACTATACCACTGGCACTAGAAGGTTCTACAGAGGATTTAAATTGACCTACGTCAATTCCCTGATTAACCTTATCTTGTGGCGCAAGCTTCCCGACCAAATATCGATCACGAACACTCATCCCGATGATTTCCTCTTCTGGACCACCCGCCGGTCCTAAAAGGTCATCAATAACAGCATTTTGTAACAGTTCTCGAATATAAGCTTGTTCATACTGCGTCTCGCCATTTAATGTAGGAAAATTGTTAAAATCTATTTCTTTGATGAGTTTTAGTGCCTTTTCAAAGATAGGCCATTCAAGGCGTCTAATTGGAATACTATCGTTTAAAGGCTCAATACCTAATTCCTTGAGGCTCTTAAATGATTCCACAGGTATAATCCCATCAAATAAAAAGGTTGTTTCTATTGTAGTAAAACGCTTACGATACAACCGTGCAAAAGCAACAACTCTTGGCTCACCATGCGAGTTATCAGTCAGAAGCAGAGCATCTCCTTCATGCACTCCTTGACACTCAGACTGACTAATATTCAACTTTATAGAAAATCTCCCTAAATGGGTATTCTCCCCAACCCGAACGAGCCAAGCATTAGGTATGTTACTCGGTATTTTTGTATTCTCTTCGTTCACATCTATCCCTCCTTCTGGTTCTATAATCAAATTATCCCACTTACTAAGTTTCATGGAATTTAGCAGTCTTAGTAATTAGATTGATAGAGGAGAGTGTTAAAATAATTATATCTCCCTCTCCTCTCTTCGGCAAATAATTCCCTAATAAGTATTTAAATTACATAATATATACTTTATAACAATTTGTAATATCATTAGGGCTCAATATCAAATATATTTAGCTGATTACCTAAATCTTTTATACCTTTTTTACTACGAACTGCCTTCGATTTAATTTTCTGGTGCTTCTGCTTTTTTGTTTCTTGTTCATAGCACTGTCTATTTAATTCAAGAAGACGTTGAAGGACTTCCCTAATGACCGCATCGGAGATTGTATATCTTACTCCCCATTTTGTTTCACGAAAGTCATACTCAAGGTTTAAATCCTCCCATCCATATGCTTGAGCTACAGCCATGTCCATTTTTACATGCAACTCTCGTAATTTTTTTATTTCCTCGGATAAATCTTCCGGATTATGAAATCGGTTATAAATTTCCGTCAGTCCCACATTAAGCGAAATCATGAGATCTCCTCTCAAATCATGATATTGCTGTCCAATTGAGTCTAGATAAGCATTTTCTATGTGTAAAAATGGGTATGTGTCAAAGCAATCGGAAGGTGTATATCTAATATCTCTCTTCATTGTAGAGCTTTCACGCCGGACCCATAATTCGTGAAATGAGCATTGAAGAGTCGCAAAACATGCCCAAGATGGTAAGTCAAACACACATACAGCATCACTAAACACTTGCTTGGTTGGCACACTCACAAAAGAAACATATTTAGTTACCCTTGATATCACAAAGACACGTTCCTGATTTGCAATTCGATTATAAAGTTCTGAACGTTTCCGCCAATGCTGCCACCAATACTTGCGGTCTGCTTCCCTGGGATTCTTGTCCCTCTCAGGTTTTACTAAATCACGTACCCTGTTTAATAACTCTGGCCATTTATCTTCACATTCTTCTAGAGTGAAATCACGAAAATCTATTACCCAACGACTTGCTTTCTGCATAGGGTTTGAATTAATATCTTCTCCATTTAGATACGGAAGGATCACTTTTGCATTTTCCGGTCTTTGCTGTATATGGCTCATAGCTTCTTGAGGTGAAAGTACGAAACCTTTACCACGTAAAACCGAACCCTGAAAGCTTCTGTTCTTGTTACTAGGAAGCTGCTTAGCTTTCCCCCAACCTCCTTGGTCATCTAATCCCGGTGATATAATCTTGACTTCCTGGCCATCCAGATATTTAAGCCCACTCCATTTCCCCTTATGTGCAACTACAAGAGCAGCATTAACAGAAGCTGTTCCAGGCCAAACAAATGATGAAAGAGCGTACCGAATTGTAAAAGCAAATTCACGCACTAGGTGGGCAAGACCTGTACGTGCTGTGTCTCCTTCGCTAATTGTGTTGGTTGCTAATAATCCGAGTTCTCCACCATCCCTAATTAAAGAAGCTGCCCGTAAATAAAAGAAGGAACATAAATCAGCATTCATACTCGCATGGGGCCAACATACAGTGAGCCAATCAATTATTGCATCCCCTAAAGCCCCTCTCATGCGACGTCCACCCATAAAAGGAGGGTTACCTACAATTGCGTCAAAACCAGGGCTCTCTCCCGTAAAGACTTCGGGAAACTCTAACGGCCAGTGAAAAGGTTTTCTTGGCAACTTATCATTAGGCAATCCTAGAGACAGGTTTTTATTTGTCTGCTTAATTAAAGATGTGCGTACGGACCCATCTCCGTTTAAGAACCCCGAGATATGGGTTGCTAAAGAAGTTAAGTTATTCTCCACAGTCCGAGAATTACCACCCGAACACAGCACTTCTCCCACAAGGGCATCCGCCAACAATTCTATGTCATTGAGCTTCTCTCGAGCTTCCTCATTCATAAGTTTCATGGTTTCTATATCATAAATACTATGAATTGGCATCTCACGTAAATCCTTACGGAGTTCAATTACTTCAGCAATTGCTTTTTCAGTTACTTGACTAAAAATACGTAACTGATGGCTTTTGTTAATTGGATTCATACTAAACTCCATCAACTGATCAATATGATGTATTCCGAGAAGACTATCCCCATAACGCAGGTTATGATCTAGAAAATCAAAAGGACGACCTTTAGCGAGAGTAATAAGCCATATAGACAATTTAGCTAATTCGACAGCCATCGGATTTATATCAACACCGTATAGACAACGTTCAGCAATAAGTCGTCGTGCAATAAGTAAACGTTCATCTAACTGAGAAGGCATAGGAGCAGCAGAATTAATACAATCAACTACCTTACCTTCAAATGTAATTACTTTTCCACGCTCTTCCTCTATCGCCCAAGCTTCCACTAGCCGCTCAGCAAGCCATCGACATACTTGTACAAGAAATGCACCAGACCCCATAGCTGGGTCACAGACTTTAAGGTCTAATATCTCAGCAGGTGTTTTAAGTCGCCATTCCTCACGAGGCTTACCCTCGGCCGGTCCAACATAAACTAACGGTTCTAAAGTATTAACAACAATCTGTTCAGTGAGCGATTTAGGTGTATAATGTGTCCCGGTTTCGCGGCGATCTGTCCCAACAGTTACCATAAAAGCATTTGGCTGATAAACAATTGGATTCTTCCAAGCATCTGTACGTAACAAGTTTGCAAAAGGGCAGATACGAGTAGCAAGTTCAAAATCCCCACCACATGCCACTACTAAGCGCTCAAATAATTTTTCACTTATAGGCTTTTTAATTGCATTACGAATTGCTGACTCACTTCGCTCGGTGAGTTCCTTTAATAGGGTAACTAACTCCTCTTCCCCTTCAAAGTAAGCTGATTCCAGTGCAGATAGAGATATGCTTGGATTCTTTGTTTTCTGAGAACCGATTAAACCCAGTGTAACTGTAGGAACACGAATAACCGTATGCTCCAAAAGACCTTCATATACATGACCAATCTGTTCTACGTCTAACGCTCGGTAAGATAATAGTAATGCCCCACTCGGTTGCTCCAGTACTTGCAACGAGTCAAGAAGAAGAAGAACAGTTCTATTATCAATAGGGAGTGGCTCAGAAGCCGTTTCAAACCAATTTGTTCCCTTCTTGCGTCCCTCCAAAAAGGGAAACCGATCCGGGTCAAATAAGGACCCCCCTAAAGCTGGCATACGAAGTGATTCGTGTTCAACACCTGTATAAACGGCTCGGAAAATTGCGAGGAGGCGAGCCCAAGCATCTTGCCGTCGTTCTAATACTTCTGGGCCATGCTGATTCATCTCTTCTGCCAAATGGCTTCGCAAGGTTGTCACTGCATAATGCTGATCATAGATAGGATCTCCTAGTAGCAATAGTCCACGTTCTTCAGCACAGAGAATAAATACTAAACGCATCATAACTGTGAGCCCTGCTTCATAAAGCTCTTCCGGAGTAACATCTGCTAACAATTCTCTGTTACGATCCTCATCTGCCTTATCTAAGGCTTGGACAAGAACCTCGACTGCTCGACGAACCTGCTCACCTAATGTATCTGTCACATCATTTTGGTAATCCAGTGATTCCTCTAGTAGCGCTTCAAGTGTTTCGTCAGAAGGACCGAAGCAACGCCGAATTCCTAACAAGGATTGAAAAGCTTTGAGTGTAATGGGCTCCTGTATCCATAAACGAGCATACCATGATACATAACTTGAGGTTTCACCGATTGGAGCGTTAACTAACATCCAACGTTCTCCATTAGTAATGATACCTAATCGAACATCATTAGCACGGCAAAGTACGGTCATCCGATCCACAAGAGAAGCAACCCAACCATCATTGTTTTGCACTGATTCAAACTCTGTGTCAGGACTTTGGACAGAGATGAACAGGCGTGGCTTTCTGTCTTCGACTCCATGAATAATTAAATCAGGAACAAAGTTACCAGTTTGATCAGGAGAAGTGACATAATACGGGACATCCAAAGTATTATTTAAAGTCAAGCAATCATCGTCATACTCCAAAATTTCCCTGAGCACAAACTGTATCCACTCATAATGTAATTCTGATAGCTGCTTATCTTTTTTCACTACAGCCTCAGTCCATTCTTCATATGCAGAGCGAAGTCGTTGACGCTTAAATGTTTCAATTGATTCTAGCCCCTGTGGAAAAACTTTTTCTAACACAGGAATGGCTAAAAAGGGACCAGAAACCTCAACTAGAGATAACCATTCTACATGTTGAGAGGTCTTTTTCATCGTTTATCACTCCCCTCTTAATTGGGATTCAGGTACAAGAAAAATAACTGCTACAGGAAATGTTCGATCTAAGAAATTAGCATATCTCCTCTCAATCATTTGAACCTCATTTTTTCTCTCATCCGGTATACGTAGAAGTCGTGTTCTTAACGCTTCAAAATCTTTTCTTAGCTGATTACGTTGGTCCTCAGGCCACAATAATAGCTCCATTTGCTGTGACTCTTGGCTCTCAAGTTCTTTTTGTAAAGTCTTTTCCAAATCATCTAAAACAGTAAGTAGATCCTTTATTTCACTATCCTTACGACGATTGAGAGTATTTTCTAAATACTTGAGACGATCACGGGATCGAGCCTTGATGGCTGCCCATATAGATTCTTCCTGATGTTCAAATCTTTCCTTTAGGACCTCAAATAGCCTAGATCTTGGTTCTACAGGCATTGACTTTTCAAGGAGAGACTCTAATCTGCTTATTTGAGTAATACGGTTAAATCCATTGTGTTTAAGCTCTCCGCCAGATAACGTGAGTTCTTCATGAAGACGTTGATAGTCCCATCCTGTAATAACCAGTCTCGACCAAACTATAACTGCTGGACTATTCAATTGATCATCGGAAACTTTACGCACAGCCACACGGTGAAGCTGTTTTATATCATTCATCTTCCACAACTCCTCACGTAGAAGACGCAAACTCATCTGGACTAATTTATGGTTAAGATGCGCAAGCACTACATCATCTCTTCCTCTCGCTACTTCATGGTCAAACGTTATTGGTCGACGTACATTAGTGTGGGGGTGCTCCAATCCAACTACAGCTTTCCCCCACGCCCCTGATAAAATAGGTACTTCAAACAATTTCCCCTCAGGTAAACCAGGAAGAGAAGTTGGTTTGAGTGGCGGTTTGCCCGCAAGTTCCAAAGCAACTTGAACAACACGAGCAATACGCTCAGGTGACAGATGAAAATCTCTTTTGGCTTCTATAAGCCTTTCGTGAAGGCGAGTAACCCTTTCTTGCAATTTTCGCTCAATAGTCACTAAACGACGTACTTGTTTTGCTTTAGCTTCGGCATAACTTGTATCCATTGAATTTCGTTTCCCGAGCATTAATTCCTCTATCTGTTGAGCAATTACCGGACCCACACTGCCAAGATCTTCACGGATTTTATCTATCTTCAGTGCCGCCCTCATAAGAAATTCATGGTCATCTACCGTGCGACTTTTGTTGTTGTCCTGAATTTGGTCATATATAAATCCTTTCCCTACAGGATGCCAAATATAGACATGTTTCTCCTTTTGACCATGGCGGTCTATCCGTCCATTTCGTTGTTCCATTACATTAGGATTCCAAGGAATCTCAACATGAATCAGATAATTACAATGATTCTGGAGATCTATACCTTCAGATGCTGCATCTGTTGCTAACAGAATTCGAACTGGGGATATATCTGGACTAGCTTGAAAAGCCGCCTTAACAATCTCACGTTCATTAGTATTCATTTTTCCATGAAGTAACATGAGCCGGTTACCTCCGTAACCATGAGCCACTAGAATTTGATGAAGCCAGTTGAGCGTTGCACGGTATTCTGTAAAAAGGATTACTCTTTTATCATTCCAATTATCCCCTTCCTTGAGGTGATCTTCCAACCATTCTAGAATAGCTTTTGCCTTAGAATCCACTTGGTTCTTAGCTCGTTCAGCCCAACTTGTGAGTTGTTGAATGATACCATACTCATATTCGTTCAGTGGAGCGATAAACCTACTTGCTAACTCTACTGCTTCATGCTGAATTTCTTCTGCTAACAAGTCATCTGAGTACTCTTCTTCTGTTCGCATAATAGCATTTCTTAGGATTCTCTCTTCAAAATTTCTTTTATCTTTTTGTACTCGTGTTCCTTCTAAGCTCTCCTTATATGTAGCCAATGTAGTTGCAAAGGCCATCGGAGATGAGAAAAGACGTTTTTTTAGCAGCATGTGAATAAAGTCAGCTCCATATTCATAACGAGTGCCTCGTACTTTATTTGAGCGACTGTTAATAAATTCATGCAGTAACCTATGAATATTTCTTTCCTCCTCCGTATAATCTATTTCGAGGCACTTCAATTTCCGTGTAGAAAAGACCGGCTTACCATCAGCATCTATGATGTCATTCTTTAAGCGTCTCACCATCACTCTTTGTAATTGTTTTTCATCAGGCATAATCGTCCTAGCAAAACGTTGATCATCAAGCAGCTCTAATAGAGATGTAAAAGATGCTTGATAGCCGTTATGTGGTGTTGCACTTAAAAAGAGTCTGTGATTAAAATGAGGTGAAATTGTACGAATTAATCTCGTTCGCTGACTTTCTAGAGCATAGCTAGATGACGCTGTTGGAGCAACATTGTGTGCCTCATCAACCACTAAAATATCAAACTTTCGAGGATAGGTGATTTGGGGTGGAAGAACATCCTTTAATAGGCGTAATCCTTCCCCATTTTTCATCCAATCCATAGACGAGATCAATCTTGGGAACGAAGTCCAAGGATTCGCATGTATTCCTCTTTCACGTCGCAATCGTTTTACATATTCTGTATCTACAATTCGAAATTCAAGACCAAATTTCTCTTGCATCTCTGTTTTCCATTTCAGCTGAAGTGACGCCGGACAAACAATAAGAACTGTTCGTGCTCTATGACGAACCAAAAGCTCCTGTATTACCAATCCTGCTTCAATCGTTTTACCTAACCCGACATCGTCAGCAATAAGAAGATTAACACGTGCCATGTCAATGGCACGTACAAGTGGGTCAAGTTGATAATCTTCAATAGTAATTCCACTGCGGAAAGGAGCCTGTAAAAAAGACCTATCGGCATTTGTAGCAGCTCCCCATCGTATAGCATCAAGAAAAGCCTCTAGTCGATCTGCAGGGTCCCAACCTGTAATCTGTGGAAGACCCGCCTTCTCAACAATTCGAGCACCAGGCTCAAGCTGCCAAATCACTTGAATTTCCTCACCAAGTGAATCTTCATCAAGGGAAGAAAGAGTGATTAAGTGTTGTTGCTTATTAGACTGAATCGAAAGAGATGAGGATTGTATCTGATTCACAAGCCAAAGACGTCTCCGAACTTCTACAAGCTGACCGGGCTCAGGCACAGAATTAATGTATATCTCCCCGTTCGTATCATTTTTCTTGTTACAACCCATACTTTGATCCTCCCGCCAAAATTAGACCTGTTATACCTTGCATACATCAAGATGATGTAAAATACTCCTCCCAATCACTTCACCAAGCTTAACTGGAACAGCATTTCCAATAAGCCTTCCAACTGTTTTTTTAACAATAGGCTCCCCCGGAGGAGTGAACATATAATCTCGCGGAAAAGTTTGAAATATTGCTCCCTCTCGCAAAGAGATTGCTCTATCTTGTTCTGGATGACCAAATCTTCCATTTCCATAACCAAAAAACTGAGTTGTTATTGTCGGTGCAGGCTCGTCCCACGACATTCTTCCGTAAACACCGGGATATGTTTTGCCAGATGCTTTTTTGTGACAATTCGTGATTAATTCTTCATCCCAATCTCGCCAAGTACCACCTGGGCGTGATGCCCTAATTCTTCTAAGATTTAGTTCAGAAAGTGAGGCACACTGATGAAGCGGATCTTCTTCATGTACTTCACCTGCTACAAGAGGAGGTAAATCCCCTATTGCTTCACGAACTGTTTTAATTCTTTCTCCCAGTACTGAAGGACTAAGAATCTCAATGGGACCAAACTTTGATGCTAGAAGAACTAATCTTTTGCGCTCTTGTGGTATACCGTATTCCGCACAATTCACAATACTATGACTTACATGATACCCTTGATCTTCAAGTTCTCTTACAAAGTCTTTAAAGACATTTTTCTTTTTAAGTTCCGGCACATTCTCCATAGTAACTAACTCAGGGGCTACCCCCCTAACTAACCGCAAAAATTCTAGAAGAAGCCACCAACGCTTATCCGATTGGTCTGCCTTTCGGTTATACTTTGAAAACGTCTGACACGGCGCACAACCAGCTAACAAACGAATCCCTTCCTTAGGTAATACCCCCTCAATATCTTGCACCTGTAAATCTTCGACTGATTTCAAAAGGAACTCTGCATTATTATTATAGGAATATGGAAAACGACATGCTGGATCAATATCGACGCCGAGAAGAACATCAATTCCAGCTTTCTCTAGTCCATTTGTTAAGCCGCCTGCCCCACAAAATATATCAACTGCATAGACTTTACTTTTTATTTCAGATATAGTGCTTCTTTTTACTTGTGGCATAAGTAAATCCTCCTAATTACACAAGCATAAATGTTCGGCTACCCTTCTAATCTTAATGAACATATGCTTAACAAACCTACAATTGATATTTTCTAATAACAAAATATCAGTAAGGATGAAAGTGAGGTATATAGCGCACTAGATAACCTTTCATTCAACCACCAATATGTACGTTCGTGGAAAGCATAGATTTCTAAACTATATAATCACTATAAATATTTAATAACTAGTCATACAACCTTTTATTGTAAACATTTTTTCTCTAGAATGAAAAACGATTGCTTTTGGAACAGTCTGGATAAATGATTACTCCTCAATAAATACGTCCAGTCTTTTTTGCGTTATAAATTTTTACATATTCTGTAGTACTTCTCTTATGTCTTTTTTATCAATGATTTACATAACGTTTATGCTTAGGCTTATCAGCATAAACCAATTAAAGATTCCCCTCCATAAAAGGTTGGGCACCAAACTCCAATTACCGAAGGCTTAGTAAAAGCCACTCCTCCCCTCAGAATTTTTTATTATTTTTTTGCTATATATGCGATTTCTAAGCTATTTGAAAGAAATACGAGAATTTAGGAGGATTATATCGTGTGTGTAAGATTTGATATCTTCACCTCAATCAATCGTTTCTAGAAACGGCTGATGTCGGTTTACCAATTTAGGAGAAATCTAGTTACCAAGATGTATAATTATCACTATAAATCAGCTGAAATCACAAAATATCACAATAGAATTACTTTCAAGTGGTTTATAGACTACTTCGGGTCTAGACCCCAGAACTACAAATAAGGGGGTTACGTATTTGATAATTGAAAGATTTTTTAATGAACAAACCAACCTTACATTCCAAGATACCATTCAATCATTAATTGAAGAAAAAAATTGGCTCACTTGTTGAAAAAATATTACTATTATCAAGATAAGGTGAACAATAGTATATCTCATTTAGAAGGGAAGAAAATATCATGAGATGTGCTGTTTATATAAGAGTTTCTAATGATAAAGAAGAACAAAAGGCATCCCTCGGAAATTGAACTGAACCCAAAAAGTTAGACACGGAAATTTAGGCAACTACTTGGGCATGAGTTCGGTATTGAACCGGACTCATGCCTTTTAATTTTGCCTTCATT
>Ga0207867_1001369_pt1 | contig 18052 bp, 10 predicted proteins | sample HigsolmetaAR206D_FD_184838 | JGI IMG/M metagenome (GOLD analysis project Ga0207867, IMG submission 184838) | Ionic liquid and high solid enriched microbial communities from the Joint BioEnergy Institute, USA - AR20-6-D (SPAdes) (version 2) ...
GGGGTCGTCGGAGGCGTCGTCGGCGGGGTCGTCGGAGGCGTCGTCGGCGGCGTGGTCGGAGGCGTCGTCGGCGGCGTGGTCGGAGGCGTGGTCGGAGGCGTCGTCGGCGTGGTGCCTCCGTTGCAGGTGACCCCGTTGAGGGTGAACGAGTTCGGCGTCGGGTTGCTGTTGGTCCACGTGCCGTTGAAACCGATGGTGGTCGAGGCACCGGTGCCGAGGCTGCCGTTCCACGACATGCTGGTCGCGGTCACCTGGCTGCCGGACTGGCTCCAGTTGGCCGACCAGCCATGGTCCACCCGCTGGCCGCTGTCCGGGAAGGTGAACCGGAGCGTCCAGCTGCTGATCGGGTCACCGACGTTCTGGATGGTGATGTTGGCGGTGAAGCCGCCCGGCCACTGGTTGCTGGTGTAGGTCACGCTACAACCGGGGGCGGCGAATGCGGCCGATGCCGGGATGGTGACCAGGCCGGCTGCCACCAGGGCGCTCGCGCCGGCCACCGCCACGGCCTTCTGCCGGACGGACAATCTACTCCGCAAATTCATTGCCACTGATCTCCTAGGGCCAGCCGGTCCACGGGAACCGGCGCGGCGGACCGTACGGACACGCTCTCGGTGGGACGTCCGTAGCCGCCGATGACTTGTGGTTCGCCCGACCCGGACGGACGCACGTGGTGGTGGTAGCGGCCGCGGCAGGCGGCCGTGACGACGCCGTCCGGAAGATCCGGCTGCCCTCGGCGTCTGTGGCGCGGTGTGGCTCCCTCAGCAACAAGTGGATGAATTCTTGCATGGGAGCGCTTCCATCACAACACCTGGATGCGTTCGGCTCCCCTCGGCCGCCCGGCCAGCCCACACGTCCGGCTGGGCGGAGCGGGCCGGACCCGCGCCCGACGCCGAGCACCCGGCGCGAGAGCCGAGAGACACCGGGGACGCGGACGCCACCCGGAGCCCGACAGACGGTGCGGTCGGCGGATTCCGGAAGGAAAGCCGGTGACAGACGCAGCCGGTTCACGAGTGCGCGGACGTGCCGCAGGGCGGCTAACACGCCGGAAGCGGTGAGCTCGGTGTGTTGCGGCTGATGGCCGAAAAACACGATGAAAGCTCACAAGACCACTAATCTCGGAACAGGTTCGGCTCTTCTCGTCGAACACCAGCAAAAGGGAAGGATGACGGGGGTCATGTCCAGGAAGTTCCTCGCCAGCGCGGTCGCCGGAGCAGCCTTCGGCGGGGTATCCCTCCCCGGCCACGCCCTCTCGGTCCCCGGCATCGACGGCGTGGCCCGGATGCCCGGCCGGCGCGACCGGAGTCGAGGGCGGCACGTGCGCGGAGGACGACAGCCGGACCAGCCGGGCAGACGGTGGTGGGGCCCGGATCCACGGACGCGAGGACGACGGCGGGACCGGCACCGACAGCCAGCGGCGCGAGGACGCCGCACGCGAAGGCGGCGGAGGTGGGAGTCCGGACACCTCCGGCAGCAGGTCCGCGGATCCCGCGGTCGGGCACGCGACCGGCATCACGACACGGTGGACGCCCCACCGGCCGCCGTCGCGCTCGGCACGAACGACCCGGTCACCACCTCGACGGACAGCGTCAGCAGGGCGCGGAACCGACGACGCCCGACGGAAGCGGGCTGAGGATCACCGCCGGTCTGCCCGGGGTCACCGTGACCGGGGCCGACGGCGGTGACCCCGCGTGGAGCCGGACAGCGCGTCCCGGGCGGTGCCGGCGTGGGGCGAAGCCACCCCTACCGGCATGACAGGAGCATCTGCCCCTTTTACCACCCCACATCTTCCCAACGACCGAAACACTCATTATTGCGACATAACCTCACAAAGATAGCTAGCGTCGGATCTGGCTCGACCCGCTGTCGGGCAACCCAACGGGGAAGGAGTGACTACCAGTCATGAGTAGGAAGTTGCTGGGGAAGGTGATCGCGGGCGCCGCACTCGGCGCCGCATCCCTGCTGATCTGCGCACCTGGAGCCGCGGTGGCGGCGCAACCCACGCCGGAGCCGGGCAACCTGGGTCTGGTCTACACGGAGCCGAAGGGCGTACGGGCGGGAGACGAATTCAAAATCATCTTGCGGTGCGTCTTCCCGGTCGAGGACCCCTGGGCCTGGTCGGAGATCACGGGCAGGGTCCAGCTCACGCCCGCCAACGAACAGCCGGAACCACCGGACGGGGGCAACGGCCAGCCGTCCCCGGGCCAGCCATCCCCGAGCCAGCCGACGCAGCCGGGCCAGCCCACCCAGCCGGGCCAGCCCACCCAGCCGGGCCAGCCGACGCAGCCGGGCCAGCCGCCGTTACCCGGCGACGGACAGCCGCCGCTGTCCGGCGGCGAGGGTGGGATCGGCAACTACCTCACCGGCATCGAGTACTGGGGCTGGGCGACGGTGCCGCAGGGCACCACTCCCGGGGTGTACCAGATGACCGGCAGTTGCGGCATCGGCCAGGTCGTGGTGATCCCGAACGGTGGAGTCCCCGCCGGTGACGGCGGCATCACCCGGGACACCGGCCGGGCCGTGGCCGGTGCCGGCATGCTGGGGGCGGCCGCGGTCGGTGGCTTCCTGCTGATGCGGCGGCGTCGGACCGATGGTTCGGTCGCCTGACGCGCATCCGGCGAACGCCGGCGGCCGGCACGGGCGACCGTGGCGCGCCGCCGGCGTCGTCCTGGTGACGGCCCTCGCCGTCGGCGGGAGCGCGCTGCTGACCTCCGGGCTGAATCCGGCTCCGGCGCAGCCGCCGCAGCCCGCCGAGGTCGTGACCGACGACACGGCGGCGGACCCGCCGGCGCAGGCCGGTGGCACGACACCGGGCCCGGGAACCACGACGCCGGGACCACGGCCTGCCAGCCCGTCCAATCAGCCCACGCTCGCGCCGCTGTCCCGGTCCGAGCCGGTGAGGATCAGGATCCCGAGGATCAAGGTCGATGCCAAGGTCATCCCGGTCGGCCTGAACGCGGACGGCACCGTGCAGGTGCCCTCGCTGAAACAGGCGCGGCACGCCGGCTGGTACAGGCTCGGCGTCAGCCCCGGAGAGGTCGGCAACGCGGTCGTGGTCGGGCACGTGGACTCGGCGGCGATCGGGCCCGCCGTCTTCTTCCGGCTCGGCGCGCTCAAACCCGGAGACCGGATCGAGGTGAACCGGGCCGACGGCACGGTGGTGAGGTTCCGGGTCGAGTCCGTCCGGTCGTACCCCAAGACGAAGCTCCCCGCGGAGCTGGTCTACGGCACCGCCGACACCCCCCGGCTACAGGTCATCACCTGCGGGGGCACCTTCGACCGGAAGAAGCGCAGCTATCCCAACAACATCGTGGTGTCCGCGGCCCGGATCCCGTGACCGGCGGGATCCGGGCCGCCCGGACCACCGGGCCGGCGCTCAGTCCGCCGCCGAGGTCCGCACCAGGGTGCGGATCTGCCGCAGCAGCACCGAGAGCGCCGCCAGGTCGGCCCGCGACTCGTCGAACTCACCCATCGCCCTGCGGGTGCGGCTGAGCGACACGGCGTTCGACCGCTCCCACTCCTGCACCCGCTCCTCCGGCGAGAGCTCGGCCGACGTCGCCCCGAGCACCTCCTCGGTGAGCGCGGCCAGGGCGGCGTACAGGTCGTAGCGCAGCGACATCCGGGCCAGGGTCTGCCAGCGGTCCTCGCGCGGCAGCAGGGAGATCTTCGACAGCAGGGAGTCGACCCGGAAGCGGTCCGACAGGACGAAGTAGACACCGGCCACCTCGCCGACGTCCCGGCCCGTCCTCGCCGCGGTCTCCACCACGTCGAGCAGCCCGAAGCCGTACAGCAGCCGGGTCACCTGCTCGGCCAGCTCGCGCGGCAGCCCACGCCCCGTCAACGCCTCGACGTTGGCCTCCAACGCGGTCCGCTCGCTGCCGACGAAGAGGTTGCCGAGCTCGGGCAGGAGCCGTGCCACCCCGTCGCGGAGCCGGGCGGTCTCGGCCGGCACGTCGATCGGCGAGCGGCGGTTGGTGACCAGCCACCGGACCGCGCGGTCGAGCAGACGGCGGGTGTCCAGGTAGACCCCGGTCTGCACCTCGGTCGGAACCTTGTTGTCCAGGGCCTCGACCGCCGCCCACACCTCCCGGAGCCGGAACACGTCCCGTACCACCACGTACGCCCGGATCACGTCGGCCGCCGTGGCGCTGGTCTCCTCGGCCACCCGGTAGACGAACGTGATACCGCCCCGGTTGACCACCTCGTTGACCAGCACCGTGGTGACGATGTCCCGGCGCAGCCGGTGCTCGGCCATCCGGTCGGCGTACCGCTCGCGCAGCGGGGTCGGGAAGTACCCGGCGAGCACCTCCGAGGTCCACTCCTCGTCGGCGATACCGTCGGCCAGGATCTCCCGTTGCAGCACGATCTTGACGTACGCGAGCAGCACCGCCAGCTCCGGCGCGGTCAGTCCGGTGTCGGTGCGGGCCGCCAGCTCCTCGTCCGACGGCAACGCCTCCAGCTCGCGCTTCAGGTGGCCGGCGCGCTCAAGATCACTGATCAGCCGCCGGTGCACCGGCAGCAGCGACGGCGCCTGCGCCAACGCGTTGCCGATGGCCCGGGCCTGGTCGTAGTTGTCCCGGAGCACCAGCTCGGCGACCTCGTCGGTCATCTCGGCCAGCAACGCGTCCCGGTCCTCGCGGCTCAGCTCGCCGTCGGCCACGGCCGCGCCGAGCAGGATCTTGATGTTCACCTCGTGGTCCGAGGTGTCCACGCCCGCGGAGTTGTCGATGAAGTCGGTGAAGATCCGTCCGCCCGACATGGCGTACTCGATCCGGCCGACCTGGGTGAAGCCCAGGTTGCCGCCCTCGCCGACCACCCGGCAGCGCAGATCCCTTCCGTCCACCCGGATCGCGTCGTTGGACTTGTCCCCCACCTCGGCGTGCGACTCCGACGACGCCTTGACGTAGGTGCCGATGCCGCCGTTCCACAGCAGGTCGACCGGTGCGGTCAGGATCGCCCGCATCAGCTCGGGCGGGGAGAGCGACTCGACCCCCTCCTCGATACCCAGCGCCTCGCGGACCTGCGGGCTGATCGGGATCGACTTCGCCGTACGCGGGTAGACCCCGCCCCCTTCGGAGATCAGCTCCGGGTTGTAGTCCGCCCACGACGAGCGCGGGGTGTCGAACAGCCGGCGCCGCTCCCGGTACGAGGTGGCCGGATCCGGGTTCGGGTCCAAAAAGATGTCCCGGTGGTCGAAGGCGGCGACCAGCTTGATGTGCTCGGACAGCAGCATCCCGTTGCCGAAGACGTCGCCGGACATGTCGCCGATCCCGACCACGGTGAAGTCCTGGGTCTGGGTGTCGATGCCCATGTCGCGGAAGTGCCGCTTCACCGACTCCCAGGCGCCCCGGGCGGTGATTCCCATCTTCTTGTGGTCGTAGCCGGCCGAGCCGCCGGAGGCGAACGCGTCGGCGAGCCAGAAGCCCCGGGACACCGAGATCTCGTTGGCGATGTCGGAGAAGGTCGCGGTCCCCTTGTCCGCCGCCACCACCAGGTACGGGTCGTCACCGTCGTGCCGGACCACGTCCTGCGGCGGTACGACCTGCCCGCCGACCAGGTTGTCGGTCACGTCCAGCATCGCGGAGATGAACTCCCGGTAGCAGGCGACCGCCTCGTCCCGGTCCCCGGGCTTCTGCTTGAGCACGAAGCCGCCCTTGGCGCCGACCGGCACGATCACGGCGTTCTTCACCATCTGGGCCTTCACCAGGCCGAGCACCTCGGTCCGGAAGTCCTCCCGTCGGTCGGACCAGCGGATGCCGCCCCGGGCCACCGGGCCGAACCGCAGGTGGACCCCCTCGAAGCGAGGCGAGTAGACGAAGATCTCGTACTTCGGCCGGGGCTCCGGCAGGTCCGGCACCGCCTGCGGGTCCAGTTTGAACGCCACGTACGGCTTCGGCCGCCCGTCGGTGCGCCGCTGGTAGAAGCTGGTCCGGAGGGTGGCCTGGATCAGCGCCAGGTACGACCGCAGGATCCGGTCCTGGTCGAGGCTGCCCACCTCGTCGAGCTGCCGCCCGATCGAGGTGATCAGCTCCTTGGCGCGCAACGAGCGCTCCTCGGCGGTCAGCCCGAGCGTCGGGGAGAACCGCGTCTCGAAGAGGTCCACCAGCGCCACGGCGATGTCCGGGTACGAGATGAAGGTCGACTCCATGTACTCCTGGGAGTAGACCGTGCCGGCCTGACGCAGGTACTTCGCGTACGCCCGCAGCACCACCACCTGCCGCCAGGTCAGGCCGCCGCGCAGCACCAGCTCGTTGAAGCCGTCGACCTCGGCCTCACCCCGCCAGGTGGCCGAGAAGGCGTTCTCGACGTGCGGGCGTACCTCGGTGAGATCCCGGGCGCCGTCCGGCAGCTCCAGGCCGAAGTCGTAGAGGTAGATCCGGCCGTCGATCCGCTCCACCTCGTACGGGTGCTCGTCGATCACCCGTACGCCGAGCGAGTGCAGCACCGGGAGAACGGCGGAGAGCATCATCGGCTCGCCGTACCGGTATACCTTGAACCGGACCTCCTCGGCCGCCGGTGTCTCGTCCTCCGGCTCGCCGCCCGCCCCCGCGGACGGGCGGGGTGGGACGAACCTGCGGTACATGTGCATCTCGAGCTGGCCCGGCTCTTCGAGCAGCTCCAGCTTGGCCAGGTCCTTCAACGCCTCGTACGGCGTGTGCCCGTCCTTGTAGCCCTCGGGGAAGGCGTCCGCGTACCGGGTGAAGAGCCGCTTGGCCTGCTCGTCGCCGAGCTTGCGCTCCAGCAGCAGGCGGTAGTCGTCGTCCCAGAGCCGGGTCGCGTCGGCCAACCGCTCGGCGAGCAGGTCGGCGTCGACCTCACCGGGCGGGTTCGTCGGGTCGGTGCGCACGATGAAGTGCACCCGGGCGAGCGTGGACTCGGTCACCCGGGTGGTGTAGTCGACGCCGACCCCGTTGAGCTCCCGGAGCAGGATCTCCTGCATCCGCAACCGGTTCTGGGTGGTGAAGCGGTCCCGGGGCAGGTAGATCAGGCAGGAGATGAAACGTCCGTAGGCGTCCCGGCGCAGGAAGACCCGCAGCTGGCGGCGGCCGGCCATGCGGAGCACCCCGATGACGGCCTGGTAGAGGTCGTCGGTCTTGATCTGGAACAGCTCGTCCCGCGGGTAGGTCTCCAGGATCTGCAGCAAGTCCTTACCCGAGTGGCTGCGCGGGCTGAGCCCGGAGCGTTCCAACACCTCGGCGACCTTGCGGCGCACCACGGGCAGCTCGCGGACGCTGGTCTGGTACGCCGCGGTGGCGAGCAGGCCGAGGAAGCGGCGCTCACCCACCACCTCGCCCTCGGCGTTGAAAATCTTGAATCCGATGTAGTCCAGGTAGGCCGAGCGGTGCACGGTGGCCCGGGAGTTGGCCTTGGTGATGATCAGGAGCCGCTTCTCCCGCACCTTCGCGGCCGCCTCGGGGTTCATCGAGGAGAGCAGCCGCGGCCGGGGGGAGTCCTGACGCAGGATGCCCAGCCCGGAGCCGAGGACCGCCTGCAGCGCCGTGCCCTGGTCCGTCTCGACCAGTCGGTACTCCCGGTAACCGAGGAAGGTGAAGTGATCGTGCGCCAGCCAGCGCAGCAGCTCCACCGAGTCCGTGATGTCCTTCTCCGGCACCGGTGGGCGGTCCGGCGAGGTTCGGGCGGCGGCCAGCTCGTCGGCGAGCGACAGGGCGCGCTGGCGCATCTTCGGCCAGTCCTCGACCGCCTCGCGCACGTCGGTCAGGACCCGCTGCAACTCGGCGCGCAGCCGCTCCCGGTCCTCGGGGCTGCGGACCGGGTCGATCTCGATCCGCATCCAGCTTTCCACGATGTCGCCGTCGATCGCGTCGTCCGGTTCGACGTCGGCGGCGACCTCGGTCAGCCGGCCAAGGGGTTCGCGGCGCACCACGACCAGCGGGTGCACCAGCATGTGGATGTCGAGATGGTGGCCGGTCAGCAGTGCGGTGACGGAATCCACCAGGAAGGGCATGTCATCCGTGACGATCTCGATCACGGTGTGCTGCTGCTCGGGTGCCGGCTCGTGGATCCGCAGCTTCAGCTCCCCCGGCATTCGTTGCTCGGCCAGCTGCCGGTGCGCGCGGGCCGCGGCCAGCATCTCCTCCGGGGTGATCCCGATCAGCTCCTCGTCCGGAGCGAACCGCCAGAATCGGTCGACCAGGGTCGCCGCGTCGTGGTCGTCGCCGGCCAGCGCCACCGCCTGGGCGACCAGCCGCTCGGCGTTTGGTACGGGCTCGTCCAGATCCTGGTCCTCGATGCCGTCGGCCAGCGCCTCCGGCGGTAGCCCGAGGTCGTACAGGGTGTCGACGCTGGCCCCCGGCACGCCGGTGACGCCGGCTGCGAGCCGCGGGCCCGCCCCGTCGTCGTCGACCGCCGAGTCGTAGCTGTCATCCCGGCCGGTGTACGTCGGCCGGAGAGCGGGTTCCGGTTTGATCGCCGGACGCCGGTTCATCGGTGCCACTCCCCTCGACCCACCTCGTCGTGGGTCTCTCTCCGCTCAGACTAGGCCCTACCGATCCACGCTCTCGTCAGCGGACCGCCGGCCGGACGTCCGGAGCCGGACGGTGTCCCGTCGCCCGCGCTGGGTAGCGGAGACGCCCTCCCCGGAGTACCCACGCTGCTCCCGCCATCACCCACCGCGTCCCGACCGGCGCACAGTCCGGGCAGCCGGGCACGGGCGGGAAGCATCGGGGTACTACGGTCGGACTGCCGCCACCGGTGCTTCGGCGGCGCGAACCTCCGAAGGGTGACCACGGCATGCCCGTCGCGTTCTCACTTTCCCACCCGGGTCCCCGGCGGAATCCCCGCCGACTGACGGCTACGGCGGTGGCCGGCCCCCTGCTCGCCACCGGGTCCCTCACGGCCTGCTCCGACAACGGTGGCCCGGAACGGGTCATCGACGCCTTCCTCACCGGCTGGCGCAACGGCGACCTCCACCAGGTCGGCTTCCGGAACCCGGCCGGGCAGCGTGTCCCGGCCACCGAGGTGACAAAGGAGATAAAACAACTCTCGGGTGATCTCGCCAAAACGCCGCCCGCACTCCAGCGAGAAGGTGCGACGAAGATCACAGAAGACATCGCGACGGCGACCGTACGGGTGGACCGGGCGCTGCCGGGCGGCGTGCACCGGACGTACCGGTCGGAGATCAGGCTGACCCATGGCGACCAGGACGACTGGCAGGTCATCTGGGAGCCCCGGATCGTCGAACCCCACCTCACCCGCGGCGACCAGTTGGCGCTGCGCCGGCTGCCGGCGCCCCGGGGCGCCATCACCGACGCCGCCGGTGAGCCGATCGTCCGGCCCCGACCGGTGGTCGTGGTGGGTGTCCAGCCCGACCAGGTCTCCGACGTGCCGGGGCTGGTGCGGCAACTCGACGCCGCCTTCCGGGCGATCCGGCCCCGGATCGAGCCGCCGATCGACCTCTCCGATCTTCCCGACCGGCTGAGGGAGGCGAAGCCGGACGCCTTCGTCGACGTGGTCAGCCTGCGGCGGGAGGCGTACCTGCAGATCAAGCCGCGCATCTACGACCTGCCGGGGACGAGGTTCCGCGAGGAGCAGCGCGAGCTCGCGTCGACCCGGGAGTTCGCCCGGGCCCTGCTCGGCTCGGTCGATCCGGTGCAGGCCGACGACATGACCGCCGAGCCCGGGGTCCACGAGATCGGCGACATGGTCGGGCACGGCGGTCTGCAGGGCCGGTACGAGAAGCAGCTCCGAGGCACCGTCGGGACCAGCGTGATCGTGGTGAGCCGGCGACCGGACGGTTCGGTCGCCCCGACCGGCACCGAGGTGTTCCGACAGGAACCGCGGCCGGGAACGCCGGTGAGGACCACCCTCGACGTGTCCGTCCAGCGCGCGGCCGACGCCGCACTGGGCGGCACGACGCGGCGCAGTGCGCTGGTCGCGGTACGGGTCAGCGACGGCGCGGTGCTCGCGGTGGCGAACCGGGGTACCGAGGAGAACCTCGCCTTCACCGCCCAGGTGCCGCCCGGGTCCACCTTCAAGATGGTCAGTGCGCTCGGGCTGCTCGACGCCGGAGCCGTCACCGCGGAGACCCCGGTCGACTGCCCGGGGACGGTCACCGTCGACGGCCGGTCCTTCAAGAACTCCGACAGCGTCCGGCCCGGCACCGTGCCGTTCCGGACCGCCTTCGCCCGATCCTGCAACACGGCCTTCGCGGCACTCGCCCCGAAGCTGGGTCCGGACGGCCTCGCCACCGCCGGCCGCACCCTCGGACTGGAGGCGCGCTGGCAGCTCGGCGTCGACGTCTTCACCGGGCGGGTCTCCGCCGGCGGTTCGGCCACCGAGCGGGCCGCCGCGGCCTTCGGCCAGGGCACCACGGTGGTCAGCCCGTTGGCGATGGCGGCGGCCACCGCCGCGGTCGCCCGGGGCCGGTGGCAGCAGCCGAAGCTGGTTCTGGAGCCGTCTCCGGGTGAGCCGGCGCCGCCGGGCCCGCAGCTCAGATCGGACTCGGTCGAGTCGCTGCGCACGATGATGCGGGAGGTGGTCACGGCGGGAACCGCCACCGCACTACGGGACGTTCCGGGCGGCCCGGTCTTCGGCAAGACCGGCACCGCGGAGTTCGACGACAATCCGGCGCACACCCACGCCTGGTTCGTGGGTTGGCAGGGGGACGTCGCGTTCGCGGTCTTCGTGGAGCGGGGCGGGTCGGGCTCGGCGAACGCCGTACCGCTCGCCGAGCGGTTCCTGCGCGGCCTTTCCGCGGGCTGAGCGACGACGGCCACGCGACACGCCGTCCCGCCCGGTCCCGCGACCGGGGCGGGACGGCGGCCGGTCAGCGGGCCAGGGCGTTGCCCTGCTTGTCGGTGAACTTGCCGATCAGGATCAGGATGAAGTCGATCAGCACCCAGAAGCCCAGGCCGCCGAAGGTGATGAGCATCAGGATGCCGGTACCGATCTTGCCGACGTAGAACCGGTGAACGCCAAGGCCGCCGAGGAAGAAGCACAGCAGCAGCGCGGCCACCCACGACTTCTGGCCGGCCGGAGCAACAGAGTTCGCGGACATCACTATTCCTTTCAGGACAAAGGCTGCTTACGCGCCATGGGCTACGTGCACCACATGCCCGCGGACACGGATCCGGCGGGCATGTCGGTCGCGCACACTACCGCAACCGTCGCTCGCACGTCGCGCCCGATGGATCGCCGGCTCGGTGCGAACAGGTCCGCTGACCGGCCACGGGGGCGGCACGCGGCGGCCGCGGGTGGGTCGGTGACGGAGCGAGGGGTACCGACGACGCGCCGACGTTGGCTGTCACCCCGGTGTGTTGTCCGAGAATCGGGGTGACCATCCTCATCGGAGCGACCACGGTGTGCTCCGCACGCCCTGTCGGCGGCTGTCGTCGGTCACATCCGCGTCCGTCGTCCGGCTGGCGGTCACCTTCGCGGCACGGCGCATCCGAGAGGTACGGCCACCGGCTTCCTCGGCCGTGCGGCGGGTGACCGGAATCGATCGCCGGCGGCGGGCTTCCCGGCCGGGCGGCGCGGTGCGCACCGGCCGAGGGCAGTCGCACGGAACGCGCTCGGACGGCCGGTGTTTCGACGTCCCTGGCGTACGCGAACCGGTCAACCCGGATTCGCGCGCGGCGCGACGGACTCGGCCGGGCCGTGGCTTTTCCCGCCCGGACGTCGCCGACCATTGGCTTACCTGCGGACAATCCCGCCTGGTTCACCGCGCGACGGCCCGACGGAAGGCGTGCCGCACAATCGCGTCGCGACTCGAACAGCGCCGGTCGCCCCCGCTCGGGTCGAGCCTCGTCGCTTTTGATCGCCACCGTGAGCGACTCATCAGCAAGTAAGAGGATATCCGCTGAATCGTCACTTTCCACCCGCGGCCAGGACATTGACGCGGGGTCCGATTGTCAAATCATTTACAGAAGTCTATAGATCTTGGGTGAATCGATTTTTTCTGGACCAATCCACCACCTCTCGTTCCTGCGAAGAAGGGAACCACATGCCCACGACGAAGAGACCGATCGTAGGTGTGGCCATCGCCGCGACCACCGCCCTGACGCTTCTCGGCACCACCCCCGCACAGGCGGGGCCGGGCAAGGACGGGGAACACAGCCCGACCGCCGCGGCGAAGGTCGACGAGCGCCTCGCCCCTGACCGGGTCGCCGAGGCCGCGGTCGTCTCCTCGCCCGCCGCCGAAGCGGCGCTGGCGACGATCCAGAGCCGTATCGCCCGCTACGTCGCCACGCACGGCACCAGGTACACGTTCGCCAGCTACGTGGACGCCACCACCGGAAAGATCGTCCTCACCACCGACGCACCAGACAGCCTCGTGTCCACGCTGACCAACCTGTCCGGCGCGCAGGCCGCGCAGCGGCAGGCGGCCGACGAGATCCAGGTACGGCGCGCCAGCACGACCGACGCCTGGCACCGCCGCGACGACGTCCCGCCCTACTACGGGGGCGGAGGCATCACCTCGGGCGGCGCCCTCTGCTCCTCCGGCTACGCCGTCCAGAACTCCGCCGGGACCAGGTTCGCGACGACCGCGGGTCACTGCTTCGCCAACGGGGCCACCGTCCTGACCGAGTCTGGTGGCAGCACCTACGGCACCGTGTCCAACCGGCGTCTGCCCACGGTCACCGGGCACGCCATGGACTTCGAGCTCGTCGGCGGCAGCTCCTACGCCGGTCGGGTCTTCACCGGCGGCGTCACCAGCACCACCAGCATCCCGGTGGTCTCGGCGGGCGGCGCCTCCGCCGGCTACACCAACTACTGCCACAGCGGGCGGACCACCGGTGAGAGCTGCGGGCACACGGCGACCAGCGTCAACGCGCAGGTCTGCACCACCACCGGCTGCAAGTCGCCCGTCATCGCCTTCACCGGCGGCACCATGATCCAGGGCGGAGACTCCGGCGGGGCCTTCTACGCCAAGGACTCCTCCGGCGCCTGGATCCGGGGCAACGTGATCGCCAGCGGCGGCGGCACGGGCTACGCCCAGCCCTGGACCGTGCTCGCCGCCGAGCTGGGCGTCAGCATCGTGTTGGGCTGAGCCGCTCGTGTTGGACTGAGCCGCGTCACCCTCGACGGCCGGGAACCGCCCCACGGTTCCCGGCCGTCGGCGTCTACCGCACCTCCAGCGGCCACGGCCCTCCGAAGTACTCCACGGCTGCCCCGTCGTCCGGCGTGACCACCACCCGCGCGTACACCTCGTAGGCGCCCGCCGGCACAGGCTCGCCGGCGGGGTCGCAGGACACGAGCGGGACCTCACCCGGCAGCCGCCGCACGGCTCCCGGCGCAAGATCCCATCGTTCCCCGACCGCGTCCTGCGCCGTCGGCACGGTCGCGACACGGCCGTCGCGCACGAGGAACACGTCGGCGCGCGGGGCCACCACCCCACGTACCGCGACCCGACTGGTGGCCTCGACCGTCCCGGCGAGTGTCCGCTCGCCGACCGAGACAGTGCTGGGAAACCGCCCGGTCAGCGCCAGCACGCCGCCGACCGGCGGGCGGAAGAGCCGCCCACACGCGAACGGGACCTCGTCGGCCGCCGAGGTTGGGCTCACCGCGACCCCCTTTCCAGGCGACGACTCCGGTGTTGGCGCGCCGCCGGTGGCGGCGCCGCCACCGGCGCAGCCGGCGGCGGAGAGGGCAACGACGAGCAGAAGCGCGGCCGCCCGGCCACCGGGTGTTCCATGCCCTCGCATGTGTCTACCCTCTCTCACCTCAGACGTTCCAACGGGTCACTCTCTTGGACCGCCCGCGGGGCGCCCGGGTTCCCGGCGGCGGACAGGTCGGTGGCGTCCGGGCCACGGCGGAAGCCGGCCGAGACCGACGCCGCCACGCCCCGGTCCGTTTCGCGCGCGGCAGGCCCCGGAGCCGACGAGTTTCCCGATGGCGCGAACGAGCGGATACAGGAGTATCAGACGTTCAGTCAGAACCGGGCTCCTCGCGGGATTCTCCGCCATTTTCGGATCACCGTCGTCCCGCAGCCGGGAATCGGCGGCTACGGTTTTCTCTCTGCCTGGACCGGCAGCGGGGCCGGGGCGTACCGGCGGAGCGCGTCGCTCGTCACCTGACAGCCACCGGGAAAATTTGTGCCCGTACCACCGGCGGCGACGCCGGTTCACCGATCCCGGGTACGCGGGCGGACCGCCGTCTGAGACGAGAAAGAGCCGGCATGTGTCCATCCGCGGAAATTGAATTCCGCGACGCTCGACCAGGGCAACCGACAGCTCGGCAGGATTCCGCTTGCGGAAACACCGTCAGGATCGGAACGAGGCGTCCGCACCCGGCTGCCGAGGGTGCCGCTCCGACGCCTCGGCACCTTGCCGGCCGCTCTCGGACGTCTCCGTCAACGCTCACCCGAGCTCGCCCTGGCGGGGTGGTGTCGCGAGCGGCGCCCACCGCGTCGCGCGTGGTGCCCTGGTCGAGCTGATCGGGGGCCGACCAGGGCACCACTGCCAGCGGTGTGCTCGGCTGTCGGGACAGCGTCGGCACGATTCGGTGTGGCGCGACCCCGAGGGTTCACGCCACACCGGTCACGGACTGGTGCAGGTCAGAGACGGCGACGACGGGCTGCCGCTGCTGAGGAAGCCGAACGTGGTCGAGCCGGACGGCGGAAGCGACCCGTTGTACGGGGCGTTGCGCACCGAGACGGTCGAGCCGCTCGTGCTCACCTCACCGTTCCAGACCTGGGTGATGGCCTGGCCGCTGTCGAGCGTCCACCGTACCGTCCAGCCGTTGATCGCGGAGTTGCCCGCGGTGACCGTCACCTCGCCCTGGAAGCCGCCCGGCCACGAGTTCACCGTCCGGTAGGTGGCGGTGCAGGCGCCACCGGGCTGCGAGGGTGTCGTCGGCGGGGTGGTCGGACCGCCCGTCGGTGGGCTCGTGGGGACCGTCGTCGGCGGGGTGGTCGGGGGCGTCGTCGGTAGGCCCGGGGGTGTCAGCGGACAGGTGCTGCGGTACGTCACCACGCCACTGGTGTCGCTCAACGGGCACAGGAACGGGCTGTACCGGGTGTCGTAGTCAACGAAGATCTTGACGAACGGCAGCATGGTCCGGATCATGACCTGGTTCGGCCGTCCGACCGGGAACCCGTGGTCACCTCCGGCGATCTCCAGGTACGCGCTCTGCGTCGTGCTCGGCAGGCTGTTGTAGAGGCCGGTGACGTAGGACGGGGTGACCACGGTGTCCTGCTGGCCCGAGAACACCATCGTGGGCACCCGGTCGTTGGCCAGGTTCGACGAGGGCGAGAACGGCGCGAGCCCGACCGCGGCCTTCAACGAGGGGCGACGGATGGCGGCGTTCAGCGCACCGCCCCCGCCCATCGAGTGACCGGCCACCGCCAGCCGGTTCGGGTCGACCCGGTTGCGGACCGGGCTCTGCTGGGTGAGGTAGTCCAGCGCGGCGAGCAACTGGGTACCTCGGGCCTCGTCGAAGTCGTTCCGGTTGTTGGTCTCGATGCCGATCACCACGAACCCGTGGGATGCCAGCCAGGGCCCCATCCAGGCCAGCTCGGCCGAGAACAGTGCCGTGTACCCGGGCGAGATCGCGATCCCGCCGAAGGTCCCCTGGCTGGTGTCCGTCGGGTAGTAGATCATGCCGCCGCCGAAGCCGTACCCGGCGGGGACGCTGACCGAGGCGGTGGCGAAGGGCCCGTTCACCGACGCGACGAGGGCCGGGGTGGGGTCGGGACCCCGCTGGTACGGGTTGTCGGCCATCGAGGCCGACCCGGTCGCCACCAGGGCGGTGACCGTCCCGAGCGTGAGCGCCGCCCCGGTGGCGGCGAGCGTGATCAGCCGTCTGCCCGGGCCGGGCGAGCCCCGCCCGACCTCGGTACCCACCGAGGGTGGGTGGTGCCTGGTGTCTCGACGCACTGTCGATACCTCCTGTACGTGGTGGGGAGCGGGCACGGATCGCGGGGCCGAATGGGTGGACCGGTCGACGCGTACCGTGCCCGACCTGCGGTCGCCGCCCGCGTGCGGCGTGGGAGGGGGCCTCACGCGGGCGGCCGGGTGGTCCTGGCTCTCCTCCGGAGACCGCGGCGGGCTCGCATCACCGAGCCCGCCGCTTCACTCCACCCGATCTCGATCGCGCGTCAGGCGATCAGCGTTGCAGGGTCAGCAGGCCCGGCCGGTACGGCAGGAGGTTGTAGTCGCCGCCGGAGTCGGGCGACCGGCCCTGGTAGAGCAGCTGCAGGTTGCAGGGGTCGATGGTCATGGTCTGGTCGGGGTTCGTGCGGATCAGCTCACCGTGGCTGATGTCGTTCGTCCAGGTGGCACCGCTGTTGGCCTTGCCGGCGAAGGGGTTGCTCTCACTGGCGGCCTGCGGGGTCCACGTACCGTCCAGGCTGGTGGCGGTGAACGAGCGGAAGTAGCGGTCGCCCTGCGCACCGATCGCCTCGACGAGCATCAGGTACCGGTTCTCGCCCTGGATCTTGTAGACCTGGACCCCCTCGAACAGGTTGAACCGCGAGTCGCTCATGACGACCGTCGCCTGCGACCCGAAGTTCCCCGGGAAGTTGCCGATGGGCATGCTGGCGCGGTAGATCCGGCCGTTGTCCCCGGCGAAGAACAGGTACATGTTCCGGTCGTCGCCGATGAGGGCCTGGTCGATGGGCCCGGTGCTGGAGTCGGAGATGCTGCCGGAGAAGAGCGTCTGCGGCGCCGACCAACTGTTCACGTTCGTGGGGTCGGTGGACGTCCGGTAGGAGAACGCGGGTCCACCCCACTGGTACGCCAGCACCCAGATGTTGCGCGGGGCGAAGTAGAACAGGGTCGGGGCGACAGCGGCGAAGGGCATCGGGTTCTGGCTGGCCGAGGCCATCTCGGACCAGTTGGAGAACAGGCCGAAGTTCATCGAACCCCACGTGCTCCCGGTGTCGTGCGTCGTCGCGTAGACGAGGTGCTGGCCGTTGTAGGGAGCGTGGGTGAAGTCCTTCAGCGACACCCAACCCGACCGCGGCTGCGCCAGCGGGCCGGTCGAGGTCCAGCGGTACGTCGACGGCAGACTGCACGAGCCGCCCGGCGGGGTGGTCGGCGGGGTGGTCGGCGGGTTGCCTCCCCCGACCCTGACCAGCTGCCACTGCTGGTTGGGGCCACCCCAGTCGTCGTACTGCACGACGGGGGCACCGTCGGAGGTGGACAGGCCCTGGACCTCCACCGCCTTGCCGCTGTTGCGGTTGATCAGGCGCACGTAGCCGCCGTCGGAGTTGACCACCCGGAACTGCTGGTTCGCCCCGCCGTGGTCGGACCACTGCACGATCGACGCGCTGTTGGCGGTGGACCAGTTGTAGACGTCCAGCACCTTGCCCGAGTGCCGCGCCCGGATCCGGTAGTAGCCGTCACCGGAGTCGACGAACTGCCACTGCTGGTTCTGCCCGCCGGATCGCGCGTACTGCTGGATGCAGGCACCGTCGGCCGTGGACACGCCGCACACGTCCAACGCCTTGCCGCTGTTGCGGTTGATCAGCTCGTACCAGGCGTTGGGGTCGATGGTGCCCGACGGGGGCGGCGTGGTGGTGGTCGTCGGGGTGGGCGTGGGGCCCTCGAAGCCGGTGTTGAGCGCGTCCAGGGTGGCCGTGTACGCGGGCTTCTTGTTCCCGTTGCCGTCGAAGAGCAGCGGGGTGCCGCTGGCCCGCCAGGAGTCGGTGTCCCGGATGCCCCACACGGTGATGCCGGTGCAGCGCGGCACCGCGAGGCAGTCGTTGACCACGCTGCGGTACGTGTTGGCCTGCGTCGTGCCCGAGCCCTCGATGTCCAGCTCGGTGATCTGCACGTCGACGCCGAGGGCGGCGAAACTCTGCAGCGTGGTGCGGTAGTTGCTCGGGTAGGGCGAGTTGGCGTTGAAGTGCGACTGGAAGCCGACGCAGTCGATCGGGACGCCGCGCTGCTTGAAGTCCTGGACCATCCGGTAGACGGCCTGGGTCTTGGCCCAGTTCCAGTTGTCGGTGTTGTAGTCGTTGTAGCAGAGCTTCGCGTCGGGGTCGGCGGCCCGCGCGGCCCGGAACGCGGCCTCGATCCAGTCGTTGCCGGTGCGCTGCAGGTTGCTGTTGCGGCGGGCGCCGCTGTTGCCGTCCTCGAACGCCTCGTTCACC
>Ga0207867_1001382_pt1 | contig 17908 bp, 17 predicted proteins | sample HigsolmetaAR206D_FD_184838 | JGI IMG/M metagenome (GOLD analysis project Ga0207867, IMG submission 184838) | Ionic liquid and high solid enriched microbial communities from the Joint BioEnergy Institute, USA - AR20-6-D (SPAdes) (version 2) ...
CCGAAGGGATCCGTCCGCTTCCCGCGCTCGACTTGCATGTATTAGGCACGCCGCCAGCGTTCGTCCTGAGCCAGGATCAAACTCTCCGTAAAAGTCGACACCTTCCGGCGTCTCGAAAACGACGACCGATCGCTCGGTCCATCGTAACCTTTACATCCGTTTCATCCGTGGCGTCCGAAAAAGGTTGCCCTTTTCACTCGCGCTTGGCTTTTGTTCAGTTTTCAAGGAACGAAAACCTTTCGGCAACTATTAAATTATAACACGTTGCCTATTGTTTATCAACGGTTATAATAACGAGCAAAAAGCGCCCAAAACGTTTAGACTCCGTTGAAACTCTAAAAACTACTTTTATTATGGTGGGCCTGAGTGGGTTCGAACCACCGACCTCACGCTTATCAGGCGTGCGCTCTGACCGACTGAGCTACAGGCCCAAAACAAAGCTATCAAAATAAAATGGAGCGGGTGATGGGAATCGAACCCACGACCAGAGCTTGGAAGGCTCTTGTTTTACCACTAAACTACACCCGCGCAAGGCAAATAAAAAAGATGGCGCGCCCTAGAGGAGTCGAACCCCTAACCTTCTGATCCGTAGTCAGACGCTCTATCCAGTTGAGCTAAGGGCGCAGGATTATGGTGCGGTCGAGAGGACTCGAACCTCCACGGGGTCACCCCCACTAGCCCCTCAAGCTAGCGCGTCTGCCATTCCGCCACGACCGCATATAATTTTGAAAGTGGTGAGCCATGAAGGATTCGAACCTTCGACCCTCTGATTAAAAGTCAGATGCTCTACCAACTGAGCTAATGGCTCATATGGATAAATGATGTATGAGTTTGGTGCTTGATTGATGCCGATTCTTGTCCAATGCGAAAACCGTAGCATTTCAGGCAGCATAGCTTGTTTTCGCAACTCGCAGCATACTCGGCTGATGCCCCGCTCGTTGCTCTACCAGCTGAGCTAATGGCTCATTTGATTAATTGATGACGAGCTTAGTGCTTGACTGATGCCATTTCTTGTTCGATGCGAAAACCGCAGCAACCCAACGCGTTATTCGATCGCTCGTCCGATGAACGGCATCGGAGCGTTTCTTTAAAGAAAATTAAAAGTGGCTGGCCCAGCTGGATTCGAACCAGCGCATCGCGGATCCAAAATCCGCTGCCTTACCGCTTGGCTATGGGCCAAAAGTTCGATGGCGGACCCGACCGGGATCGAACCGGCGATCTCCTGCGTGACAGGCAGGCATGTTAACCGCTACACCACGGGTCCAAAAATGGTGACCCCTACGGGATTCGAACCCGTGTTACCGCCGTGAAAGGGCGGTGTCTTAACCACTTGACCAAGGGGCCAAAGAAATGAAGGAAATTTTTTCGATGGCGGAGAAGGAGGGATTCGAACCCTCGCACGGTTTACACCGTCTACTCCCTTAGCAGGGGAGCCCCTTCAGCCTACTTGGGTACTTCTCCTCAATGGCTCCGCAGGCCGGATTCGAACCAGCGACCAATCGGTTAACAGCCGATCGCTCTACCACTGAGCTACTGCGGAATGTCGTTAGGAGGTTATCTCTTTTCAATCCGTTCGCTCAACAGCGACATTCAGTATAATAACCGATTTGTTTCTTAATGTCAATTGGTAATTTATGTATTTTTGGATGAACCGGCGTCGGAAGAAACTTCCCGCCATTCATCGCGGCCTTATAAATTTAGCATAAAACCGCGGGGCTCGTCAACACGGTTGAGGAGATATCTCACGTCAGCCCTCATCCGAAAGCAATCGGAAGCCCTTCTGCCTGACCTTCCGATTTGCTTTTAACGCAGCTCATAAAAAGCTTGGCTAAGACCGCCATCACAGCCGGCCGCGTGCCCGATGTCGGGCGGAGGCGATCTGTGAAATACAGGAAAAAGATTACCTTGCCGAAGCGCGCTTGTCAATCCCCCTGCCTCGGCAAATTTTAAGGCCGGCTGAACATTTCCGACAGCACGAGGGGGCCGCGGCAAGCGCCGCAGACATATTTATTCAAGTCCACCTTCCGCCTCCGCACATATTCTTTGCCGCAAGCCGTGCAAGTATACAAATAAACCCGGTTGGAACGGCGGGTTTGTCCGGGCAGCGCCTTGCAGTAACGCGATCCACCCGTTTTTTTCAAAAGCTCTTTGAAATCGCGGTCGCCGTGCCGGTAGCCCTTGCCGGCCAAATGCAGGTGATAATGGCACAATTCATGCTTAATGATTTTGATGAACTCTTCCAATCCATAGACTTCCAATTGTTTCGGATTGAATTCCAGATCGTGCGTCTTGAGCAAATAGCGGCCGCCGGTCGTCCGCAGCCGATGATTAAAACGTGCGCCATGCCGGAACGGCTTGCCGAAAAATTCTAATGATATCCGCTCGACCAAGCGTTGCAACTCCAGCTGATCCACAGCTTTTCCCCTCCCCCATGCGTGCGCGGCCGATCCGCGAGTGGTCGCGCCAGCCGTAAAAACGACGGCACTGAAAACGTGCCGTCATCATTCAATGCCGCTTTGTTCAAGAATCCTGGCCTTTGGTTTCAGGCGGAATCATCGTCAAGGAAATCCGGCCTTTTTTCACATCCACCCCGTCGACCCAAACCGTCACGATCTGCCCGATGTGAACGACGTCGAGCGGATGTCGGACATATTCGCTGGCCAATTTCGATATATGGACGAGCCCGTCTTCCTTGACCCCGATGTCGACAAACGCGCCAAAATCGACAACATTTCGCACCGTCCCTTCCAGCCGCATGCCTTCGCGCAAATCCGTGATGTCCAAAACGTCCGTGCGAAGCAGCGGCTTGGGCACCTCGTCTCGGGGATCGCGGCCGGGGCGGATCAACGCGTCAACGATGTCCTTTAAGGTCGGTTCGCCGATTCCGAGCTTGCGGCTCACCGCTTTGATATCCAAAGCGGTCAATTTTTTCTTCAATTCCTCCGCTCCGATGTCCTCCGGAGCGGCGTCGATGAGCCTCAAAAGCGCTTCGGCGTCGCCGTAGCTTTCCGGGTGAATCGGCGTGCGGTCAAAAGGATTTTCCGCGTCAGGGATGATTAAAAAGCCGGCGCATTGTTCAAAGGTTTTTTCGCCGAGGCGGGGCACGGCCAGCAATTCTTTTCGATTTTTGTAGCGCCCGTTTTCATCCCGCCGCTTCACGATGTTCTTGGCAATCGTTTTCGTCAATCCCGCGACGTATTGAAGAAGGGCGACCGAAGCGGTGTTGACGTTCACCCCCACGCGGTTGACGACCGTCTCGACGACAAACCGCAAGGATTCCGACAACTCTTTTTGCGATACGTCGTGTTGGTATTGGCCGACACCCACCGATTTCGGATCGATTTTGACCAATTCCGCAAGGGGGTCTTGAAGGCGGCGGGCGATGGAGACCGCGCTCCGTTCTTCCGTCGCGAGATTCGGAAACTCTTCGCGGGCGAGTTCGGAAGCGGAGTAGACGCTGGCGCCCGCTTCATTGACGATGACATAATAAACCGAACGGCCTTCCACTTCGCGAATGGTGTCCGCGACGAATCGCTCGGTTTCCCGCGACGCCGTGCCGTTGCCGATGGCAATCATATCGATGCCGTAGCGCGCGATGAGATCCAAAACTTTCTTTCTCGCCCCTTCGACATCATTGTGCGGCGGCGTCGGATAGACGACGTCGATGTGGAGCACTTTTCCGGTTTCATCGACGACGGCGAGCTTGCAACCGGTCCGGTAGGCGGGATCAATGCCGAGAACGGTCTTATTTTTCATCGGCGGCTGCATGAGAAGCTGCTTCAGGTTTTCGGAAAACACGCGAATGGCTTGGGCTTCGGCGGTCTCGGTCAGACGCTGCCGGATTTCGCGTTCGATCGCCGGCGCGATCAAGCGTTTGTAACCGTCTCTTGCGGCGCCCGTCAACAGCGTTACCGCCGGCGTTTGTCCCGCCTTGTTCCCCAACAACCGACGCGCTATCCAACCGATGATTTCGTCTTCGGGCGCGCGCACGGAAACTTTCAGCACCCCTGCGCTTTCCCCGCGGTTGATGGCCAAAACCCGGTGAGGCACAATGCGGTTCACTTTTTCCTCAAATTGATAATACATTTCGTAAACGCCGCGTTCGTCTTCGGCATCCTTCTTTTTCTCGGCGACCAATACGCCTTTGTCAAACGTCACGGCCCGGACGTGTTTCCGGATGTCGGCGTCATCGGACAGCCGCTCCGCAATGATATCGCACGCGCCCTGGAGCGCCTCTTCGGGTGTCGCCACGCCTTTTTCTTCTGAAACGTATTTTTTGGCCTCCGCTTCCGGAGATGCCGTCGGCAGCCGCCAAAGCCAGTCAGCCAACGGCTCCAATCCTTTTTCTTTGGCGACGGTGGCGCGCGTCCGCCTTTTTTGCTTATACGGCAAATAGAGATCTTCGACGTCCTGCCGTTTATCCGCGTTCCGGATCGCCTGTTCAAGCTCGGGCGACAGCCTCCCCTGTTCACCGATCAGGCGCAAAACTTCTTCTTTGCGCGCATGCAAATGGACGGCATACGTCCATTTTTCATGGATGGCGTTGATTTCGACTTCATTTAAACCGCCCGTCATTTCTTTTCTGTATCGGGCGATGAACGGAATCGTGTTGTCGTTCTCTAACAGTTCGATGACGTTATGCACTTGCCGTTCGCTCAATCCCAATTCCTTCGCGATGCGTTTGATATATCGCATGCGATCTTCCGCGCTGAGACTCAATCGTACCGCCCCCGCCTCTTTTAACTTTTTAACCGATATGCCAAAAAAACGATCTTGATTAAACGTTTGATTAAAAAACCCATGGCGCGGGTATGGAAGCCGGATGCGCCCGCACAGCCCGCGGAAGCCACTATTCACGCTTGGCATGATTGAACGGAAAAAGTGCGGCCCCCATCCGATGACGATGCGCGCCGTGGAAAGGCAAACCGTTTTTCCCCGAAAAAAGAAAAAGCCGCCCGCCGCCGAGCAACTTTTCTTAAAAATCAACAAGACCCAGGCTGATTTGGATCGCCTCGTTGACGAGATTCATCATGTCGTCGTCCAAATGCGTGATTTTATCCGTTAGGCGTTGCTTATCGATCGTTCGGATTTGCTCAAGCAAAATCACCGAATCGCGGTCGAAACCATATTTTTTCGCATCGATTTCCACGTGGGTGGGAAGCTTCGCCTTTTGAATTTGTGCGGTTATCGCCGCGACCACGACCGTCGGGCTGAAACGGTTGCCTATGTCATTTTGGATGATTAAAACCGGCCTCACGCCGCCCTGCTCGGAACCGACGACCGGTGAGAGATCGGCAAAGTAAACATCGCCGCGTTTTACGATCACCCGATTACACCCCGCTAACCAAGCGCTCCAAGGTGTTTTCGGCCTCCTCCTCAGCAAGGAACGCTTCGGAAGCGATGTTTAAATTAATCTTTGCCATTTCCATGTAACCTTGACGCATCGATTCGCGTATTTGCCGTCTGTTGCGCTCTCTTAAATACGTGCTGATCGCGCGCAACATGAATTCGTCGCGATTGACGTTGTCCATGCGGGCAAGCCCGTCGATTTCTTGCACGATTTGTTGAGGCAATGTGACCACGATTTCTCTCAATTGGGACTCAGGCATGGCTGCACCTCCACCAATCATACGCTCGAATGGTTCCAAAAATTATATTAGCATTACAAGGGAGGCTTTGTAAAACGGAAATTTCATTCATTTTGCACGAAAATCCGTATTTTGCGGCGCAAGTAAACGATCATCGCCATCATGATGCCCGCATCCGGGTTCGAAACCCCTTTACATAAAAAAGAAACATGAAGACGGCGCCTTCCGCCCGCCTCCGTGGGCAAGATGCGGACGCTGCTTATAAAATCAGATTGGCCGTGCGGGCGATTTTCCCGTTTTTAAAGTATATCCTCGGAACCCGTTTACTAATCATGCACGGGATTTCATAATTGATGGTGCCCAGCATGGCGGCGATGTCGTCGATGCCGATGCGTTCCGCCCCGTCCTCGCCGATCAAGGTCACCAATTCGCCGACCGGCACCGGGCCATCGAGGGCGATCATCAGTTGATCCATGCAAATTCGACCGATGATCGGACACCGTTTGCCGGCGACGAGAACCGAAGCCTTGCCGCTCAGGGCGCGCTGCCAGCCGTCGGCATAACCGATCGGCACGGTTCCGACCCACGTCGGCTCCGCCGCGCGGAAAGCCACCCCGTAGCTGACCCCCTCACCCGGTTCGATTAATTTGACGTGCACGAGCCGGCTTTTCAACGTAAACGCCTCTTTCAATTCAAACGGCAGCCTGTCCTTCATTTCCGGCGACGGGCTTAAGCCGTACATCGCGATGCCATAGCGCACCATGTTAAACATCTTTTCGGGATACTTCAAAGCCGCCGCGCTGTTCGCGCAATGGATGAGGTTCGGGTTGATGCCGAGGCTTTTCAGCTGCTCCGTCATGTCGACAAACCGTTGGTATTGCCGGCGAAAATATGCTTCATCCGCTTCATCGGCCGTGGCGAAATGCGTAAAAAAGCCTTCGGCGACAAACCGGGAATCGGCTTGCAACGCGCGAACGACTTCCGAGAGTTCTTCAGGCGTCCGCACCCCGATCCGGCCCATGCCCGTATCGCACTTGATATGGAAGAAAACAGGAGACGCGTCTTTGTAGTAGCGGGATGCTTCTTCCAACCATTCTTTTTGAAAAACGGTGAGGGAAATGTGGTGGCGGGCCGCCAAACCGACATCTTGCGGACGCGTCCAACCGAGGACGAGAATCGGCGCATGGACGCCGGCTTTCCTGAGCGCGATCGCTTCATCCAGAAGGGCAACGCCGAGCCACGTCGCCCCCGCTTCCAACGCGGTGCGCGCTACCGGTTCCGCTCCGTGTCCGTAGCCGTCCGCTTTGACAACCGCCATGAGCTGCGTCCCCTCCGGCAAATGCTGTTTCATGCGGCGGACGTTATGCTCAACGGCATCCAAATCGATTTCCGCCCACGTTTCGCGATAAAAATTTTCCGACATGATTTGGTCCCTCCGGCAACACATTCATTCACTCCATTATCGAACCGTGAGAAAAAGGTTGTCAACCCGAGCGCGTCAATCTTTGCTTATTCATACCGGCGGAACGCCATTCCGGAAGGCCGACGAAGGCGCCATCCGAACGCAAAAGAAAAGGCTCAGTTGTGACCCTGAGCCGTGTTCGCTTATTTGTTGATCATGCCGACGACCGAACGCGCGACGTCCCGCATTTCCTCGGCGGAGAGCTTGTCGGATGCCAAGTAAAAATCCATGCCGTCATAGGACCACGACAACGAATGGTCGGTGATGATCCCGACGGTAAAGCCGAGGTCGACCGGATCGGCTTCCATCGATACGGAAGCGCTCTTGGCGGTGACTTGGCTTTGGGTTTCAACGAGAGTAAAAGGTTTCTTGCCTTCGTATTTTAAGATGAACTTCCGTTCGCTGTCCTCGGTGACATCTTTGGAATAGGCAAGCTTCGTATCGGTCAAGGAAATCGTCGGTTTATAAATTTTGAAAGACGAATGTTGAGCGGCCATCGTCGGCAAGTGCGCGTCAAACTTCATGCTCAGCTCATTCTTGTCGACGTCAAAGGCGTCGGAGTCAAACTTCGGGCCGAATTTAAAGTTCTTAAACGTAATGTCGATGACGACGTTCATGTCTTCATCCATGATTTTGACGTTTTCGGGGGCCAATTTTTTCTTTTTCAGCGTGATTTTCTGATACGCCAACAGCTTGGTCGGATAGTTGGTTTTCGTCGTGAAGACGTAATCGTCATTTCTCGCCTCGAACTTGGCGTTGCCGTCATGGATGATGTCTTTGGCCAAGGATTGGTACAAATAATATTGGCTTCGGTTGTTCGGCCAGTCGCTTTCAAAGTGATACTTTCTATTCAAAGCCGGCGTGATCAAGTACACGCCGTCCTTGTTCTTGATGATCATTTGCGGATTCTTGCCGTCTTCGTCTTTTAATACCACTCTGTAAAAATCGGGCTTTTTATACCAAATTTCCGCCAAATATTTTTGCTGTTTTTCGCCGTGCTTAAAGGTCATGACCGCATTGGCGGTATAGCCGTCGAGACGGTCCAATTTTTTCGTCAAGTCTTCGACGATGTCTTCACGGGACTGATTGCATGCCGCGGCGACGATCAGCAGCAGGAGGCTTAAAAAAACGATGGAAAACCGCTGTTTCACTTCATCCAACCCCTTTGTCTCGAGTCAGTGACAAAGGAGGGATGCTATTCTAGCAAATCGTATCCGTTTAGCGGGCGGGGATCACATTCGCGAGCTCGGCGATGAGATCCGAAGGCAGGATGGCGGACATCGCGTGCCGCCTCTCAACCAACCGATCGGCCGCGGCGCCGTGGAGAAAGACGGCGTTGCAGACGGCTTCGTGGAGACGTGCGTGCTGCATCACAAAGCCCAAAAGAATGCCCGTTAACACGTCGCCCGATCCGCCCTTGGCAAGGCCCGGATTGCCCGTGGCGTTGACGAATTGGCGCCCTTCCGGCGTCGTGACGATCGTGTATGGCCCTTTCAAAACGAGATGGACGCCATACTCGGCGGCAAATCGCCGGGACAGACCAAAGCGGTCGTTTTCCACCTCATCAATGGATCCGCCGATCAATCGCGCCATCTCACCCGCATGCGGCGTCAAAATGACCGGTGCCCCCCTTTTCGTCAGCCGGTCGAGATGCGCGTGCAGAAAATAAAGGCCGTCGGCATCGATGATCAATGGGCCGTGATAGGTTGCGAGCAAGGTGAGCAGCCGCCGTTCCGTCTCCTCGCTGCGGCCAAGTCCAGGGCCGAACGCGACGGCATCATATCGGGATAATTGCCGTTCCGCTTCGGATGGCCGTTCCCAATCGATATCGCCAAACATGGCTTCCGGCGCTTGGGCGCCGATGATCGCGCGGACGCTTTCGGGCACGGACGCCGTGAGCAACCCCGCCCCGGCGCGGGAAGCCGCGCGGACGGCGAGCGCCGCTGCTCCGGGCATGTTCTTTGACCCGGCGACGATCAACCCTTTTCCGTGATCACCCTTATGCGCCGCGCGCGCTCGGATCGGAAAGGTGCGTTCGACATCGCGCCATGTCCAAAGGGTTCTTTTTTCTCCGCCGAGGACGGCCGCAAGCGCGGCTTTAGGTATGCCGATGTCAAGCACCTCGGTTCGGCCGTAGAAATGCCTTGCCGGAAAAGTGTATTGAGCGAGCTTCGGGCATTGGAGGGTAAACGTATGATCCGCCTGCACTGCTTCATGTTCAAAGGCGCCGCCGTCGGCCGGCACGCCGCTCGGCAAGTCGACGGCGACCACTTTCGCCGGAGAGCGGTTGATGAGCCGGATGACTTCGTCATATGGAGCGCGCGGCGCGCCCTTGACTCCCGTGCCGAGAAGCGCATCGACAAGGACCGTCCATCGCTCCGTCGCGTTTTTGAACGCCTCCCAGCCTTCCATCGGCAAGGAACGGAGCGAGCCGCCTGCGTTTTTGTAAATGCGCATATGTTCCAAGGCATCGCCCTTGATCGCCGCCTCCTCAGGGATCAGCCACACCTCGGTGTCATACCCTTTATCGATCAGGTAGCGCGCGATGACGAAGCCGTCGCCGCCATTGTTCCCCTTTCCGATGATCACCCCGATCCTGTCTTCCTCATTCAAGAGAGAAAACAGCCGTTCAGAAACCGCACGGCCGGCGTTTTCCATCAGAAGCGATCCTTTCAGACCGATCGCTTCGATCGCGTAGCGATCGATGGCCGCCATTTCTTCTCCTGATACGATTTGCACAATAGTCCCTCCCAGCGTACTAAGAATATATGAGACGACCCTCCGGGTTATGCGCCCGAGCCTGACAGGCTTTCAATGACCACCACGGCGGCGGCATAGTCTTTCGCGTGCGTGATCGTCAGGTGGACGATATCTTGAGTGGGGCGCCGTTCCTTGAGCCGCGGTCGGCCGGCGGCATCGCTTAAAATTTCTATGTCTTGCCAAGACAGCCCGGCGCCGATGCCGGTTCCCCGCGCCTTCGCATAAGCCTCTTTGGCCGCAAAGCGGCCGGCCAGAAATTCCGCCCGGCGCCGGTCTTTCGCCAACCCGTCAAAAACGGCCTTTTCGGATGCCGTTAAAATCCGGGAGACAAATTTTTCATTATGCACCAAACGCGCGATGCGGTCGATTTCGATCAAATCCAAACCCGTTCCGACGATCATCCGAATTTGTCCACACCTTTACTCGTACTATAATTTATACTATTAATTAGTATACTTGTATAAAAGGAGGCGGTCACTTGTTTATCCGAACGGAAAATTTCCGAACCTTCGTGCGGCTTTATCCCGTCGTCACCTTTATCTTGACCATAAATATCGTCCTGTATCTCATTTACCAAATCGCATCATGGTTGGACATCCGCTCGATCCTCATCCTCTACGCGGGCGCCTACGGATGGAATCTCGCCGTGATGGACGGCCAATGGTGGCGCCTCATCACGCCGATGTTCCTGCATTTTTCTTTCTCGCACCTCTTTTTCAACTGCATTTCCATCTTTTTGTTTGCGCCGCCGCTGGAACTCATGCTGAGGAAATGGAAATTTTGCATCGCTTATTTCGGCTCCGGGATTTTAAGCAACGTGTTGTCATTGTTTTTCGGCGGCCCGGATCAGCTGCCTTATGTCGGAGCCTCCGCGGCAATGTTCGGCCTTTTCGGCATCTTTTTGTTCATCGTTCTTTTGCGGCGCCATTTGATCGATCGGCAAAGCTCGCAGATCATCACCGTTATTTTGCTGGCCAACCTCGCCTGGACGTTCCTTTTCCCGAGCGTCGACGTTTTGGGCCATTTATTTGGCCTCCTCGCGGGGTTCGTCCTCGGCCCGATTCTCCTGTTCCGCACGCGTCCCAACTGGTACCGGGGTTATTAATGCGCCGCAAACTCTCGCCAAGAAAAACGCAAAAAAGCGGCCGTCGGCTGGACGTGCCGCCAATAACCTGGCATATGAAGTTGTCCTTCTCCGCGTGAAACCGGTGAAAGAGGCGTCATCAAAAAAAGAGGCCGCTGCCATGCGGCCTTCTCCCTTCAATTCATAAATCCCCGCCTGACCGACGGCGAAAGAAACGCCTTAAAATACAGCGCTTCCCCATTTTACTCATGCACAGGGCCGACGTAGCGGGAAAGCGGGCGAATGATCCGATTGTTCTGCGCCTGCTCGATGGCGTGCGCACACCATCCGGCAAGCCGGCTCGTCGCAAACGTCGCGGTATAGAAGTCCGGCGGCAGCCCCAGCGCCTTGAACAAGGCGGCCGCGTAAAATTCCACGTTGGTATTTAATGAGCGCTCCGGTTTATGCGCTCTGAGCAGCCGAAGGGCGGTCTCCTCGACTTTTAAGGCCAAGGCAAACCATCCGCCGCCCTGCGCCAGCGGTTCGGCCAGCGTTTTAAGAACTTTGGCGCGCGGATCGAGCGTGCGGTAAACGCGATGCCCGAATCCCATAATCCTTTTGCCTTTCCGCAATTGCTCGGTCAACCACGGCTCGATGTTTTCTTCGGAACCGATGGCCTCCAACATGGCGATGACTCCGGAGGGCGCTCCGCCGTGCAGCGGTCCCCGCAAAGCGGCCATCGCCCCGACCACAACCGAGGCGAGATCCGATTGCGTCGACGTGATCACGCGGGCGGCAAACGTCGAAGCGTTCAATCCATGCTCCATCGTCAACGTGAAATAACCGTTTAAAGCTTGGATTTCCTCAGCCGCCGGCCGGCTTCCTTTTATGAAATACAAGTAATTTCCCGCTAGACCGAGCGCAGGGTCCGGTTGAAGGGGCGGCCGCTGTTGGCGCCTGCTTTGGAGATGGCCGATCACGGCGGGCACGAGGCCGATGAGCCGCGCCCCTTGCTGCCAATCGGGCGGCCAAGGAAAGGCGCCGCGGTCGAGGCCCGCAAGCGCGGCCATCAAGAAAGCCGTGGCATCGCCGTCGGCTGGAATGGCATCCAGATAGCGCCGATATGCGTCAGCCAGCCTCATCCCTGCAAAAATTTCATTTATGAATCTTTCTTTTTCATCCGCATTCGGGAATTTGCCCGTCCACAAAAAATAAACCGCTTCTTCGAATGGACGGCTTGCGGCGATCGCTTCGATCGGCATGCCGCGGATATGAAGCCGTCCGTTTTCCCCGTCGATTTCGGATAAGGCCGTTTCAAGAGCGACGACGTTTTCCAATCCGTTCATGCGTTTCGGCGCGCTCCGATATGTCGCGCACCGTTCCCTCCTTTGACAGATTCATTGGCTTGACATTAATGTACACCATTAATAAAATAAATAAAATTTAATTATATTTATTTTATTAATTAAATTTATTTATTAGGAGGGACTGCCGTGCAATTGGAATGGCTGAAGACCTTCGTCATCGCCGGAACCCATGAAAATTTCCGCATCGCCGCCGACAAACAATTCATCACCCAACCGGCCGTCACTTTCCAAATTAAACAGTTGGAAAAAGAAATCGGCCTCCGTTTGTTTGAACGCAACGGCCGCCGGATTGCCTTGACCGAAGCGGGCGAGTTGTTTCTAAAATATGCCGAACAAATCCTGAACGACTATTCGCAGGCGCTGGAAGCGTTGGCCGCTTATAAAAAGGGATACCGCACGCATTTGACGATCGCCGCCTCGCCGCTCGTCGCATCGACGCAATTAACGTACATCATCCGGCGTTTTATCCATCGCTATCCGAACGTGGAAGTGGCCGTCCAAGTCATGGAATCCCACGACATCGAAAGCGCCGTCGTGGAAGGCAAAGCGGACGTCGGCTTGTCCCGGGCGGGCGCCGTCCGCAAAAACGTCGAACAAACCGTCATCTCGGAAGATCCCGTCGTCATGGTCATCCCTTATGAAGAGGGATTTTCGGATTCCGGGGCGTCGATCGATCTCGAATCGATATTCCACAAATATACGCTCATCACCCATAATCATCCCGAATACTGGGACGATTTGTTAAAAGACCTCCGCGCCCGATACACGTTCAAGACGATGGTCGTCAGCCAAGTGAGCACGACCAAGCGGTTTATCGAAGAAGGCATCGGTTTTTCCTTTTTACCCCACAGCACGGTGCGCCGCGAAATCGCTGAAGGACGGTTGGCTATTGTCGATGAGCACCCGTTCGATCTGCCGACGACACGGACCTATCTGTTAAAACATCGAGCGACCGCCCGCGCGCGCCGCTTTGAACGCTTTGTTCTCGAACTGTTGCGGTGACGCGGCGCAAGCTTTTCTCAAATGGCGGGCTCGTTCGATTTTTCCGGTGCGGGGCTCCGGCTGTCGTCCATCCCAAATTTTTTCAAAAGGAAAGCGGCGCGTTCCGCCGCTGCCGGCCGCGCCGCCCTGAACATGCGGACGAATCTCCGCGAGACGTTTCCGTTAGGACATTCTTCGCTTAGAAGCGCTATTCGGGACGTTTCGGGATGAATCGCCGGCGCCGCCCCATGACGTCCCGATAGTTCGTCGCTTGTCCGAGCGCTTTTTCTTCATCGGGAATGCGAACGCCGATCAGCATGATCGTGTTTAAGAGCGTAAAAACAATGGCGGTGAAATACGCATGAAAGATGAGCGGCAAGGTGAGGATTTCCACGGAGACGATCAAGTAATTCGGATGGCGCAAATAGCGGTAAGGGCCTTTGGCTACAATCCGCGCGCCCGGGAGGATTATGATCTTCGTATTCCAAAAGACGCCGAGGGAACGGATCGCCCAATAGCGGGCGAGCTGGGCGAGCAAAAAGACGGAAAGCGGCGCCCAAGACCAGGTCGTCGGCCTTTTATGCAACAGAACGACCTCGCACGTCAGCGTCACGATAAAAAGGAGGTGCAAAAGCACGATCCATTTGTAATGGTCTTCCCCCGCTTCAAAAGCGCCTTGGCGTTTGAGTATTTTTTCATTCCTTTTGGCGATCAACAGCTCGACGATCCGTTCACCGATGACAAAAGTGAGGAGGACAACAAACAGCGTCATGGATTCACCCACTCCAACATGAGCATTTCGGCGCTGAAGCCGGGGCCGAGGGATACCGAGAGCCCGGTGACCCCCGGGTGGGACGGTTTCGGCATCACCTTTTCCAATACAAACAATACCGTTGGCGACGACATGTTGCCAAAGAGCCGCAAAACGTCGCGGGCGTCTTGGAGCGATTCTCCCTCCAGCCCCAACGCCTGTTCATACGCATCAAGAACTTTTTTGCCGCCTGGATGGGCGATGAAGTAATCCAATTTCTCGGGCTGCCAGCCATGGGCGTCCAGAAATTTTTGCGCGGCCGGACGAAACTCGCGTTTGACCAACTCGGGAATGCTTTTGGAAAAAACGACGTACAGCCCGTCGTCTCGAACATCCCAGCCCATGACTTCTTCGGACCTGGGCACAAGCCATGATGCGGACGCGACCGTTTTCGGCAAAACGTCCCGGCGGCTTTTTTTGAGAAGCGGGGAACGGTCGCCGGCGACTAGGACGGCCGCCGCCCCGTCGGCAAAGAGCGACGTCCCGATGAAATGGCTTTTCGAACGGTCGTTGTATTGGAAGGTTAAGCTGCAAAGCTCAACCGCCACGACGAGCGCCGCTTTCTCAGGGTAAGCGCGGCAAAAATCGTCCGCGCGCGACAGCCCGCTGGTCCCACCGGCGCATCCCAATCCCCAAACGGGCAGGCGCACGATGTCGGAGCGAAACGCCAGTTGATTGATGATGCGGGCATCGAGGCTCGGCGCGGCCAAACCGGTTGACGAAATGAAAAACAGGGCGTCGATTTCCCGCGGATCGACCGCCTCGCTGAGAAAACAGCCGTTTTCCATGCAGCGATGTATGCTGGCCACACCGCCTTCGAGAGCCGTCCGCACATAAAGGTCATTCTTTTCCGCAAATCCCCGCGGTTTCTTAAACCAATCCATAGGCGCGGAAAAATGCCGGCGCTCGATTTCTGCGTTTTTAAAGACGGACAACAACCGGTCGACATCCGAAAAATCGTTTTTAAACCACTCCCGGGCAAAAGCGAGTACGTCCTTTTGTTCTACCGCAAACGGGGGCGTCCACGTTCCGACAGACAACAAATAAGGCATAGGCCCATCCCCTTGTGATCAGTCTCTTCGCTTAGTTTCCGCATAAAAGGAGGGCTTATGCGCGACGGACGTCTCGCTTCAAATAGCGCTCGCGTTCCGCCCGGAAAAAGAATACCGCCGACCGTAACGATCAGCGGTATTCCTGCAATCCTTTGACGTCGTGCGCTTCCATGCGCGGCGGCAAGTGCATCATGCGGATGATCTTTCGCTTTTCATGACTCCAATAGAGGACGGTTTCGCCGTCGCGATGATACAGGAGCAAATGCCGCCCCTGGGCGCGGAGGTCGATCGCTTTGGGGATTTTGTAGGCCTTTTGGCTTCCGTCTTTCGGATTAACGTAGACCAGTTCATCGGCGATCCCTTTGGTCATGTCCATGCCGTGCAAAACCAACCACTCTTTATAGGCGAACATTTGCCTCGGCGCGGAATCGATCATCGTTTCTTCGATCAAGCATCCGGTGTCGTCATACCGCGCGACTTTGCCGGTCTTTCCGGACGCAATAAAACTGAACGCAATATAAAGGGCGTCGGGCTTTCGGAGCACACCGACCGGAAACATTCCGCGTCCAAGCGCGATGTCCTTTATCTTGTCGCGATTCGCGATGGATAAAACGGCCAGACCATCGCGCGTCCGGTAAGAAGTGATGTATAAGACATCGTCCACCCATTCCAAATCCCATAAAAACCCATCGATGACCCATTGGGCGACGGGTTCCAAGCTCTCCTTATCAAACCGGTAAATATAACCTTTGCCGTCCGTTCCTTCGCACGCGGCAATAACGGCTTGTCCGTCGCACTCATATAAAGTCGGCTTTCCGATGACAACATGGGTCTTCAGGAGATCGCCCTTGGCACTAAAAATAAAAATCCGAGAAGTCGTTTGATTGGACGGCGTTTTTTCAGTAAACCATCCGCATCCCCGATCATCGATGAGAAACTGATCAAAGTCGCATGCGGTCGAATGATGGAGGTCCTTTATGTCTTTTGTATAAAAAACGCGTTGAAAAGCAAGCCGGTTCTTTCCCTCGTGTCCGTCGCGATACGTGACACCGATGCGCTTGTTCACAGCCGCATTCCTCCTTTTATTCATTCCGGATCAAAATGCCGGACCGCTCTCACGAACAGGTTGACAAAATCTTATTAACATTTTCCAACCTATGTTTTACAATAGAGGAAAACGTGTAAGTTACTCTCATCATAACAAATTGTTAGTCCACCGATATTGGGAAAACAGGACATCCTAGTCCTGCTTTGGTCATGGTAAAAACGTGCGATTTTCCCAAATCCGAAAGAAGGGAAAGCATGATCGGAACGAGAATAAGGTATTACAGAAAGCTCAAGGGCTATACGCTTGAAACGCTTTCGGAAGGCATTTGTTCCGTATCTTATCTCAGCAAAATCGAGAACGGCGGCCATTCGAGCGACGACATCTTGATTCACCTCTGCGAACGGCTCGGCATCTCTTTTTCGGAAGTGGACGATAGCGGCAAGATCGAGGAGATTAAGTGGCTTATAGACGATTGGTACCGGATGATCGTCAACTATGAAGACCCGCGCAGCCTGGAGGAGCGCGCCAAGGAAATCGAAGATAAACTGAAGCAGTCGTCCATTCAACAGCCGCTCATCCATTTGAGATTTGATGTGTTCAAGCTCCGCTATGAAATATACCGCGCGGATTTGAAAGAATCGAAACGGCTCATCCAACACCTCAACCAATTCAAGGAAATCTTGGATACCGAATTGCAATATTATTTTCATCATTTTTCCGGTATTTACTATAACATGATGAACGATTATACTAATGCCATCAAATACTTAAAAATGGCTGAGGAAGAACTCAAAAAGATATCCCACAGCGAGACGGAAGAAGCGCATTTAAATTATCAATTCGCCAATCTTTATTGTAAATTTCAGCGTCTTTCCGACTGTATGAATTACGCAGAAAAGGCGTTGGCCACCTTCAACAAAGACTACAATATTACAAGAATTTCCGACTGCCAAACAATCCTTGGGATCACTAACCGAGAAATCAAAAACTACAGCAAGGCCGAATACCATTATGGCCAAGCGCTGAAATTCGCCAAAGTGATGAACGATCCGGTTCGCCTGGGCGTCATCTACCATAATCTCGGATTTGTAAAATCCGATCAAGGCGCTTCAGAGGAAGCGATCAGCTGTTATCAACGCAGCCTTGAATACAAAGAAAAAGTCGGAAAGAATGAATCGATAATATTGACCGTTTATTTATTAGCCAAAGAATATCACAGACTTTCGATGAAAAAGGAATGCCTCGAGCAAATTGAAAGAGGACTCGAGATTTCCAAGACGATCAAAGACAAAAGATGTTACTATCTTTTGAGCATTTTGAAATTCGATGCACTGGACATTAAAGATGAAACCTATGAACATTTCATCCTAAATGAAGCACTTCCATATTTTGAAAAAAATAAAACATGGGATTTTGTCGCTATGTATGCTGAAGATCTAGGTAATTATTATTTTAAACTTAAATTTTATAAAAAAGCGGGCGAAATGTACCAATTGGCCAATGAAGCCCGCAAAAAGATACGCTAGCTAGGGAGGCATCCAGATGAAAAAAGTATTATTCGGAGTATTAGTCGTAGTAATGTCCCTCGCTTTATATGCTGGGGCGTCCGGCGTAAATGAACAAGCCATTAACGATGTGCCGCCGCCTAATATAATCCATTTTATTGACTGATGATCCGAAGCCGTCTCAAAAGTCCTGAAGAGGGACTGATTTGAGACGGCTTCTCTCTTGATCATTTTGTTTTATGGAATAATTATGGGTATCCTTCTGGTAAAA
>Ga0207867_1001406_pt1 | contig 17681 bp, 15 predicted proteins | sample HigsolmetaAR206D_FD_184838 | JGI IMG/M metagenome (GOLD analysis project Ga0207867, IMG submission 184838) | Ionic liquid and high solid enriched microbial communities from the Joint BioEnergy Institute, USA - AR20-6-D (SPAdes) (version 2) ...
GCCGATCGGCTGGGGGTGTCGATCCACAGCCTCTACACGTGGCGGAAGCAGTACGGTCGGTCCGGGCCCGAGCGGGCAGCGACGGCGGACCAGGCGGACACGGCCGGACGCGTCGCCGTCGCGCGGGCATTGTTCCGCGAATACGCGCGCGCGATCGGCACCGACCTGGAGTATCAGGGCTTCATCGCCGAACTGGCGGCGCTGCCCGGGCCGTACGTGCCGCCGCGGGGCGCGCTGCTGCTGGCGTACGTGGACGGGGACGAGGTGGCCGGCTGCGTCGCGCTCAGGCCGCTCGACGGGACCGCGGGCGAGATGAAGCGCCTGTACGTGCGACCGGAATACCGGAGCGCGGGGCTCGGGCGCCGGCTGGTCGAGGCCGTGATCGGTGCCGCGAAGGACGCCGGATACCGGGAGCTGCGCCTGGACACCCTCGCCGACATGGCGGCCGCGCAGGCCCTGTACCGTCGCCTCGGGTTCGTCGAGATCCCGCCGTACAACACGGACCACCTGCCGGGCACGCGGTTCTTCGCGCTCGACCTGACGGCGTGAGAACCGGGACGGGTATCCTTCGTTCGATCAACTCCGCTCCCGGGGCCTTCGGCCTGCCGCCGGACCGGCGGCTCACTTCCGGAAGCGGAACACGTCCGGGTCCACCACGCGCGGGATCTCGATGTCCACGAACAGCGTGCGGTGCGGGGCGAAGGCCTTGGCGAAGTCGCGGCCTTCGACGTGCCAGGCGCCGATGTCGCGGCCGGTCGCGGTGCTGTAGCCGACCTTGGCGTCGCCCTTCATCGCCGGCGAGGCGAACACGCTGACCAGCAGTTTCTCGAAGCCGAGCCTGGGGTCGCGGCGCAGGGCCTCGAACCTGTCGATGTCGAGGTTGAGCGCGCGCCAGGAACCGTTGCCGTCGTACACGTGGACGTCGTCGATCACGTCCCTGTAGAAGCGCTGCTCGAACACGTTGTCGCTGCGTTCGCTGCGCCAGAACTCGAAGAAGAAGTCGGTGACGTCGTCGCCGAAGCTGTCGGTCAGGTGGACCACGGTGTTCTGGCGCTTCGGCGATGCCGCCTTCGCGGCCCCGGCCTTCGCGTCCAGCGTGTCCTGCCACGGGAACGGGTCGTCGGCGAGTTCCGGGAAGTCGGAGTCCTTCACCCGCAGCGCGGCGAGGATCAGTTCCTCGCGCAGGCCGGACTTCGACGGCTTGTTCTTCATGGTGATGTCGGAATGGTTGTCGCCGTCCACGATGGCGAACGCGGCGGCGCCCGCGGGCCTGCGGAACTGCACCTGCGGCGCCACCGGGCCGGGTGGGAACACGACCTTCACCAGCGCGGCGTTGAGGTTGGCGGTGCCGATGCGCACGGTGCCGTCGGAGCCGTCCTCGTTGGCGATGGACTGGATGCCGGTGTAGCCGCGGTTGCCGACCAGCACCGTGGCGAGGATGCGCCCGGCGCCGTACCAGCGCCGCGCGGGCGAGACGAACAGGTCGCGCTCGGCGAGCGCGCGGGTGTAGGGCGAGGCCAGCTCCAGCCCGCGCAGGATGCGGGTGCCGGTCTCGAAGCCGGTCTTCCAGCCCTTCACCGCGCGGCCGATGAAGGAGCGGCCCTTGTGCGCCAGGTGCGAGCCGAAGTTGGCTGGCGCCAGCTGCAGGAAGCGGTGGATCGGAACGGTGTCCGGCGCGTGGTAGCGGGTCATCCATTCGCGCACCACCAGCGCGCCGGTGCTGTGCACCACCACGTCCACCGAGCGGGGCCCGGTAGGCAGGCCCTCGGCGTGCCAGGCGCGCTCCAGCGCCAGCGCGATGTCGGCGTAGCCGACGTCGTCGTCGAGCGAGATCCAGTCGCCGAGGCGGAGGATGGTGGCGGGGACGCCCAGGCCCGAGGAGATGAAGTCGCGCAGCTTGCGGAACGAACCGTAGTCGTCGCTCCAGCCGTGGATGATGACGATGGGATTGGCCATGCTGACCTCCTGCCGGGGGAATCCGGCGGCATGCCGGACAGGACCAACCGGTCCAACGCGGCCAGCCGCCGCCGGCGGACGCTTCAGCGGCCGGCCGCCCCGCCGAAGGTATCGCCGAAGAAGTTGCCGGGACGCCAACGCGGGCGTTCCGGCGCATCGCCGGCGATGCGGCCCGCGCGCGCATTCAGCCGCGCCAGCCGCGCCGCGTCGCCGTAGTGCACCGGCAGGTCGGCCTGGTCGCAGGGCCGGTGGTAGCAGTTGCGCAGGAACCACGCGGTCGCGCGCTTCGGGTCCTGGTCGCGGTTGGCACCGGTCACGCCGCCGGTCAGGTACACCGCCGGGATGCCCGCGCGCACGAACGCGAACTGGTCGCTGCGCACGAACATCGCCTGCTCGGGATAGGGATCGGGCGTCAGCACGACGCCGATGTCTGCGGCGGCCTGCTCCAGCACGGCCTGCAGGGTCGAGTGTTCGGCGCCGACCGCCACCACGTCGGTGCTGGGTGCGGTCAGCACCGGCATGTCGAGGTTGAAGTTGGCCACCAGCGAGCCGCGCGGCACGGTGGGGCTGTGCACGAACCAGCGCGCGCCGAGCAGGCCGTGTTCCTCCGCGGCGGTGGCGATGAACAGGGACGAGCGCCGGGGGCGGGCCTGTTCCGGCTGCAGTTCGCGCGCGGTCTCCAGCAGGATCGCCACGCCCAGCGCATTGTCGAGCGCGCCGTTGAGGATGCGGTCGCCATCCACCGGCTCGCCGGTGCCCAGGTGGTCGAGGTGCGCGGTGAACACCACGTGCTCGCCGGCGAGCGCGGGGTCGGAGCCGGGCAGCCGCCCGACGACGTTGCGGGTTTCGGCGCGGCCGAGCTTCGCTCGCGCGGAGATGCGGACCGTGCCGGGCAGGTCGAAGCCGCGGACGCGGCCTTCCTTCGCCGCGGCGTAGAGGTCCATGAGGTCGTGGCCGGAACCGTCGAACAGCAGGTCGCCGGCGGTGATGTTGAGCATGACGCCGACACGCAGTTCCGGCTGGACATCGAGGGCCCGGCCTTCCCCGTCGGCCAGCAGGAAACCGGGGCGGGCGAAGCCGGCGCGGACCTGGTCCCACGGCATCATCGCCGCGAAGTCCGGCGTGGGCAGCAGGATCCAGCCGACCGCGCCGCGTCCGGCGAGCGCGCGCGTGCGCGTGCCCTGTGACGCGTGGTAGGCGCGCGCGGCCGGCGGGAAGTGCCCGGGCACGTCCGGGAACGCAACCGCGACCTTGCCGCGCAGGTCGAGGCCGGCGAAATCGTCGTGGCCGAGTTCCGGCGCGTGGATGCCGTGCCCCACGAACACCAGCGGCGCCTCGATGTCGGCATCGGTGTTGGCGCCCTCGGTGACCGCGATGAACTGCTCGAGCGGGCGCAGCCGGATCTCGCGGCCATCGCGCAGCAGCGTCATCCGCGCGGTTGCGGGATCGTGCGTCTTCGACAGCAACGGCACACGCTGGAACCAGGTGCCATTGTCGCCGGCCGGCTCCAGGCCGGTTTCCGCGAAGCGCCACGCCACGTGGTCCGCGGCGCGGTCGTAGCCGGGCGTGCCGGTGCCGCGTCCTTCCATCGCGTCGTCCGCGAGCGCGAGCACGTCGGCCTCGATGCGTTGCCCGGCCGGCGTGTCGTTGGGCGGCTTCGGCGTGGCCGGCAGCGCGGCCCCGTCCGTGCCGGGCGGCGATGGCGCGCGCTGGCAGGCGGCATTGGCGAGGCAGGCGCACAGCAGCGCCAGGGCAAGGCGGCGATGGATCATGACAGCTCCGGACAGGCAGCGGCGACGCTAGCACCCTGCCCGCGGCGGCCACAAGCCGGGCGACAACCGGAAGACCGAATGCGGTGACCGTCAGGCGAGTTCCGGAGTCCCGCGGTTCGCCGGATCCATGCCCCGCCCGGCCAGCCACTCCGACAGTGTCTGCGGCGACATGGGCTCGGCGAACCAGAATCCCTGCGCCACCTGGCAGCCCTGGGCCTGCAGGATGTCCTTCTGTGCAGCGGTTTCCACGCCCTCCGCGACCACGGCCAGCCCCAGGCTGGTGCCGATTCCCAGGATCGCGGTGCTGAGCGCGCGCGCCTTCGCCGAATGCCCGAGGTCGGCGACGAAGCTGCGATCCAGCTTGAGTTCGGTGATGGGCAGGTGCCGCAGGTAGCTCAGGCAGGAATAGCCGGTGCCGAAATCATCCAGTGACAGGCGCACGCCCTGGGCGTGCAGGCGCTCGATGGTCAGCAGTGGTGTGCCGTCGCTGTCGATCAGGATGCTTTCGGTCAGTTCCACCACCAGGTCCGATGGCTGCAGGCCGTGGCATGCCAGGGTCTGGGCCACGATCGCCGGCAGCTGCAGGTTGTGGAAGCTGGACGCCGAGAGGTTGACGGCCACCGACGGGATGGCCAGGCCTTCGCGGCGCCACTGCGCCAGTTGCCGGCAGGCCTGGTCCAGCGCCCAGCGGCTCAGCGTCGCCATCAGGCCGCATTCTTCGGCCAGCGGGATGAAGCGGGCGGGTGGAATCAGGCCCAGGACCGGATGCCGCCAGCGCGAGGGCTTCCAGGCCATGCAGGCGTCCGCTGGCCAGTTCGATCTGCGGCTGGTAATGCAGCTCCAGGCCCTGGCCTGCAGGGTGGCGCGCAGTGCCTTCTCCAGCGCCAGACGTTCCTCCGCGGTCCGGCTCAGTTCCACGCCGAAGAAACCGATCCGCCCGGTGCCGCCGGACTTGGCCTGGTGCAGGGCCATCCCGGCGCGGTGCAGCAGGCTGCCGATGGCCGTGCCGTCCTGCGGATACATGGCCACGCCCATGCTGATGCTCAGGTCGACCCTGGTGCCGGGCAGTTGCAACGGCCGCGTCAGCTGCGCCTGCCAGCGTTCGATCAGGACATTGACCTCCTCGCTGGCCCGCAGGGGCAGGGCGAGGATGAATTCGTCGCCCGGCAGGCGGCCGGCCACGCCGCCCTGGTGCACCAGTTCCCGCATGCGCGTGGCCACTTCGCGCAGCAGGGCGTCGCCCGTGGCCCGGCCCAGCGAATCGTTGATGTGCTTGAAACGGTCCAGGTCCACGTACAGGATCGCGACGCGCTGGCCGGCTCTCCGCGCCGTGTCCAGCAGTTGCCCGACCTGGGTTTCCAGAAGGCTGCGGTTCGGCAGGCCGGTGAGCGCGTCGTAGTACGCCAGCTGCCGGATCCGCTGGCGTGTCAGCTCGCGTTCCATAGCCAGTGCGCACAGGTCGGCGCAGGCCTCCACCAGTTGCTGGTGGAAGCTGGATGCCACGAAGGGGCCGTCCTCGCGGTAGTAAAAGGCGAAGGTTCCCAAGCACCTTGCCGTTCTTCTGCTGGATCGGCGTCGACCAGCAGACATTGAAGCCCAGCGGCAGGATCAGGTGTTTGAACTCCGCCCACAACGGGTCGGCTTCGATGTCGGTGACCAGCACCGGGCGCCTGAGCCAGGCGGCGGTGCCGCAGGAACCGACGTCCGGCCCGATGCGCACGCCATCGAGCTGGGACGAGTAGCTGAACGGCAGGCTGGGACCGGCCAACGGATGCAGCAGCCCCTGTTCGTCCACCTGCAGGATCGAGGCGCACACCTCCGGCGCCACGCGCTCGACCTCCTCGCACACCACTTCCAGCACCTGGATCAACGGCAGATCCTGCGACATGGCCTGCAGGGCGCGGTGGTGCAGGACCTCGTGGATCTTGGTCTTGGTGATGTCCAGCAGCACCGACACGGTGCAGGTCCATTGCCCCTGGGCATCCATGACTGGGTTGCAGATGATCTTGCTCCAGTAGCGCCGGCCTTCCTTGCCGGTGACCACGGCCTCGAAGTCCCCGGGAAGTCCCTGGCGCAGGCCGGCGCGCACCTCTTCAGCCCGCCCGGTGGCGATCTGCGGCACCAGCAGCTCCAGCATCTTCTGGCCCTGGATCTCGCCCAGTGTCCAGCCGAACATGCGTTGGAAGCCGTCGTTGCTGTAGACCACGCGCGAACGCGCGTCGGTGATCACGATCGCGGCATCGGTGTAGTCGGCCACCAGGGACAGGCGCCACAGGTGGTCCTGCCGGGCCAGCTCCGTACGCTTGCTGTGCCCGACGTCGGTGGCCACCACCAGGATCCGGCTGACCTTGCCTTCATGGTCGCGCACGGGGGCGTAAAGCGCCTCCAGCCAGCAGCGGCCGCCGTCGCCGCGGACGCGCTCGACCACGCCGGAGAACTCGTGGCCCGTACACAGCGACCGCCACATCGCGGCGTAGTCCGGGCTCCGCACCAGTTCCGGCGGGCACAGCCGGGCGTGTTCCAGGTTTCCCTGGTGCTCCGGGCCCAGGTCCAGCAGCGCCAGGAACCTGGCATTGGCGAAGACCAGCCGCCCGTCAGGCGCGAATTCCGCCAGGGCCATGGTCCTGGCGAAGTCGCCTCAACGACCTTCCTGCTGCACGGCGGTGCCGTGTGGGCTGGCGGAGGAGGGCATCCCGATACTCCATCCTGGCGGCAAGCGTAAGACCCGGCGTCGCGGGTCCGGAACCGCATCCGTACCGGCATGCAGGGGCCTGGAGCCCCGAGTATAGGCCCATGGCCGTTCCGGCCCGTGTCGGGCCGGATATCTGCATGTACGGCGGAACCGGCCGGGAATGGACGCGGACAGGCGAGGTGCCTGCCTGGCGGAGAAGATGAATGTGCGTGTCCCGCTGCCGGGCGCCGGAATCAGGGCGGCGCTGGTGCCTTCCCGCCAGGAAGCGGGCGGGAAGAGCCGCCCGTCGCCTCAACCGGCGAAGGGGGCTGCGTTTCCGGCACGATCCCCGGCCAGGTCGATGCTGCCGCCACGTTCCGGTTCCACCCGCAGGACCGGCCAGGTCCACGTGGTTCCTTCACGCCTGGCGGTGACGTACGGCAGCGCCCGCTCGCGTGGACCGCCGCAGGCGGATGACGAAGGCGGCCTGCACCGGATCGCGAGTGTGCGACAGCTGGCCCGGGACGAGGCCCGCCTCGTGCACGGGCTCCCCGGGCGCGGCGGTCACGCGGGGTCGTGCCGTGCGGTCGCCACGGCATGGCGGCAGGGCCCGCTGTCACGGATCCGTCCGGTCATGGCGGACGTGAACCGCCAGATGCCGTACACCAGCACCAGCGGCATCAGCAGGATGCCCGCAGCAGCCACGCTTCGCGGCTGCGGCACCACCGGTTTCCGCTGCCGGGCGCAGGCGCGGTGTTCATTCGCCGGCCGCGGTGCGGTCGTCGAACAGCGCCGCGATCCGCCGCGCCAGCGCATACGGTCCGGGCGCGTTGCGGTTGGTCAGCAGCACCACGGTCAGGCCGTGGTCGGGCCAGCGCAGCAGCACGTTGCGGAAGCCGATGGTCTCGCCGGAATGCCACAGCAGGCGGCGGCCGCCGTCGTCGTGGATGCGCCAGCCGTAGCCGTAGCCGTCCACGTCGGTTTCGTCCGTGGCGGTGTGCGCGGTGAACGCGCGCGCCCAGGCGGCCGCATCGAGCAGGCGGCCTTCGTGCAACGCGGCGTCCCACTTCGCCAGGTCGTCGATGGAGGAATAGATGCCGCCGTCGCCGAGCACCGCGCTGGTGCTGCTCTGGTCGGTGCGGACCCAGGCGCCGTCCACGAGGCTGTGGCCATAGGCGCGGTGGGCGACGGTGGAGATGCCGTCCTCGAACGCGACCGTGTCGTCCATGCCCAGCGGGCGGAAGATGTGCTCGCGCAGGAAGCCCGCGTAATCCATGCCGGAGGCCTTTTCGACCACCAGCGCCAGCAACGCGTAGCCGCTGTTGCTGTAGCGGTACGCGGTGCCGGGCGCGAAGTACAGGCGGTCCTGCGCCTCCAGCAGCCGCAGCACGTCGGCGTCGCGCAGCTGGCGCTCGACGTGCTCCGGCATCACGTCCTCGTAGTCGACCAGGCCCGAGGTGTGGGTCAGCAGGTGGTGCAGGGTGATGCCGTCGGCCGCCGGGGGCAGCGAGGGCAGCCACTTGCGCACCGGGTCGTCCAGCGACAGCGCGCCCCGTCCGGCCAGCAGCAGCACGGCCGCCGCGGTGAACTGCTTGCTCACCGAGGCGAGGCGGAAGTTGGTGGCGGGCGTGATCGGCGTGCGCGCGTCGAGGTCGGCGAGCCCGTAGCCCTTGCGCACCACGGGTTCACCGTTGCGCACGACGAGCAGGGCGGCGCCGGGCACGTCGCCGGCGTAGTCGGACATCAGGGCATCGATGCGTTCTTCCACGGACGGGTCTCCGGAGGCGGCGCAGACGGCCGGCAGGCAGGACAGGAGCAGGAGGAGAAAGATGCGTGCAATCATGGCAGCCCCAGTGCCTCGCGGGCGATGTCGAGCAGCTGTTCGTTGGCGTCCGCGCCATGTTCACGGTACATCACGCCGCCCAGGCCGCGCTCGCGCACGTGGCGCGCCTTGGCGCGGATCGCCTCGGGATCCTCGTAGGTGACGAACACACGGGTGCGCGGGTTCCACAGCCAGGCCGCCTGCGCCTGCTCGTCCCAGTGGCGCACGAAGCCGCCGTCGGTGAGCAGGTGGTCGCGGACCTCGCGCCAGGACAGGGTCGTCACCTCGCCGTCGCAAGGCTGGTACAGGCCGTCGTTCCCCGGGGCCACGCCGGTGAAGCGCTTGCCGTGGAACGCGATGCCGGGCAGCAGTTTGCGCGGCGGCACGCCCGCAGCGAGGAATTCGTCCACCGCGCGCATGGTGTCGCGATCGGCCGGACCGGCAAGCGCGGAGCGGTGCAGTCCCGCGTGGTGGCCGGTGCGGCAGCCGTCCCTGCCGTGGAAGTCGAACGTCATCAGGTGGATGGCATCCACCAGCGGCACGATCCGCGGAAGGTCCAGTCCCCGCGCCGCCTCGCCGCCGGCGGCGGCGATCGTCAGCAGGTAGCGTTTGCCGGTGCGTACCGAGAGCGCGTCGAGCGCTTGGCGCACCGCCCGGAGCAGCAGCGGGAAGTTGTCGCGGTCGGCCGGGGCGTGGCTGATGCCCGGGCCGGGCAGCGTGGGGTATTCCCAGTCGATGTCGAGGCCGTCGAGGTCGTGCCGGCGCACCATCGCCACCGCGGTGCGCGCGAACGCGAGCCGCCCGTTCTCGGTGGCCGCGGCCTCGGAAAAATGGTCGGCGCCCCAGCCGCCGATCCCGAGCAGCACCTTCAGCCCCGGGTTCCGCCGGCGCAGCGCGGCCAGCTGGTCGAGGCGCTGGGACATGCCCGGGCGCGGGAAATGGACGGTGTGGCCGGAATCGACCAGCGCGAAGCCGTAGATCACCGCGTCCAGCTTCTCCGCGGAGACCGCGGGCAGCGGGTCGCGGTCCATGACGTAGCCGACCACGCGCGGCGGGTCGGCGGCGAAGGCGGACGGCGCCAGCGCCAGCAGCAGCGCCAGGGCCATGGTCCGCCACCATGCGGTTGGCATGCCGTTCCCTCCCAGGTTCGCGGGAAAACCATCTGCCACGATGGCGGCAGCGTGTTCAGTGTGACCGATCGCCGGGAGGCCCGCGCCGCGGGAACGGCACGACCACGCCACGCCGGTCGTCGTCCGGGCGCGGCTCGCGGTGCCAGAGCACCGGCACGTCGCGTGGCGGCGGCGGCTCGAAGGCGTCGCGTTCCTCCTGCGCGGCGCTGGTGGCTTCCTGCTCCTCTTCCAGCTCCCAGCTGTACCTGCGGCGCGGGGGCACGGGGTCCGTGCGCCGGAACAGGAAGGCGGCGAGGATGCCGCCGAGCGCGCCGCCGAGGTGCGACTGCCAGGACACGCCCGGCTGCTGCGGCAGCACCGTCAGCAGCATGCCGCCATAGAACAGGAACGCGATCATGCCCGTGGCGATCGAGGGCCGGTCGCGGCGCAGCAGGCCGAGCACGAACAGCAGGAACATCAGGCCGTGGGTGATGCCGCTGGCGCCGAGGTGGCGGGTGCCGGGCTCGCCCAGCAGCCACGCGCCGAGCCCCGAGCCCAGCCACACCAGCGGCAGCGCACGCACGGTGGCGCGCGGGTAGACGGCCATCGCCAGCGTGCCCAGGATCAGCAGCGCGAACGCGTTCGCGGCCAGGTGCCCGGGCGAGCTGTGCAGCAGCGGTGCGGTGAGGATCGCCGGCAGGCCGGCGGCGGTGTGCGGCGTCACCGCGAACGCGCGCCAGTCCAGCGCCGGCTGGGTGAGGAAGACCACCACGAGCAGCAGCACCGAGAACGCGCTGGCCTTCAGCGCGGCCAGGAGCCGCTGCCGGTCGCGCGCGCGCTGGGCCTGGAAATCGGTCGGGTCGTCGGGCGTGGGCAGGTGCATGAGGCAGAGGGTGGCGACGGAACGCGGGGATGCAAGGGCCGCGGGCGGGAAACGCTTTCCCGGGTGCGCCGGGGGATTGCCCGCCCCCGGCCCTCCCCCGTCAACGGGGGAGGGCGCCGGAAACCTTTCTCCGGCTGCAGGGGGAGGCGGGAGGGGGGCGATTGGCGGAGGAAGGCCGGATGGAGGCGGGAATCCGCGTGGAATCAGGCGGCGTCGTGCTTCGGCGGGCGCGCCAGGCTGAGCGCGACGGTGGCGCCGAGCACGAGCGCGACCACCCCCAGCGCCCAGGGCACCGGGATCTTCACCACGTCGATCAGCAGCATCTTGATGCCGATGAAGCACAGCACCACCGCCAGGCCGTAGGGCAGCAGGTGGAAGCGCTCGGCCATCCCGGCCAGCAGGAAGAACATCGCGCGCAGGCCCAGCACCGCGAACACGTTCGAGGTCAGCACGATGAAGGGATCGGTGGTGATCGCGAAGATCGCCGGGATCGAGTCCACCGCGAAGATCACGTCGGTGACGCCGATCATGACCAGCACGATGAACAGCGGCGTGAACTTGCGGCGGCTGCCGCGGCCGATCCACAGCGCGCCGCCGTGGTAGCGGCGGACGAACGGGACGTGGACGGTCAGCCATCGCAGCACCGGGTTGTCCGCGAGGTCCGGTTCCTTGCCGGCGGCGAGCCACATCCGGACGCCGGTGAACAGCAGGAACGCACCGAACACGTACAGCAGCCAGTGGAAGTGCGCCAGCAGGGCGGCGCCGGCGAAGATCAGGACCGCGCGCAGCACGATCGCGCCGAGGATGCCGATCACCAGCACGCGCTGGCGCTGCTCCCCGGGCACCGCGAAGTAGCCCATCACCATCAGGAAGACGAAGATGTTGTCGACCGCGAGCGCCTTCTCGACCAGGTAGCCGGTCAGGAACTCGAGGCCCACGCGGCGCGCCTCCCCGGGCCCGGCGGTCTGGCCGACGTACCACCACAGCGCGGCGTTGAAGGCCATCGCCAGGGCCACCCAGCCCAGGCTCCACCATGCCGCCTCGCGGAACGTGACCTTGTGCGCGCCGCCGTGGCGCATCAGCGCCAGGTCCACCAGCAGCGCGGCCAGGACCAGGCCGGAAAAACCGGCCCACAGCCACGCGTTGCCTATCGTTTCCATCGGAATCTCCACCAACGCCAGGGGGTTGCCGCCGGCGGCGGGGTCTCGGGACCGTGGATCGGATTCCGGGGACGCACCTTCGCCGTCGCGGCGAAGGTCTCGCTCACAGCCGTCGTGGCTGCCGCCGGACCGGAGCGGGCTGCTCGAACTGACGGCCCTGGCGCACTCGGGAGCTACTCCCCTTCACCGGCCATTGTGTGGGGCCGGGGGGGCGGGGTCAACCGCGGCCGGCAGGGTGCGGGCGCAGGCCGTAAAATCCGGGGATGAGCGCGACACTCCCCGTCATCCGCCTCCGCAACGCTTGGAAGTCCAGCCATCCCTGGATCTTCCAGAAGCTGGTCGAGAAGCCCGCGCAGCGCCCCAGGCCCGGCAGCCTGGTGGACGTCGTCGGCGTGGACGGCGAGTGGATCGGGCGCGGCTTCTACAACGGCCACTCGCGGATCGCGCTGCGCATCCTCGAGACCGACCCGGACGTGCCGGTGGACGCCGGCTGGTTCGCGCGCAGGATCGCCGAGGCGGTGCGGCTGCGCCGCGAGGTGCTGCGCCTGGACGAGGTGACCAACGCCTGGCGCGTGGTGCACAGCGAGGGCGACGGCATCAGCGGCCTGGTCGTGGACCGTTACGACGATCTGCTCGTGGTCGAGTTCTTCAGCGCCGGCGCGTACCGCCACCGCGAGTGGATCTACGACGCGCTGCGCGGGCAGTTCCCCGGCTGCCGCTTCCACAGCTTCGCCGACGAACACGTGCAGAAGCAGGAGTCGTTCGACCTGCGCGAGACCACCGGCACCGCGCCGGCGATCGTCACCGAGCATGGCATCCGCTTCCGCGCCGACCCGGCCGGCGGGCACAAGACCGGGTTCTTCGCCGACCAGCGCGACAACCGCGAGTGGCTCTCCCACCGTTGCGCCGGCAAGCGCGTGCTCGACCTGTGCTGCAACACCGGCGGCTTCGGCATCTACGCCGCGGTGCGTGGCGCCAGCGAGGTGGTGGGCGTGGACATCGACGCGGCCGTGCTGGAGATCGCCCGCGCGAACGCGAAGCTCAACGGCGTGCGCCCGCGCTTCGTCCAGGCCGACATCTTCCCGTGGCTGCGCGACGCGGCGGCCAACGGCGAGCGCTTCGACGTGGTGATCCTCGACCCGGCGAAGATGACCCGCGACCGCGAGCAGGTCATCAATGCGCTCAAGAAGTACCTCGACATGAACAAGCTGGCACTGGGCGTGGTCAAGCCAGGCGGGCTGTTCGCCACGTTCTCGTGCACCGGGCTGGTGGGCGAGGAGCAGTTCCTGGACATGCTGCGCCGCGCCGCGTTCTACGCCGGGCGCACGGTGCAGGTGCTGAAGGTGGCCGGCGCCGGCGCCGACCATCCGTTCCTGGCCCACGTGCCCGAGTCGCGCTACCTGAAGGCGGTGTTCTGCCGCGTGCTGGATTGAACCATCGGTCCGCGGGCCCGCGCCGGGGCGCCCGGCGACGACATCGTGCGGGCCCACGGCGAGGGCGCGGCCGGCAACGCGCGGTCGGCGCCACCGGCCCGCCGGTGCGGATCGTGCCCTGACCGCCTGGCGACTGTGTCGATCGTCACCGTGACCATCCGGCCATGCCGCGCCGGTTGCGCTGGCGTTTCATTCACGACTCGACGGCAACCGGAGACCTTGCCATGCGAATGCCCCTGCTGGCCGTCCTCCTGCTGGCCACCAGCCCGCTGTGCGCGCAGGTGGCCCCTGCGCCGCACGACGGGCTGCGGGCGCCTTTCGCCGGTCCGCCCACGCGGGTCCTGGTGCTGGGCAGCGTGCACCTGGCGCAGGAGGAGGGCGGTCCGGTCACCGCCCGCGAGACCGGTCGGCTGCTGGAGCGCCTGGCCGCGTTCGGTCCGCAGGTGATCACCGTCGAAGCGATGCGCGGCGAGACCTGCGACCTGATGCGCCGCCACCCGGCGGTGTACGACGAGGAGGGCATCGCGCACTACTGTCCCGACACCGACGCGGCACGGGCCGCCACCGGCCTGGACGTGCCGGCCGCCATCGCCTCGGTGGAGGAACAGCTGGCCGCGTGGCCGCAGTCGCCGACCGCGGCGCAGCGCCGGCGCCTGGCCGCGACCTTCCTGGCCGCGGGCGACCCGACCTCGGCCCTGGTGCAGTGGCTGTACCTGCCCGAAGCCGAGCGCCGCGCCGGCGACGGGCTCGACGCCGCGCTGGTGCAGGCGCTGCGCAAGCAGGCCGCGTCCAGCAACGAGAACACGGTGATCGGCGCCGCGCTGGCCGTGCGCCTGGGGCTGCAGCGCGTGCATCCCGTGGACGACCACACCGGTGACAACCTGCGCATCGACGACAAGGACGCCTACGCCGCCGCGATCCGCGGCGCCTGGGACCGCGCGCCGCCCGAATGCGCCGCAACGTACGCGTACCTGCGCGAACTGCGGCAGGCGCCGGACCTGCTGCCGCTGTACCAGCACATCAATCGCGCCGCCTACCAGACGGTGCCGATGCGCTGCGACTTTGCGCTCGCGCTGGCCGACACCTCGCCGCAGCGTTACGGCCGCCAGTACGTCACCGGCTGGGACCTGCGCAACCTGCGCATGGTCGCCAACATCGGCGAGACCTTCCGCGAGCGTCCCGGGGTGCGGGTACTGAGCATCGTCGGCGTCTCGCACAAGCCTTGGTTCGACCGCCTGCTCGGGCAGCTGCAGGGCGTGGAGGTGGTGGACGCCGCACAGGTGCTGGGCGACTGAGCCCGCGGCTCAGCGGGCGAGCAGCCAGTCGCGCAGCACGCGCGCGCTGTTCATCACCGGGTCGCGCGCGGCGTAGACGAAGGTGGTGCGGCCCCGGCGCAGCCAGTCGCGCAGCTCTTCGACGGCGGCGGCATTGGCCTCCAGCTCGGCGTGGTAGCGGCGCACGAACTCGCCGAACCGCGACGGTTCGTGCCCGTACCACGTGCGCAGCGCCGGGCTGGGCGCGATGTCCTTCAGCCACAGGTCGAGCGCCAGCGCTTCCTTCCTCACGCCGCGCGGCCACAGCCGCTCGACGAGGATGCGCGCGCCGTCGTCCCGGGCGGGCGGGTCGTAGGCGCGCTTGAGCCGGATGTCCATGCCGGCAGGCTGCCCCCGTCCGCCCGTGGAATCAAGGGCGGACTGAGCAGGATCAATGCCCCGTCACGCGGGAGGGGCGACCATGGCGGCAATCCCGGACGAGGAGCAGGGCCATGACGCGCGATTTCGAAGGCAGGGTGGCGGTGGTCACGGGCGGTGCCTCGGGCATCGGCGCGGCGGTGTGCCGGCAACTGGCGGCCCGCGGCGCGAAGGTCGTCATCGCCGATTACAACGGCGAGGCGGCGCAGGCGCTGGCCGGCGGGCTGGGCAATGCCAGCGCGTTCCGGCTGGACGTCGCCGACCCGCGCGCGGTGCGGGACATGGTCGCGCACGCGGTCGACACCTTCGGCGGCCTGCACCTGGCGGTCAACAACGCGGGCATCGGCGGGGCGTCCGCACCGACAGCCGACTATCCGCTCGAGGAATGGCACCGCGTGATCGGCGTGAACCTGCACGGGGTGATGTACTCGATGAAGTACGAGATCCCGGCGATGCTGGCCTCCGGTGGTGGCGCCATCGTCAACATGGCGTCGATCCTGGGCAGCGTCGGCTGGAGCGGTTCGGTCGCCTACGTCGCGGCCAAGCACGCGGTGGTCGGGATGACCAGGACCGCGGCGCTGGAGTATGCCGCGCAGGGCATCCGGATCAACGCGGTGGGCCCGGGCTTCATCGACACGCCGCTGCTGGCGGCACTGGACGAGGAGGCGCGCGCCGGCCTGGTCGGCCTGCACCCCGCCGGGCGGCTCGGCACCGCGGACGAGGTGGCCGCGCTGGCCTGCTTCCTGCTGTCGGACGCCGCCGGCTTCATCACCGGCAGCTACCACCTGGTGGACGGCGGCTACACCGCGCGCTGAGCGCGCGGCACGCACGCGCTCAGTAGCCCCGCTCGCGCAGCAGGCTGCGCACCTCCTCGTGCCGCGCCTGCATCGCGGGCGAGGGCGCCCTGTCGAGCAGGCTGACGACGACGATGGCGATGGTGGCGGCGATGAAGCCCGGGATCATCTCGTATACCGGGCTGCCGGTCTGCTTCCAGGCGATCACCACGATCGCGCCGGTGAGCATGCCGGCCAGCGCGCCGTTGCGGGTCATGCGCTTCCAGAACAGCGAGAGCACCACCATCGGGCCGAAGGCGGAGCCGAAGCCCGCCCAGGCGTAGGCGACCAGGCCCAGCACGCGGGATCCGGGGTCGCGCGCGATCCAGATCGCCAGGGCTGCCACCGCCAGCACCATGGCGCGGCCGAACCAGACCAGTTCGGCGTGGCTGGCGTTGGGGCGCAGGAAGCCGCGGTAGAAGTCCTCGGTCAGCGCGCTCGAGCACACCAGCAGCTGCGCGGCGAGCGTGCTCATGATCGCGGCCAGCACCGCCGACAGCACCACGCCCGCGATCCACGGGTTGAACAGCAGATCGGCCAGCGAGATGAACACGCGTTCGGGGTTGGCATTGACCGCGCCGGCAAGCTCCGGGTGTCTGGCGAACCAGGCGATGCCGAAGAAGCCGGTGGCCATCGCGCCGGCCAGGCACAGCACCATCCAGGTCATGCCGATGCGGCGCGCGCGCGGGATCCGGTCCAGGCTCTCGGCGGCCATGAACCGCGCCAGCAGGTGCGGCTGGCCGCAGTAGCCCAGGCCCCAGGCCATCGCCGAGACGATGGCGACCACGCCACCGGCGCCGACCCACTGCAGCCGCGTCGGGTCCACCTGCTCGACCAGTGCCATGGCCTCCCCGGGGCCGCCGACGCCGACGAGCACGAACACCGGCACCAGCAGCAGGGCGAAGATCATCAGCGTGGCCTGGATGGTGTCGGTCCAGCTCACCGCCAGGAAACCGCCGATGAAGGTGTAGGCGATGGTCACCGCCGCGCCCCAGAACATCGCCTGCATGTACGGCATGCCGAACATGCTCTCGAACAGGCGCGCGCCGGCGACCACGCCGGAGGCGCAGTAGATGGCGAAGAACACCAGGATCACCAGCGCCGAGAGGATGCGCAGCAGGCGGCTGCGGTCCTCGAAGCGGTGGGTGAAGTAGTCCGGCAGGGTCAGCGCGTTGCTGGTGCGCTCGGTGTATACGCGCAGCGGGCCGGCCACGAAGCGCCAGTTGGCCCAGGCGCCGATGACCAGGCCGATCGCGATCCACGCCTCGGACGCGCCGCCCAGGTACAGCGCGCCGGGCAGCCCATCATCAGCCAGCCGCTCATGTCGGACGCACCGGCCGCCAGCGCGGTCACGTAGCTGTTGAGCGAGCGTCCGCCGAGGATGTAGTCGTCGAAGGTCCGGGTGCGGTACCAGGCGGCGAAGCCCAGGCCGACCATCAGCAGCAGGTAGGCGGTGAAGGTGACGAACAGCGGCGAGGTGAAGGACATGCGTCGGGCACCATGCGACTGGACCGGGCGCAGAGTGTGGCCGAAAACCCGTGGCCCGCGCCAATGCCGGTCGTGCGCCGTGGATGGAACGGCGGGGTCATGGCACGTGCTTGTTGCGGTGCGTCAACGCGGTGATGTTTCCCGCCGGCGGCCGCGGACGCCCGGGCCGGGAGCCGGTTCAGACGTACGCGATCCACTGGCGGAGCAGCGACTGCAGCGCGCGTGCGCTTGCGCACGTCGGCGGCATCGGCGAACGCGACCTGGGCGCGGTCCCTGCCCAGCCAGGCCAGCAGGCCGTCCGGATCGTCGATGGCCAGCCCACCCGCCGGCAGGGCGCGCGCCTTCGCGCCCAGGTGCAGGATCAGCGACAGCCCGGTCTTCGCGCGCAGGTGCATGGTCGCGAAGTACTCGTGCGTGCGGAAACTCGGTGCGTTCCACTTCACGCCTTCGGCGATGGACGGATCGGCAGCGAGGATGGTCTCGCGCAGCAGCACGACGGCGTCCTTGTGCGGATGCACCAGCTTCGCGATGCAGGCATCCACGGCGGCCGACGTGTCGGCGGCGGTGGCGTGCGGTGTCTTCCTTCCGGCCATCCCGGCTCCCGTCGCGTGTCCGTGGGCACACCCTAGCGCGCAAGCGGTGCGGGCGCCACGGCGGCCGTCCCGCTGGCCCCGGCGTCGTAGATCACCGCGCGCTCGATGTTGAGGCGGCGGCCCTGCGCATCGGGGTCCGCGTCGTCGCGCAGCACGATGCGCAGCCGGTGCGGCCCGGGCACGAGGCCCTCGTGCCACCACAGCGCGCGGTCGGAGGTGCGCTCGGGGATGTAGGCGTCGAGGGTGCCGGCAGGTTCGCCATCGAGGTAG
>Ga0207867_1001414_pt1 | contig 17539 bp, 17 predicted proteins | sample HigsolmetaAR206D_FD_184838 | JGI IMG/M metagenome (GOLD analysis project Ga0207867, IMG submission 184838) | Ionic liquid and high solid enriched microbial communities from the Joint BioEnergy Institute, USA - AR20-6-D (SPAdes) (version 2) ...
TTTAAGGCTCCTCGCTCAGGGGTGAGGGTGCTTTGCCGGCCGCGTCCCGGTGTCGAATCGGGGGAGAATGGGCGGGTGCGGGCGTCCAGGCTGGTGTCGTTGGTGCTGTTGCTGCAGGCGCGGGGGACGATGACGGCCCGGGAACTGGCGCGGGAGCTGGAGGTCTCCGAGCGGACCGTCTACCGGGACGTGCTGGCGCTGTCGGAGGCGGGCGTCCCGGTGTACGCCGAGCAGGGCCGGCGCGGCGGCTACCGGCTGGTGGACGGGTACCGGACGCGGCTGACCGGGCTGAGCCGCACCGAGGCCGAGGCGCTGTTTCTGGCCGGGCTGCCCGGGCCGGCCGAGGACATGGGGCTGGCCGAGGCGGTGGCCGCCGCGCGGCTGAAGGTGCTGGCGGCGCTGCCGCCCTCGCTGCAGGACGCCCCGGCCCGCACCGGGCAGCGCTTCCACCTGGATGTGGCCGGGTGGTTCGACGACGCCGGGCCGCCGCCCATGCTGGCGGCGCTGGCCAGGGCGGTCTGGCGGGACGAGACGGTGGTGCTGCGCTACCGGCGCGACCGGGAGGTGACGCGCCGGGCCGACCCTTACGGCCTGGTCCTCAAAGGCGGCGTGTGGTACCTGGTGGCCCGGGTCGGGGAGGACCTGCGCACCTACCGGGTGGGCCGGGTGACCGCCGTGGAGCCCACCGGGGAGTCGTTCGTCCGGGACGAGACGTTCGACCTGAAGGCCTTCTGGGCCGAGCGGGCCGCGCAGTTCGTGGAGACGCTGCTGACCGGCACCGTCACCATCAGGCTGAGCCGGGAGGGGGCGCGGGCGCTGCGGCACGCGGTCGAGGCCCCGGCCGCCCGGCGGGCGCTGGAGGCGGCCGGTGAACCCGACGGGCAGGGGCGGATCACCACCCGGCTGCCCGTCGAGTCCCTGGACGTGGCCTACACCCAGCTGCTGCGGCTCGGCCCCGAGGTGGAGGTGCTCGACCCTCCCGAGCTGCGCGAACGCATGGCCGAGGCCGCCCGCCGGCACGCCGCGCTCTACCGGTAGCCGGTGACGTCGGCGGGCTTGCCGGCGTCCTGGACCTCCTTGGCGTAACGCCAGGCGTCCGGGCGGCTGCCGTCCACGTCGGTGAACCCGTAGATGCGGGCGAGCTGCCCGCTGGACAGCGACTGGCCGTTCCAGCGCGCCACCTCGGGATCGGCCGCCAGCGCGACCACCGCCCGCCCCACGAAGGCGGGGGTCTCGGAGATCGCAAAGTGGGGCTCCTTGACCAGCGCGTCCCGCCAGTTGTCCTCGGTGACGCCGTAGGAGTCGAGCATGAGCTCCGAGCGCAGCCACCCGGGGGTCAGCGCCACCGCCGTCGCCCCGCGCGGGCCGATCTCCTTGGCCAGCGCGAACGCCATGCGGTTCACCGCGACCTTGGACAGGTCGTAAAACAGCGAGACCCGGTAGTGGGTGTCGTTGTACTCGGTGGTGCCGTCGCCGATCTCCACCACCAGCCCGCCGGGGCGGCGCAGCAGCAGCGGCAGGGCGAAGTGGCTGGTGATGATGTGGGTGTCGATGGCCAGCCGCAGCACCCGCAGCCCGTTCTCCAGGGAGTGCTCCCAGACCGGGGTGTCCCACTCGGTCAGGTGGTCGCCGCCGAAGATGTCGTTGACCAGCACGTCCAGCCGGCCCTGCTCGCGCTCGATGCGGTCGATGAGGGCGCGCACCTGCGCGGGGTCCAGGTGGTCGCACGGCACCGCGATGCCCTGCCCGCCGGCGGCGGTGACCAGCTCGGCGGTCTCTTCGATGGTCTCCGGACGGCCGATCTCCGAGCGGCGCTCGCGGGTGCTCCGCCCGGTCGCATAGACGGTGGCCCCGGCGGCGCCCAGCTGCACGGCGATGCCCCGGCCCGCGCCCCGCGTCGCCCCGGCGACCAGCGCGACCTTTCCGTTCAGCTTTCCGTTCAGCGTGTCCTTCATGGACACGACGCTTCCACCGAAACCTGACACCCAGTGTCTGGTTTTCGCGCGAGTTCTTTTCGCGCCGGGTGAGATGCCGAAGCGGGCCTTAGAAGTCGATCAGGCGGGCGGCGGCGGTCTCCAGCCGGTTGTGGATCTCCTCGGGGTTGGAGCGGCCGCGCAGCAGCTCGATCATCTCCATGACCCAGGCGCTGGCCAGCGCGCGGCCCAGCGCCCAGCGCGGGTCCTGGACCGAGATCTCCTCCTCGCCGGTGGCCGCGTGCAGCAGCATCCGGGTCATCCGGTCGCCGAAGCCGACCGGGATCTCGGTGAGCATCAGCGCGCGGATCAGCGCCTCGGTCAGTTCCGGCTCGCGCATCAGCCCCCGGGTGGCCCGGGTCAGCACCTCCATCGCCCGCTCGGCGGGGGTCGCCCCGTGCGGCGGGCGGCGGCTGATGCTGTTTTGCAGCAGGTCCAGCTCCTCGTCCACCACCGCGACGACCAGGTCCATCTTGGACGGGAAGTAGCGGTACAGGGTGCCGAGGGCGACTCCGGCGCGCTCGGCCACCGTGCGCATCTGCATCGCCTCGACCCCGCCCCGGGAGGCCAGCGCGGCCGCCGTTTTGACGATCTTCCTGCGGCGCTCGGCCTGGCTGCGGGTCCGCACCGGCTGCCGCCCGCCGGTCGCCGTCATCGGCTCTGCCGTCACTGAGGGCTCCTTCTGCGTGGTCGTCCTCCGCGAGGGGGTGGGGTGGGGGATGGGAGGAACTGCTGTCGCTTCGGGACAAGCCTACAGGCTCGCGAGAACGTGTTATCTACGTCTCTTCCCCCGGGCCCGCTTCGGCCGCCCGGCGGAAGCGCGAACAGTCCCCGGCACCGGTGAAAAACAGCAGGGAAGGGACGATGGGTGTGCCTCTGGACACAGACTAGAATCTGTTCTAGTTTGCCGCTCCGAGGGCCGCTGACGGCGGAGGGGAGCACCGGAGTGGATTTCAATCTCGACCCCACCCAGCGGGAACTGCGGGACCTGGCCGCCGACCTGCTGGGGCGCGAGGCGTCCACCGCGCGGCTGGACGCCCACGACGCCGGGGACGCCCCGTTTGAGGCGGGGATCTGGAAGGCGATGGGCCAGGCCGGGCTGCTGGGGGCCTGCCTGCCGGAGGAGACGGGCGGGGCCGGGCAGGGACCGGTCGAGATGGCGGTGATCCTGCGGGAGGTCGGCGCCCACGTCGCACCCGTCCCCGCCTACGCCTCGCTGGCGCTGGCCGCCGTCCCCATTGCCGCGCACGGCACGCCTGACCAGCGCGCGCTGCTGTCCCGCCTGGCCGACGCCGAGACCGTGCTCACCGGCGCCTGGCGCGAGGCGGGCCCCATCGGGCAGGTCACCGCGACCGCCCGCCGCGACGGCGACGGCTACGTGCTGGAGGGCGTCAAGACCTTCGTCCCTTATGCCGAGCAGGCCGCCTGCATCCTGGTGCCCGCCCGGGTGGACGGCGCCGACGTCGGGGTGTTCCTGGTCGAGCCGGGCGCCGTCGAGCTCAGCAGGCACCCGGCGGCCACCGGCGAGCCGATGTCGCGCCTGGCGCTGGGCGGGGTGCGGGTGGGCTCCGACGCCCTGCTCGGCGGGACGGCCGACGGCGCGGCCTGGCGGACGCTGCAAAGCTCGGCGATCGCCGGGGCCGTGGCGACCGTCTCCGGGGTCATCGCCGGCGCGTTGAAGATCACCACCGACTACGTCAAGACCCGCGAGCAGTTCGGCCGCGCGCTGGCCCAGTTCCAGGCGGTCACCATGCAGGTCGCCGACGTCTACATCGCCGCGCGGGCGCTGGATGTGGCGATGTGGGCGGGCGTGTGGCGGCTGGCCGCCGGCCTTCCCGACGCTGCAGAGATCCTGTCCGTGGCCGCCTACAACGCCTGCGACCCGGTGCTCAAGGCGCTCTACACCTGCCAGCACCTGCACGGCGGCATCGGGCTGGACATCACCTACCCGCTGCACCGGTACTTCGCCTGGGGCAAGCACTACGCCCACCTCCTCGGTGGGGCCGAGGCCCAACTGGACGCCATCGGCGACGCCGTCGCCGCAAGCAGCTAGGAGCCGCCGGGTGTTCATCGACCTGACCGACCAGCAGCAGCGGCTGCGCGCCGAGCTGCGCGAGTACTTTCGCACCTGCCTGACCGACGAGCAGCGCGCCGCCATCGCCGCCGACCCGTTCGGGCCCGCCTACATCGAGCACTGCAAGCGGCTCGGCGCCGCCGGGATGCTCGGCGTCGGGCTGCCCAAGGAGTACGGCGGGCGCGGCTTCGGCCCGCTCGAACAGCAGATCTTCGTCAACGAGATCACCCGGGCCGAGGTGCCCTACCCGCTGATCACGCTCAACACGGTGGCGCCGACGATCCTGCAGTACGGCACCGAGGAGCAAAAGGAGTTCTTCCTGCCGAAGATCGTCCGGGGGGAGTGCCACTTCGCCATCGGCTACAGCGAGCCGGGCGCCGGCACCGACCTGGCCGCGCTGCGCACCACCGCGGTCCGCGACGGCGACCACTACGTGGTCAACGGGCAGAAGATCTTCACCTCGGGGGCGCAGACCGCCGACTACATCTGGCTGGCCGCCCGCACCGACCCGCAGGCCGAGCGGCACCGCGGCATCTCCATCCTGATCGTCGACTGCCGCGACCCCGGCTTCTCCTGGACGCCGATCATCACCATGGACGGCCAGCACCACACCAACGCCACCTACTACCAGGACGTCAAGGTGCCGGCCGACATGCTGATCGGCGAGGAGAACAAAGGCTGGGACCTGATCGTCAACCAGCTCAACCACGAACGGGTGACGCTCGGCCCGGCCGGCAACATCGGCCGCCTGCGCGACCGGTTCGTCCACTGGGCCCGCACCACCGCCGGCGCCGACGGCCGCCCGTTGATCGAGCGTCCCGAGGTGCGCCGCGCCCTGGCCCGGGTGCACGCCCGCCTGCGCGTCAACGAGCTGCTCAACTGGCAGGTGGCGGCCGAGGCGGATCTGGGCTGGCTGAGCGCCCCCGGCGCCTCGGCCACCAAGATCTACGGCTCGGAGCAGATGATGGAGGTGGGCCGCATCATCGGTGAGACGCTGGCCCGCCACGGCGACCCCGGCGATCCGGCCACCGCCGACCTCATCGCCAAGGTCGACCGCGCGGTCAAGGGCGCGCTGGTGCTCACCTTCGGCGGCGGCGTCAACGAGATCCAGCGGGAGATCATCGCCATGCTCGGCCTGGGCCTGCCCCGGGCCCCCCGCTGACCTCCCCTTTTCCCCGGCCCCGGGGTGGGCGACGCCGCCGGACGCCCTGCCCCGGGGCCGGTCCCAAGATCCATCACGGGCCGGTGACCTCCCGGCGCCGCAGCAGGGGTCACCGGCCGTCTTGCGGCTGACGCCGCTCATCGCGCGAACGGCGGAGCCCATCGCGCCCCTCCGCACGGCCGTCCCCTGCGAGGGGGTGCGCCGCCTGTGATGCGGCCTGCCATGAGATGGCGCGGTACCTCCACGGCCCGCTCACCCGGGCGGGCTGCGCCGGAGCATGGCGCGGCCTGCCGTGCGGCGGAACGGCCCCCGTGCCCGGTGCCGCCCTGCTGAGCGGCACCGGATCGGTCAGGAGTCCTGGGACGGGGCCGGTGACGGCGACGTGTCGGGGGACGGCGCGTCGCTCGGGTCGGTGGGAGCGGTCGGCGCCGGCTCCGGCGGGTCGCTGGGCTGCGGGCTCGGCGGGTCGGTGGGGTCGGGGGCCGGCGGGTCGCTGGGCTGCGGGCTCGGCGGATCGGAGGGCCGTGGATTCGGCGAGGGGGCCGACGGGTCCGGCGTGGGCTTGGGGGAGCCCGGGTCCCTCGGCGCGGGGGACTCCCCGTCGGGCGCCGGGTCCGGGCTCGGGGCCGGGGTCGGGCTGCCGGGCAGGCCGGGGATGCCCGGGGGCGGCGCCGGACGGCTCGGCGGCTGCGTCACGTAGTAGGGGTCCGTCCTCGAGGTCTGCGGACTGCGGCCGCCCCCGCCGGAGCCCTTGGCGGAGCCCGGGGAGTCCGGGGAGGGCGAACCGGTCGACGACGGCCCGCCGCCCTGACCCAGAGGCGGCGCCAGAGCCGACAGGCCGTCCCCGCCGCCGCTGCCCGTCCACGAGGCCAGCAGCCCGACCGCGGCGGCGGCCGAGGCGGCCAGGGCGGCGATGGCGCCCGCGCCCTTGGCCTGCCGGGCCAGGGTGTGCCGCCGGGTGGTGACCGGGCCGATCGTCACCAGCGGAGAGGGCGCCGCCATGGTCGACAGCGGCCGCTCCAGCTCGGCGGCGCAGGCCCGCAGCACCTGCTCGCGCAGCGCCGCCGGCGGCCGCTCCGGCGCCCGGCGGGCCAGCAGGCGGGGCAGCATGCCGCGTTCGAAGGCGGTGATGATCTCCTGGTCGTAGGGGGAGCCGGGCTCGCGCATCAGCAGGTCCACCACCGCGCGCTCCAGCCGGACGCGGGCGGTGTGCAGCAGCTGGCGGACCGTGTCGGGGGCCACGCCCAGCACCACGGCGATGTCGGGTTCGTCCAGCCACTGGCCGGCCGACAGCAGCAGCACCTCCCGGTGGTCGGCCCGCAGCCGCGCCGCGGCGCGCAGCAGCGGGTCGGGGAACCGCCCGGCCCGCCTCGCGGCGCCGCCTGGGGAGAAGGCCCCGCTCAGCGCGCCGTGCTCCAGGCAGACCGACCGGGCGAGCGCGTACATCCACAGCACGGCGTCCCCGTGCGGCGGGTGCTGCATCGCCGCCACGAACGTGTCGCGCGTCGCCGCATCGGCACCGTCCCCTACCAGCGCCCAGCAGTAGGCGTAGATGCGTGCGGCGTGTGCGTCGTAGAGGGCCTCCGGAGTCCCCGACATGTGACCTCGCTCCCGTTGGGAGACCGGCGCAGGACGCGACGGAAGGAAATTACTGGTCATACCGGTGGAGTCCGGACCATAGCGCACCTGGTGGCATCTGCATAGTCGTGTGGCGCAACCATGCACCTGGACACCCTATTTACGGGGATTTCCGGCGATACGTGGATTATTGATGCGGTTCAGCTGGGAAGTCTCGTGACCGTTCACCCGAAAGAGGGGACGCGAGATGAGCCGGCTGACCGTCCAAGATCTTTATGAGCACACCCGCGGGGTCTGCTTCAAAACCGGCCCGCCCGGGAAAGTCGGCGCCGAGACCGAGTGGCTGGTGATCGACCCCGCCGATCCGGCCGCGCACGTCCCCCTGGAACGGGTGCGCGCGGCCGCAGAGGCCGGCGGCCCGCTGCCGGGCCGCAGCGTCATCACCTACGAGCCGGGCGGCCAGCTGGAACTCAGCTCCCGGGTGTGCGACGGGCTGGCGGACCTGCATGAGGCGCTGTCCCAAGACCTGGCGAGCGTGCGCGCCCGGCTCGCCGCCGACGGACTGGACCTGGTCGGCCGGGGCGTGGACCCGCTGCGCCGCCCCCGCCTGCAGGCCGCCCACCCCCGCTACCGCTGCATGTACGACTACTTCGCCGGCGGCGGCTACCGGGAGACCGGGGCGACCATGATGTGCAGCACCGCCTCCGTCCAGGTCTGCCTGGACATCGGCGCCGACCCCGCCGACGCGCTGCGCCGCTGGCGCCTGGCGCACGCCCTCGGCCCGGTGCTGGTGGCCGCGTTCGCCAACTCCCCGCTGCGCGCCGGGCGCCGCACCGGATTGCGCTCCACCCGGCAGGCCATCTGGGCCGCGCTCGACCCCTGCCGCACCCGCCCCGTCCTGGAGGCGGGCACCGGCCCGGCCGACCCCTGCCGGGCCTGGACCCGCTACGCCATCGACGCCCCCGTCATGCTGACCCGCCCCCGCCCGGGAACCTCCGACGGCTGGACCGGCGCCCCCGGCATGACCTTCGGCGAGTGGATGGACAAAGGCGAACCCTGCCTGGACGACTTCGCCTACCACCTGTCCACGCTGTTCCCGCCGGTGCGCCCGCGCGGCTGGCTGGAACTGCGCATGATCGACGCGCTGCCGCTGCGGTACTGGCCGGTCCCGGTCGCCGTCGCCACCGCGCTGCTGGACGACCCGCAGGCCGGCCGCATCGCCGAGGACGCCGCCCGCCCGGTGGCCGGACGCTGGGGCGCGGCCGCCCGCCACGCGCTGACCGACCCGGCGCTGGCCCTGGCCGCCCGCCGCTGCTTCGCCGCCGCGCTGCAGGCGCTGCCCCGGCTGGGCGCCGCCGAACTGGTGCCGCTGGTGGCCGACTACGCCCGCCGCTACGTCGAGCGGGGCCGCTGCCCGGCCGACGACCCGGCCGATCCCGCCGTCTGAAAGGAGCCGCCGTGGCCGCCTTGACGACCGTTGACGAAGACGACCTGAAGGAACTGATCGCCGCCGAGCTGGAGGCCGTGCGCCGCCGCAGCCTGGGGCTGACCACCGAGGCGCTGCCGCCCGGTGAGCTGACCGCCCAGGTCTCCCCGCTGATGTCCCCGCTGGTGTGGGACCTGGCCCATGTCGGCAACTACGAGGAGCTGTGGCTGCTGCGGGCGGCGGCGGGCGCCGAGCCGATGCGCCCGGAGATCGACCACCTCTACAACGCCTTCGAGCACCCGCGCGCCGAGCGCCCGTCGCTGCCGCTGCTGCCCCCCGACGAGGCCCGCGCCTACATCGCCACGGTGCGCGCCAAGGTGCTGGACTCGCTGGCGAAGGTGCCGCTGCGCGAGGACGACCCGCTGACCGCCGGCGGGTTCGTCTACGGCATGGTCGTCCAGCACGAGCACCAGCACGACGAGACCATGCTGGCCACCCACCAGCTCCGCAAGGGCGCCCCCGCCCTGCTCGACGCGGGCGAGCCCCCACCGGCTCCCGGCGGCGCGGCGGCGGAACCGGAGGTGCTCATCGAGGCCGGGCCGTTCGAGATGGGCACCAGCGACGAACCGTGGGCCTACGACAACGAACGCCCCGCCCACATCGTGGACCTGCCCGCCTACTACATCGACACCTATCCGGTCACCAACCGCGCCTACCTGGCCTTCATGGAGGCCGGCGGCTACGAGGACCCGCGCTGGTGGCACCCGGAAGGCTGGCGGTGGCGCTCGCGGCACAACCGCACCGCGCCGGGCTTTTGGCGGCGCGAAGGCGGCCAGTGGCTGCGCCGCCGCTTCGGCCGCATCGAACCCGTCCCGATGGACGAGCCGGTGCAGCACGTCAGCTGGTACGAGGCCGACGCCTATGCCCGCTGGGCCGGCAAACGCCTGCCCAGTGAGGCCGAATGGGAGAAGGCCGCCCGCTGGGACCCCGCCGCCCAGCGCTCCCGCCGCTTCCCCTGGGGCGACGTCTACGAGGAGGGCCGGGCCAATCTGGGACAGCGGCGGCTGCGTCCCGCCCCGGTCGGCTCCTATCCGCAGGGCGCCTCCGCCTACGGGGTGCAGCAAATGCTCGGGGACGTGTGGGAGTGGACCTCCTCCGATTTCACCGGCTACCCGGGCTTTCGCGCCTTTCCTTATAAGGAGTACTCCCAGGTCTTCTTCGGGCCGGAGTACAAGGTGCTGCGCGGCGGCTCCTGGGCCACCCACCCGCTGGCCGTGCGGGGGACGTTCCGCAACTGGGACTTTCCGATCCGCCGGCAGATCTTCACCGGTTTCCGCTGCGCCCGCGACGCCGCCCGCTGATGTGCCGCCACCTGGGCTACCTGGGCCCGCCCCGGACGCTGGAGTCGCTGATCTTCGAAGGTCCGCACTCGCTGGAGGTCCAGTCGTACGCGCCGCGGATGACCCGGGGCAACCTGCTGAACGCCGACGGGTTCGGCGTCGGCTGGTTCCACCGCGGCCGGCCGGTGCGGTTCCGGCGGGCCCAGCCGATCTGGACCGACCGGTCCTTCCGCGAGATCTCCGGCGCGGTGACCGCCTCCTGCGCGGTGGCCGCCGTCCGCTCGGCCACCACCGCCTTCCCGGTGGAGGAGTCCTGCGCCCAGCCCTTCCGCACCGGTGCGCACCTGTTCAGCCACAACGGCAGGGTCGAGGACTTCGACCAGGTGGAGCCCAAGCTGCGGGAACTGGCCGGGGACCTGGCGGCCGTGCCGGACGCCCGGGCCCCGGTGGACTCGGCGCTGCTGCTGGCGGTGGCCGCCCGGCACTGGGCCGAAGGCGCCGCGCTGGCCGACGGGCTGGCCGCCACGGTGGCCGCCGTGACCGCCCTGGCCCCCGGCCGCTACAACCTGCTGGCCGCCGACGGGACCGCGCTGGCCGCCACCACCTGGGGGGATTCGCTGTTCGTGCACGCCGCCCCCGGCCGGGTGCTGATCTCCTCCGAACCCCTCGACGACGACGCCGCCTGGACGCCGGTCCCCGACCGGTCCCTGGTCGTCGCCGACCGCGCCGGCGTTCAGATCACACCGCTGTGACCCCGCCCCGCAAAGAGACGAGGAGGAACCGATGGAACGCTTCCTGACCGCCGACGACCTGGACAAGGCGCTGCGCCAGGACGTCTGGGAGGGGCTGACGGCCCACCCCAAGACCCTGCCGCCCAAATGGTTCTACGACGAACGCGGCAGCGCGCTCTTCGAAGAGATCACCGAACTGGACGAGTACTACCCCACCCGCCGGGAACGGCAGATCCTGCTCGAGCACGCCCGGGAGATCGCCGCCGCCACCGGCGCCCGCACCCTGCTGGAACTGGGCGCCGGGTCGGGGGAGAAGACCCGGCTGCTGCTGGCGGCCCTCTCGGCGGAGGGCACGCTGCGCGACTACGTCCCGGTGGACGTCAGCGGCGACTTCCTGGCCGCCGCGGCCGGCCGGATCGCCCGCGACCACCCCCACCTGACGGTGCGCCCGGTGGTGGCCGACTACGAGCAGCACCTGCACCTGCTGCCGACCGGGCCGCCCCGCCTGCTGGTCTTCCTGGGCGGCACGATCGGCAACTTCCCCCCGGCCGAACGCTCGTCCTTCCTGTCGGCCCTGCGCGCCACCATGGACGACCGCGACGCCCTGCTGCTCGGCGCCGACCTGGTCAAGGACACCGGCCGGCTGGTGCGCGCCTACGCCGACGCCCGCGGCGTCACCGCCGAGTTCAACCGCAACGTGCTGCACGTCATCAACCGGCGGCTGGAGGCCGACTTCATCCCCGAGGCGTTCGACCACATCGCCCTGTGGGACCCCCGCAACGAGTGGATCGAGATGCGGTTGCGCGCCCGCGACGCCCAGACCGTCCGGATCGGCGGCCTGGAGCTGACCGTGGAGTTCGCCGCGGGCGAGCAGATGCGCACCGAGATCTCCGCCAAATTCCGTCCCGAACGTCTGGAGGCCGAACTGAACGCGGCCGGTCTCGCCCTGGAGGCACTATGGACCGACGAGCACGGCGATTTCTCCCTGTCGCTGGCCCGCCCCGCCTGAGGCGCCGGGGCGCAGATCGCGGAAATGTCGGTGGGGAAACGTAGGGTCGGGCCGTGCCGCACAACCGCAAACGGGCCACGATCCGCGAAGTGGCGCAGGCGACCGGGCTGTCGCCTGCGGCCGTCTCCTACGCGCTGCGCGGCATCCAGACCTCCCCGCAGACCCAGCAGCGGGTGCGGGCCGCCGCCGCGGCCCTGGGCTATGAGGCGCACCCGATCGCCCGGGCGCTGGCCAGCGGCCGCACCGGCATGGTCGGGCTATTGTGCGGCTCGCTGGAGGACTACTGGCAGCAGTCGCTGGCGGTCGGCATCGGCCGGGCCCTGGTGGGCTGCGACCGCTATGCGCTGATCCTGGACGCCGCCGGCGACCCGGCCCGGGAGCTGGCGCTGGCCCGGCGGCTGCGCGACCAGCGGGTGGACGGGCTGCTGGTGCAGCCGCTGGACCCCTCGGCCCCGCTGTGGGCCGAGCTGGGCGAGACGCTGCCGGTGGTGTCGATCGGCGACGCCCTGCACGGCGGGCGCTCCCGGGCGGAGGTGGTCTTCGACAACCGCTCCGGCGTCACCATGGCCCTGGAGCACCTGCACGGCCTGGGCCACCGCCGGATCGCCGTGCTGACCCCCACCCGCGCCACCACCCCCGACCGCCCGGCCGACCTGCACGTCAACGCCGAGGCCGACCGGCTGGGCCTGCAGGTCACCGTGGTCACCGCGCCGCAGTCCTGGCACGCCGCCCGCCGGGTGGCGCTGGAGGTGCTCAGCGCCCCCGCCCGTCCGACCGCGCTGTTCTGCTTCACCGACTCCATCGCCTACGGCGTCTACGCCGCCGCCCGCGAGCTGCGCTTGGCCGTGCCCGAGGAGGTGTCGGTCTGCGGCTATGACGACCACCCGATGTCGGTGCTGCTCACCCCGCCGCTGACCAGCGTGGACTGGGACATCGACGGCATCGTCCGCGCGGCCGTGCAGGTGATGGTGGAGGCCATCGACGGCGACCCGCCGCACCGCCGCATCGTCCGCGCCCCCACCCTGCGCGTCCGCCGCTCCACCGGCCCGGCCCCGGTATGACGGCGCGCGAGGGCGACTGAAATCCGTCCATTGGGAAACAAAAGTGATCATTATGGTGAGAGTCGAGCGCGTCCGGCGGCACACGGCCACCCCCCGTATCCGCCCGACCGATCGCAAGGACCGGACCGACGACCGGCGTTGCCGGTGGCCGCAAGGACGTGAGCGCGTTTGATCACCTTCGAGGGAGTCACCAAGCGGTACCCCGACGGCACCGTGGCCGTCGACTCGCTGGACCTGCAGATCCCCACCGGCCGGATCACCGTGCTGGTCGGCCCGTCCGGCTGCGGCAAGACCACCACCCTGCGCATGATCAACCGGATGGTGGAGCCCACCTGCGGCACCGTCGCCATCGACGGCCGGGACGTGCGCGGCATCGACCCGCCGGCCCTGCGGCGCGGCATCGGCTATGTGATCCAGCAGGGCGGCCTGTTCCCGCACCGCACCGTCGTCGACAACATCGCCACCGTGCCGTTCCTGCTGGGCCACGACAAGAGACAGGCCCGCCGCCGGGCCCGCGAGCTGATGGACCGGGTGGGGCTGGACCGCGCCCTGGCCGACCGCTACCCCGCCCAGCTGTCCGGCGGGCAGCAGCAGCGGGTGGGGGTGGCCCGCGCCCTGGCCGCCGACCCGCCGATCATGCTGATGGACGAGCCGTTCAGCGCCGTCGACCCGATCGTGCGGGCCGGGCTGCAGCAGGAGCTGCTGCGCCTGCAGTCCGAGCTGCACAAGACCATCGTCTTCGTCACCCACGACATCGACGAGGCCGTCCGTCTCGGCCACCGCATCGCGGTCTTCGCCGAAGGCGGCCGCCTGGCCCAGTACTGCACCCCCGAAGAACTCCTGGCGAGCCCCGCCGACGACTTCGTGGCCGACTTCCTCGGCGGCCCCCGCGGCATCCGCCGCCTGCGCTTCTTCCACGAACTGGACGCCGAGGAGGCCGCCGCACGCGGGCCGGGTGCGGCCGGCGGCGCAGAGCGGCCTGGGGCGTCCGGGGAAAGCGGGGGAGCCGGCGGTGAGATGGCGGCGAAGCGGTGAGAGCGTCGATGGCGCCGGTGCTCGCAGCGGGAGAGCCGCTGATCCGCTGGGAGTGGATCGGGCGGAACTGGGACGATGACATCGCCGAGGCGCTCACCGAGCATCTGATCTTGTCGCTGGTGCCGGTGGCGATCGGGCTGGCGGTCGCGCTGCCGCTGGGGATCGCCTGCGCCCGGTGGCGCCGGCTCTACCCGCCGGTGCTGGCCGCCACCAGCGTGCTGTACGCGGTGCCGGCCATCGCGTTGTTCGTGGTGCTGGTCGCCTTCACCGGGCTGACCTACGCCACCGTGATCATCCCGCTGGCCGCCTACACCCTGTCGGTGCTGGTGCCGGGGGTGGTGGACGGGCTGCGCTCGGTGCCCGACCACGTCCGGCAGGCGGCCGAGGCCATGGGGTTCGGCCCGGTGCGCCGCCTGGTGCAGGTGGAGCTGCCGCTGGCGGTGCCGGTGGTGATGGCCGGGCTGCGGGTGGCCGCCGTCTCCAACATCAGCCTGGTCAGCGTGGGCTCGCTGATCGGCATCGGCGGGCTGGGGGAGCTGTTCGTCACCGGCCTCAAACGCGACTTCCCCACCCCGATCATCGTGGGCATCGCGCTGACCATCGCTTTGGCGCTGGCGGCGGACCTGCTGTTGCTGCTGCTTCAGCGCCTGCTGACCCCCTGGGAACGCACCGGAGGCCGGGCCGCCGCCCCCAAGGAGCCGCGGCGGCCGCTCGTCACCGGCGGGGGTGAGCGGTGAACGCCATCCTCGGTGTGCGGGAGTGGTTCACCCAGCCCGAGCAGTGGAGCGGCCCCGACGGCATCCCCACCCGCGTGCTGGAGCACCTGTGGTACTCCCTGCTGGGCTTCGCCATCACCGTGCTGATCGCGCTGCCCGCCGGGCTGGTGCTGGGCCATGTGCGGCGGGGCCGGGCGGCCGCGCTGGTCGGGCTGCTGGTGACCGCCTCGGCCAACGCCGCCCGTGCGCTGCCCACGCTGGGCCTGCTGGTCCTGGCGGTGATCCTCACCTCCGGCGGCGACCTGGTGCCCATCTTGGTCCCGCTGGTGGCGCTGGCCGTCCCGCCCGTCCTGGTCAACGCCTACACCGGGGTGCGGCAGGTCGAGCCGCGGCTGCGGGACGCCGCCGAGGGCATGGGCATGCGCGGCCGGCAGGTGCTGCTGCAGGTGGAGCTTCCGGTGGCGCTGCCGCTGATCCTGCTGGGCATGCGCACCGCCATGATCCAGATCGTCTCCACCGCCACCATCGCGGCCTACGTCGGGCTCGGCGGGCTGGGCCGCTACATCGTCGACGGCTACGCCCGGCAGGAGTACGCCTCCATGGCCGGCGGCGCGATCTTGGTGATCGCGCTGGCGGTGGCCGTCCAGTTCGTGTTCGCGGGGGTGTCCCGCCTGGTCGTCTCACCCGGCGTCCGGGGCCGCCCGTGACCGCCCGCAGATCCCCCCGAACAGTCCGCAGGAAGGAAACAACCATGATCCGAAGAGCACGGGGCGCGCTGGTGGCCCTGGCCGCCGCCCTCGCCCTCACCGCCTGCGGCGGCGGTGACGACAACCCGCTGGACGGCGACCGGGGCGGCGCGGCGCAGACTCTGGTCGTCGGCTCGGCCGACTTCCCCGAAAGCGAGCTGCTCGGCGAGATCTACGCCCAGGCCCTGGAGGCCAAGGGCGTCAAGGTCGAGCGCAAGTTCAAAATCGGCGCCCGCGAGGTCTACTACGGCCAGGTCGCCTCCGGCGCCATCCACGTGTTCCCCGAGTACAACGGGGCGCTGCTGGCCAGGGTGGACAAGAACGACCCGGCCGCCACCACCCAGGAGGTGGACGCCGCCCTGAAGGCCAAGCTCCCGGCCGAACTGGAGATCCTCACCACCTCACGGGCCGAGAACAAGGACTCCCTGGTGGTGACCGCCGCCACCGCCCGCGAGCACGGCCTGAAGACCATCGCCGACCTGAAAGACGTGGCCGGCGAGATGATCATCGGCGGCCCGCCGGAGTTCAAGACCCGCCGGCAGGGCCTGGTCGGCCTGGAGGAGGTCTACGGCCTGAAGTTCAAGCAGTTCAAGTCGCTGGACACCGGCGGTCCCATCACCGTCTCCAACCTGGCCGGCGGCCAGGTCCAGGTCGCCAACCTGTTCACCACCGACCCGGCGATCACCAAGAACGGCTTCGTGGTCCTGGAGGACCCCGAGAACGTCTTCGGCGCCCAGAACGTCGTCCCCCTGATCTACAGGCCCAAGGTGGACCAGACCGCCCGCGACGCCCTCAACGCGGTGTCGGCCAAGCTCACCACCGCCGACCTGATCGCCATGAACGGCCAGATGTCCGACCAGAAACTCGACCCTGAGGACGTCGCCGAGCAGTGGCTGCAAAAGCAGGGCCTGCGCTGACCCGGCTCCCGGGAGGGCGGGAGGCGGCCTCGGCACCGCCTCCCGCCAGGCCCGGCCCGGGAAGGCACTGTCCCCGCCGCCGAAATCCGTGCGACGAGGAGCAGGCGTACCCCTCCATTGCCGCGGATGCACCCGCTCGATCGACCCGGTGGGTGTGCTGAACCGGACGGTGCGGACACGGCCGCCGGTGCGGATGCGGAGCCGATTCGAAAGATCCGGATCGGCGGCCGCTCTTCTGAAAACGGTGACGAATACGGCTCCTGGTAATGATTGCCGGCGTGAGGATTTCATATGCTCGTCCGGCTGCTTCACGGGGGCGTCTCGCCGGTGCGGGGAAGTTCGAACCACACGGTGGTGCGGCCCGAGGCGTCCCGGGTCCATCCCCAGCGGTCCGCTAATTCCTGAACGATCAGCAGGCCGCGGCCGTTCAGCGAAGCCGAGTGGGGGATTTGCGGCTCTTTGGGGGTTCCGCCCTGGTCGGTGATCTCGATGCGTGCCCGTTCGGGGGAGACGATCACCGTCAGCCACACCCGCCCGCCCGGACGCCCGCTGGCGGTGTGCAGTATCGCGTTGGTGGCGATCTCGGCGGCCATCAGGTCCGCATCGGCCGGGTCCACTCCCGTTCCGGCCAATTCCCGCCGCAGGTGCGCCCGGATTTCACGAACGTTCACCTTCGCGTCCGGCGGGGAGTTCTCCGGCGGGAAACAGGCCGTTTTCAAAGCGGGCGGCCCGGTGCGCGGCGCCGGTGTGCGCGCCCGCGTCACCGGCCGCATCCCGTCAGCGCCGCCGCCGCGCGCCGCAGCCCCGGCAGCCCGACCCCGGCCGGGTAGCGCTGCGTCCCGCCCCACAGGTACGCCCATCCCGCCTGGTCGCGGATCACCACGACCCCGATCGGCTCCCCGCCGGTGGGGACGGTCAAAACGGCCTCGCCGCCGGCCTCCACCAGCATCCGCGAGGACCGTCCCCGCTCCACCAGCGCCAGCGCCAGATCCGCCAGCAGCCGCACCCGCGCCACCGCCACGGCCGTCTCGGTCCGCCGCCGCCCCGCCTTTCTTCCGGGCGGAACGGTATTCGGGAGGTAGTTCACAGGTCCGGCTCCTTTCCGGTCGAAAGCAGGCCCCGGGGCGTCCGGTCGCTTTCGCATTCCCGCGCCCTCGACAGGCCCTGTCACTTTCCGTCATCGAAATTGTGCGATCGGCTGGCCTGACGCACCGCCGTGGTGTTCTATTGAGCCCGAGCGCGCAACTGCGCGGGAGCCATTTGATTTGGAAGACCGGCGTCCCCAAAAACGCCTAGAACAGGAGCCGCCATGCCCCGACCCCCGCAGCCCGTCGATCCCGAGGAGAGCCTGCACCACCTGATCGGCGCCACCATCCGGCATTGGCGCCAGGAGGTGCGCAAGATCAGCCTGACCGAGCTGGCGAAAATGATCTACATCGACGTCTCCCAGGTCTCCAAATGGGAGCGCGGAGAGATCCCCGTGCCCGCCCACCGCGTCGCCGACCTGGACGAGGCACTGCAGGCCGGACGGCAGATCGCCGCCCTGTACGCCGCTGTCACCGAATTGGAAGAGCTACGCGCCCGTGAGCGGGTTACCGTGGAAGACACGGAAGCCGCAGGAACGGACGAGACGGACATGAAGCGTCGAGCCGCCCTTCAGATGCTGGCCGCGCTCAGCGCGGGAGCCGCCATCCCTCCAGGCGCGCTTGAAACGGTTCTCTCCGGTGTCACTCCGGATTCCATCGACCAAATGGATGTGGACAGATGGGAA
>Ga0207867_1001415_pt1 | contig 17503 bp, 34 predicted proteins | sample HigsolmetaAR206D_FD_184838 | JGI IMG/M metagenome (GOLD analysis project Ga0207867, IMG submission 184838) | Ionic liquid and high solid enriched microbial communities from the Joint BioEnergy Institute, USA - AR20-6-D (SPAdes) (version 2) ...
AAATATGCACCTGTCATCAACACTGATCGGTTACATAACTTTTGTGATCATAGCGCTACTGCCTTGCATGATAGCAGGCGTGCGTGAGCACCGGCATTACCTCTCAATTCTGGTGCTTTCTGCGATCACTGTGTTCCTCATCATAGCACCTAGGCTGATAACAGAACTGAACTACATCTATTCGTGGAAAGCTGAAGGTTTAGGGCTGCTAGTAGTGTTGTTTAGCTGGCCACTCGCCACGATTATGTGGATTATCGGTATGATATGGGCAACGCTGCCTAACACGCGTGAACAGCGCACCTAAACCAAGGCACTATTGAGGAATTGGCACTACAAGGAGTGAAACGATGGCAACAACTCAAAAGCAAGCGGTTAAGTCTCGCAGAAATGTCGCCGAAACACAGTCAAATTTAACTGCGTTACTTGGCGGCTTCATCCCATCGCCTCAACAAGAAGCTATCTTCAAGTGGGTGCTTGAAGGTCAAGGCAACGCATTCGTAGAAGCTGTTGCCGGTGCCGGTAAAACCACCACTCTGATTAAAGCGCTGCACTTGATGCCCGGTTCTGTTGCATTCACAGCGTACAATAAGAAAATCGCTGTTGAGATTCAACAGAAAACCGAAAAGCTCGCCAAGCAAAACCTGCGTGTGGGCACCTTCCACTCGTTTGGCTTCAATGCATGGCGGCGCGTGCATCGTAACGTGCGTGTAGATGAACGCACCAAGCGAGAACAAATGATAACGGAATGTGAAGTGCCGGAGCGCTTACGTTCCGTCACGCAACGTTTGGTTTCGCTTGCTAAGCAATCAGCAGTACTGCGGCTTTGGGATGTTAGTGAATGGGCAAACTGGATGGAGCTCATCGAGCACCATGACATCGATGCTGACTTAGAAAACCCCAGGGACGTTGACCTGCTGATACGGCACGCGATCAACTGCACGCTATGGGCTCGCAAGAATAGCGTACATATCATCGACTTCGATGATATGATCTGGTTACCGGTAATTACGGAAGTTATGATGGACCAGTATCAATGGGTTCTCGTTGACGAGGCTCAGGATACTAATCCAGCGCGTCGGCTGCTCGCTAGACGCATGATGGCTCCTGGCGGGCGGCTCATTATGGTAGGAGATCGATATCAGGCGATCTATGGTTTCACTGGTGCAGATAACGATGCTGTTGACATCATTATCCGTGATTTTCAGTGCCAGCAGTTGCCACTAACAGTCACCTACCGTTGCCCTAAGACAATCGTGGACGAAGCGAAGAAACTCGTACCGCATATCGTCGCTCACGAAACTGCACCGCAAGGCATCGTAAGGGAACTATCAGCTTACGAGTTCAAAACCAAGGAAATGTTTACCTTGGACCCGAGCGACGCCATTTTGTGCAGAAAAACGAAACCGCTGATCGAATTAGCATTCATGCTCATTCGGCAGCAAATTCCTTGCCATGTTGAGGGTCGCGACATTGGGCAAGGATTGCTGAAGTTGGCACAGCGCTGGAAAATCAAAACGGTCGAAAAACTTAGAGAACGTCTCGAGGCTTATCGTGACCGTGAGGTTGCCAAGCTCCACCAGCTCAAACGCGATGCGTCGGCTGATGCGCTGAATGATCGTGTTGAGACCTTGTTCGTGCTCATGGAAGGCTGTCAGATCATTGATGAAGTCATCGTCAAGATCAATCAGATGTTTCAGGATACCGATGGTACTCAAAAGAAAACCATCACCCTGAGCACGGTTCACAAGGCCAAAGGCCGCGAGTGGGATCGTGTCTACATACTCGGTTGGAAAGAATACATGCCGAGTAAATGGGCGACGATGCAATGGCAACAAGATCAAGAGCGCAACCTGCAATATGTTGCCATCACTCGGTCGAAAGGTGAGCTTATTTTTCTTGAAGCGCTCGAGAAAGAAAAGGAAAACGATAAGCCGAAAAACGATAACGGTGGTGAACCGCAGTTGTTAGTAGCACCACCAGAACAGCCAAAGCCTCCAGCAAAGGCTAAAGCACAGTCAAAGCCAAAGCAGCAGAAAAAGAGGAAGCAATGACTGTTTCTGCTGATACACACAAGGCCAAGTTCAAGAAACTTGGCCTTGTGAGCCACCAAACAAAATTAGGCATGGGCTGGGACTATGAGGATTACACCTTGGCCCATGAATTCAAGCTAACTCCGAAAGCCAAAGTGCTTATGGACGACCTTGAAGATTACCTAATCGATAAAGGTTATAGCCACGTAACCAGCAATCGAGCAACACTGTTCACGGGTGACGGTAAACCTTCTAAATTCCGCTGTCATTACTATCGTAAGAAGAAGTTTGATTTCATTGTCGTGTTCACACGACAGCGGCAAGGGAAAAAGGAGTACGTCACTACCGTCGAGCATCATTATCAGAACGCCAACGAGCTTATGAGGAAACCGCCCAAATCGCAGAAAGCTACAGTACCTAAAAAGATTGAGCGTAAGCGATTATCGAAAAATCGGAGGTAAGCAATGACAGAAAAAGTAATGTACGCGGGGTTATCATCGCCAAGGTGCAGTGTACCCGATAAGGATACACTAGAATCTACCTTTGTTGAGTACCATATCCAGCTGATCGGTGACATTTGGATGCCTGCTATCGAGTGTGCCAGCACTCGGCGCTATACCAGAACAGATCCATTTGGGCGGTGGTTAAATCCGCCTAATTGGGATAACCCTGAAGAGGAACTAGGAGCCATCGAAGATCACCTTATGACTGATGTCGGTGACTTCCAAGAACTGACCGATTGGCAATGCACACGCATCACATACACATCAATTCGGAAAAACGAAAATGATGTGTTGACGACAATGCGTAGTAAAGTCATACGTCCTTGGCAAACCGCAGAAAATGAGGAAAAATATTACACCCTAATGTTTCCGGAGAGTTAGCTATGGAACCCCGTATCCGCTGTGTAGCCATTACGCTCGAAAGCGGGCAAACTGTGGTAGTACCGCGTAAAGGAATACTAGGGGCCGACATCGAAGATGGCGGTAGTGGCAACTACATTGTCAGCTTGAAAGTGTTTTTGCGTGAACCCAATCAGGCTAGACAATCGAAGAAAACACGGAGGCACTGATGTCTCCCCTCTACGATCACGATTGCCCATACTGTAAATATCTGGGCATCGATACGCCTGCACCCGGCGAACCGCAAGTCAATGCGGTAGATATGTACATTTGCGTTCGGGATAAGAATCCCAATTACTACTCAATCATTCGCCGGTATAGCTCAGAGCCAAATGACTATGGCTGTACGGAACTTCTGGCTATTTTCCCAGGTAGCCATTACGAAAGTGCTAAGCGCGCTGCCATAAAGCAGGGCGTCATCACGGAAGAGTAATAATGATCGATCTGATCTTTGTGCTCGCCTTATTAGGCGTGCCGTTCATAATGGCACGCCTTTATCATTATTGGCACTGCCTAGGAGGAAAACATGAACCCATACGACAAGGTAAGAGACATGCGTCACGAGCTTATCACGATAGCTCGAGAAGCAATTCGCAAACACATTGAATCTGATGAGTTTCGTCGGAAGTATAATTTGGCACAAGTGAACGTACTGACGAAGGCGCGAACGCCACCATCTTTTATGATCCGGATCAAATTTGAGGGAGAACGTGACTCTGACTGGATAAACATCACTGCTCACAAAACACTTGGTGAGCTACTACACGCTACCAGAAGCAAGTACTGAGACTTCAGGGGCGTGACCAACATCAACAGGCACTAAGCAATAGAGGAGATGAAACTATGCTTGCAAAGTCGTTAACAGAACGTGAACTGGGTATTGCCGGTGTCGGCTATTACATGCCTTCCAAAGGGCCAACCGTGCTCCATATGCAGATAAGTGCTGATGCATATGAGTTTCTGAACAAACCTTCACGTATCAAGTTGGAGAATTGCTGGGTTGAGAATGGTATTCTTATTCTTCAACTCGGCGGGGCTGAAGGCTACGAAGGTTACTCAGTCCGGTTCACTACCTACCCAGGCACACCATACACCATATCCATACTCAATGTGGAAGAAACACTAATCAAACACTCAGTCGGTCCATTTGGTAAGATGCATGGCAGTATCATTGGTGTCACAACGCAAGATAAACAAAAGTACATCGTCATTGGCTTGAAGCTGAGTGACATGAGACCGCCAGCGAGCTACACGCGCAAAAGCAAGTTAAAGCCTCGGCCTGAGTTCAACCGTGACGAAGATATAAGCGAAACCATGCAAGAAGCTTTGCGTGCGCTGAATATCGAGCCTGTACCGCAAACCAATGAGACCGTGCGCATACTCAAGAACGCAATCAATCAGCTTGTCGAGCCGATGAACTTGCGGCTTGAAGTAAACGAGCACGGCTTGCTTGAAGTGTCACGGATGACCCTGAAGAAGCTGTAGAGTACACAGTAAACTGAGTATGTAACCAAAGTGGGCGAGCTATCAAGGCTCGCCCAACTAAGGAGGGCATTATGCAACTCATAGCATCGATCATCGGAACTGCAATTTTCGTGTGGCTTTGCGTGCGATGGCTCGACAAGCGCATGTTTCCGCAAACAGCACCACCTAAATACACAGAAGAGCAGTTAAATGAGTTTCGCACCGCCGTAATATATGCGCAGAATGAAATTGATCGCATAATACAAAGCGATGATGTCATTTGGCGCATCAAGCCCATCAATCCTAATGATTATGGGTACCCGCCAACGCCAGACGAACGCGTTTATGCCGTTCGTGAGGTTGAGCTTGTAACCGAAAAGTCTGATGACTGGTGTGTTCCGCAAGCTACTGGCAAGCTTATCGTTACAGACCAAGCATTGGTGTTCATGAGCAACCGCCTAAATACCCGAGTACCCTGGAGCCAAATTATGTGGATCGAGCTTCTACTAAATGGCTACAAGGTGCATCAACGAATTGGCTTGCCAAGCACATACGTCTTCGAGCATCCTAACGTTAACTTCGCTATCGTTCTGTGCATGATGCATCTTGTTAAAACGGGACGAGGTACACTAGGACCAGTCGTCGTCAACTCATTCACACAATCATCCTATGTCCGAAGTAAAACTGAACATTGATGCGCTCAGTTGGCAGAATTTATTGTGCGAGCTTTTCTGCCGCCCTATTAAGTGGGAAACGTATACAGAAAATGGTGTGATGCGCCTAGTAACAGTCAAGGTGCATCAACCAACTTGTCCCGTGATTTATGAGGCACTACAAGATGGAACGCAAGCGTTTAAGCTCAACAACCAAATCTTCACCGACGAGGAAACGGCTAACAAAGCATGCGGTGGTTGAAGTACCGGATCGGCCACCGCCGACACTGTTGAAGCTCGGGCCGAAGTGCGAGTTCAAACCGTGGGAGATACGAAAGCTAAGGACTGAAAACGCACTCATTGATCGGGTATTTGATTCTGCTTGGCTTGCAGTATTTTCTGGGCCGGGATATATTGATTTTAGCAACTGTGTTACATACGCGGGCGCGCAGTCATTCGCAAGTATGTTCACTTTGCGTTACCCGCGCATGAGAGTAGAGTGGCTAAAAGGAGGCCCTGATGTTACGCCTGATAATGCAGTACGAGGAGGACAAGCAAACGGTAGTGGTACAGACACCCGAACCAGAGCAATCAAACGTAAGATACACGAACGGTTACAGAAACGGCAGCAGCGGTTATCAGGCGCAACCGCAACAACAAACAGTGATCGTAAAGCCAAACGGCAGCGCAATAAATCTTAACTTTAGGGTATTCGACATCGATTGCCCTGAACTTGAGAAAGTGCTACGCAAACTCCAGAATGAAGGCTCGAATGAACGTCAATTAGTTTTACTTGGTATCGAGATCGTAAACGATCCACCTAAGCCGCCTCAGCCGCGTGTTGCTACGATACCATCAAGCTCGCCTCCGCCACCTACTGACTTGAAAACTATAGCAGCGGAAACTAAGGCTCGACTTGCTGCCAAGCATTATGCTAATAACAAAACTGGCTGGCGTTCGTTGCTGTTCGGTAAAGAAAAGCCAAAGCCATTGCCGTTGCCCGGTTAGGCTGCTTTTCTAACCGGTGCCATTGGCGATAACCCCAAACTCGGGCCAGTTGAAAAACTGGCCCATTTTTTGTGCCTATTTACACAGAATTTTCGTGGCGCTGCTTCAGCAGGTCACGCACTGCCGCCCGAATGAGCACCAGCTCATCTTGCATTTTACGCACCTCAATCAGCAGCAGCGCAAACATTATCAGCGCCACTATAGCGAGCGCGAACGCGATCATTGATAGCGCGGCATCAATCATCTGAATAAACCCCGTAAAAATGAAAAGGGCTACCCTGCAAGTTGTAGAAGGACACAACAACCGCAGGGTAGCCTTCAGGCACTACATAGGGAGGAAACGCGCCCATGTGCTCCGCAAGTGCATCGCCACGAGCATCGTCAACATACCAAAACTTAGGGTTGCGTCAAGGGGAAAAACTGGAGCCGGAGTCAGCCCATTTGCAAACGCCACCGCTACGAGGACCAAACAGGGGGTTGCCGATTAAGAGCTGACCCCGGCATACAAGAATTATGCCCCGCGCTAACCAACACTATGAATGCGGGGAACAAGAAGGGAAGTTAGCGCGGGGGTGCTTAAGCTTGCCGGTAGTCTGGAACAGAACAATCAACTGCAACAGGACGATACCGACTAAGCTCATGCAGGGTGAAAGCTAGCCTAGTGTTACGAACCCGTCAAGTGGGTATGGCCGCCTGCACTTTCAAAGCTATAGGAGGACGCAAAGTGACCAATACAACATACGGACCGATAACTGCCAAGCTGATTGAAATCAGAAACAGTACCCTTTCGCAAGAAAAGAAACGACAACTAGGCAGACAATTATATAGAGCCTACATGAAATCACCTGAATGGCAAGCAAAACGAGATGCATTCTTGCGTTCAGGTGTACCCCAGAGTAAGAAGTGCTATATGTGTGGCACCCCATTTAAGGAAGGCTTTCATGTGCATCATCTGAATTACACAAATTTAGGTGATGAACCGTTTGAAGATCTAATGGTGCTATGTCCTGCGCATCATCTTAATGTGCATCATCACCATGAGCAACGCAAACACAAGGTAGGTCGTCCAGGCATCACCGGAGCTAACTTGCGCACGTCAACCCGTAAGACTCGTATCAAGATGAAGTATAGTGCTGCCAAACGAGATCTTACTAAGCGCGGCGTGTTCGGTAAAAAGCGTAGAATGCTACTAAAGTACATTCGCAATAAAATTGAACTAAAGGCCCATGAAGAAATACCCGGTGGAGATAAGCTACCGGGGCGGTTGCGTAGGTTCAAAAGCAAACAATCTAGAAAGGGAAATAAGCGTAGCATGGCTATGCCCGGTAGGGGTCGATAAGGGTTAAGGAAGTGGAAGGCATACCTTGCCCTCCACTAGCCTCCCCCACGACCACGGAACGAGCCACACTACACTAATAAAGGATATAGGTTGTGACTCTCGTGGTAATCATGAGATATGTAGGGTTATGTGGATAGTTCACCCTACGAGGTATAGCTGATGCGACGACGTATTCCAATGAACATTTTATCGAGTGCTGCTCGCTCCCCCGAAAACTTTAACCTTTACAGGTCGGGGTTTGGCATTTAGCGTGTCCGTGTCGAGTAATGGAGCCTAGCTTACCCGCTGTACCCTTCACGGATCACCCCTAAGCAGTGTTTTACCCTTAGGGATTGTTTGCGCCCTCGGCCGCTATAAAGCCTACGGGCGGGTCGGAGACCGATTACTCGGTAGAGTCCCCCCGTCGTCATCTCCTGTTTTAGGATCAGGCAATCCGTTGAGGCGTTATCGACCGTTGCGCGGGCCACGCTGGTTAGGATAGGAAAACGCCTGCAACAAACCATCCTATTGAGAGCTCGATCAGCCATGATTGGCTGGGCTCGCCCGATAGTCACGCAACTTAGCACCGTTTACTGAGGATACGCAAGCGCGCCGTATGACAAGGGGTAACAGCAGTTCAACATGGCTGGAGAAAGAATATGCTATACACATACGAGTGCGAATTATTCTGTAAGAGCTGGTCTGGGCCGGTGCTGACGCGAATGCATTCTGTACCTCGTGTTAGCGACACGCTGAGCCTAGAACACCCTGTCACCCGTGAAATTAAGAACTTCAAGGTTGTCACGGTAATGCATGCCTACATCACTGCTAGGCAGGGTCAAAGAATTCGTATTTGGTTAGAAGAAATAGGGGTATAAGGAAAAATACGTAATGTCAGATAACGCGCCTGTACCTAGGTCGTATCATTCAGAAATGTCACTGGTCAGGCCGTAGGCCGTATGTTATCAGTGTTGTGATGGAGCAACTTTGATGAAAGGAGATTGAAAATGGCACGGAAGCCAAAGTACGATGAGAACTTCCTGAAGGGTAAGTACGAAGTCATCAACCCCGAAGCGCTCGACAAGCGCGCTAATGATACAGGCAAGTTCAAGAATCGTAGTATCTTTGCGCGTTTGATTAAGAAGTGCAAGACGTTTGATGAGTATCTCAAACTTGTTGGTGACTCCGTTGTTGCTGATGGCAACACTGCTACGAATGGTCGGCAAGAGCTGATCTATTTCCTTAACAAGGGAGTTATCAGGAAGATTGCTAAGTCAAGTTAGCGTACAAGAGTTATAGTCATGAGGACAATGGACTATCTCGGATGGACCAATTGGGCCACACGGAACGTCAACGTGTGGCTCGACAGCGAGAAATCCTTGTACCGCGAGAAGGTTCGCTTCCTACGGACAACCCCAAGCATCACAGCAGCCAAGGTCAGAGCGTTCTGTTTGGAGTGCTTCCCGCGCGGAACGCCAGACATGAGAAGCAGTGTTGAAATGGACGAGGTGGATTGGATTCACCTCGCCGAAAGTTGGGCCGCTGAGGCGAACGAATATCGCCAGTAGCGAAACCTAGGGCAGCATTACCGCTGCCCGATGGTCGCTCAGTGGTGACACACCGGTCCTGACGAGCCAGTCACACCTTGGAGAGAACATCATGCTGGACCTAGACAAAATCCTCGCGAAGCACGCTGCATGGCTTCGTGGCGAGTCTGAAGGGCAGTGGGCGAACCTGAGAGAGGCGAACCTGAGAGAGGCGAACCTGAGCGGGGCGGATCTGTGGGGGGCGAACCTGAGCGGAGCGAACCTGCGCGGGGCAGACCTAAGCAAGGCAAACCTGTGTGGGGCAGACCTAAGCGGGACAGACCTGTGTGGGGCGAACCTGAGCGGTACAGACCTGTGTGGGGCGAACCTGAGCGGAGCGAACTTCAGTGGGCGTATACCCCTGTACGCGGATACGGCCCGCCGCTACGTACTGTACGTTCTCCCTGAGGTACGCGACGGTCCCCGCTTTATCGCTGGATGCCGGAATTTCTCAGCTGCTGAAGCCCTGTCTCACTGGGGACCTGAGAGTCCTTACCACCAGCCAAAGTATGTGGGCGCGATTAAGCAGTGGTTGGCGGGCAACGGCCATGCACTAACAAATGTGGTCGAAGATGTGGAGTGTGGGTGTTAGCGAAACCAGCGAGGAGAGATGGTGAAACACCTCTCCCCCTAATCGCCCAGTGGTGATGCGCACGGACTGATGAGTTAGTCAACCTTGGAGAGCACGATGACAAGGACAGCCTACGATCTTTCCGAGCCGAAAGATCTCGAAAGCTACGCGGCAAAGCAGGCTTGGCAGATGATGGCGATTAATGCGCCATCTGATGTCTATGGATCGGTAATGGACCTTTGGTTACCGGTCGCCTCCGAGCTTTGGCACCGTGGCGAGTTGATCCCTGATCGTTGGAATTATCGCCCGGGCGCGACCAGCGATCCTCGGGAGCCAGATCATTGGGCTTTCGAGCTGTTGGAGGAGTGCCCACGCGGCGACCTCATCGCGATGGGGGAGCGCTTGGCGGACCTCTACCAGGAGCTGAGCGACAACGGCGATACGTACTAAGAGCGAAACCTAGAGGCTGCCCATTAGGGCGGCCTCGATGGTCTCCGTGAAGTGATGCTCACGGACTGATGAGCCAGTCATAGGAGAGCATACCATGAAGAAATACGAAGTTCGCCTTTACGACACCTACATCCGTATTGTGACGGTAGAAGCCGAAAGCCCCGAGGCAGCCATTAAACAGGCGCGAGAGTGGTCTGTGACGGTTCGCCCGGAGTTCGTGGAACAGGGTGACGAGGTGGTCTACGAGGTGAACGCGGACGGCGAGCTGTCCGACTACCCCGTTCTAGAAACCTAAGGGAAACCTGGAGAAGCAAGATGTTCTGGACACACTTTGTAAGACACTACAGCGAGCACAAGCACCTGTTGCCGAAGCGCGTACGCGAGCGCATCCGCAAAGAGGCTATCGAGCGAGTTCGCGAGCGGTGGCAGGAAGGGTACGTGGCGACGAAGCCGCTGTACTTCGACGACCTGATCGAGGAGATCGAAAAGGCGGTTCAGCCGCAGTGATGAACCGTTTCTGATAAGCCAGTCATAGGAGAGCACATCATGCTGGACCTAGACAAAATCCTCGCGAAACACGCTGCATGGCTTCATGGCGAGTCTGAAGGGCAGCGGGCGGACCTACACGGGATGGATCTACGCGGGGTAGACTTGTGTCGGGCGAACCTGTGTCGAGCGGATCTGCGTGGGGCAGATCTACGCGAGGCGGACCTGTGTCGGGCAAACCTGCGCGGGGCGAACCTGCGCGGAGTGGACCTGAGAGGAGCGAGTTTGTATCGGGCGAACCTGTATTGGGCGAATCTGAGAGAGGCGAGTTTGTGTTGGGCGAACCTACGCGAGGCGAACCTGAGTTGGGCGAACCTGCGCGGAGCAGATCTTCGCGGAGCAGACCTGTGTGGGGCAGACCTGTGTGAGGCAGACCTGTGTTGGGCGAACCTATGTGGATATATACCTCTTCATGCGGATGTGGTCCGCCGCTACGTCCTGTACGTCATTCCCGAGGCACGCGGCGGTCCCCGCTTCATTGCTGGATGCCGAAATTTCTCAGTCACTGAAGCCCTGTCTCACTGGGGGCCTGAGAGTTCTCGCAGTCAACCGGAGTACGTGGCCGCGATTAAGCAATGGTTGGCAGAGAACGGCCATGCACTGACAGATGTGATTGAAGCTGTAGAGTGAGGTAAAAGGTGGCAGACATGGCTACGTGGGTTCCTCGATCAAAGCAACGCCGCAAGGTAGAAAATAAAAAGGTAGTTGGAAAGAAAGGTCATCTATTTATCAGCGGCGTATGTAAGCATTGCGGTTTGGAGTTATCAGTATTTGTGCAGGAGCGGCTTCGCCTACGCCGTGATCTGCCGTGTAAAAAATACGATACATTACCCGACCGCTGGCCAGCTGGTGCGTTCATGACATGGCAGAGGTTTCTGCGTCGTAAGTGGTAAATCCACGCTTTTTCACCGGTGAAAATTTAGGGAGCTGATGATGTTACTAGCTCAATGGCACTTCGAGTTACTGGGTTTTCTACAAGTGTTCGCTTTCCTAATGACCATGTGGGGTTTAGTAAATCTGGTACGCCTAACCTGGAGAGAACGTAAATATCTCACAGCACACTTCGCGTATACCGCATTCGCAGTGGTAGTGTGTTTGTCTATCTGGATAATCATCGCCACTGATGAGAAAATCATCAAGATACCATGATTATATCATGGCCGTGCACGGTGTATGTATGCTTGGTGAGTTGAAGCACATCGCTTGTGGAAAATTTGATGAGTTGTAGGGAGCTTACTTCCATGAAGCGTTTCAAAAATATCAGTGGAATCAACCAAGCAACCAATAAAGTATATGTAAATCCGCATACCTATAACCATGCGGTTACCTACACCGTGCATGAATTTGATACCATTTTGGGTCTTTTGGATAAGGTACGTAAGCGAGAGTACTCGCCTACAAAAGCAAATGTGTCCTTGCTTTGGTTAGCCAATGCCAAATCTAATTTCTCCTATACTGATATGCTTAAAATCCGAAAATGGTTTGATATACCTTACAATGAATTTAAGATTATCTGTAAAGAGATAGCTCATGACTATAATATGAAATTTACTTTTGACGACATCCGTAAGAAAGTAGAGCTAACATCTATTGAAGGTCTGTCAGTTAAAGAATATGCTAGTAATCATTCTGGATTAAAAAGATTTGCTATAATTCCCCTTATGCCACCTACTGAAAAGCTATTTGGAAAACTGCCTAACAAACATCGTAATGCGTGGCTTCTGTATATACGAACAGCCCTCATTGTATCTGGGGCAGAATATTCTGTAATAGAAAACCTTCGTAGGGAAAATAAAATTCGACCTTCGACTTGTGTATCAGTCTTAAAAGCTATATCTAAAAATTATCATTTCGAGACCGTTTCTAATAAAAGATATGGAAAAGAAATACTAAGTAAACCAGCACCATCAGAAAATAAGAAGGTGCTTGATGATATGAAAGATAGTCTTCGTGCTCATGCTCAACTACAGTATGACCATGCAAATGAGCGAGATACAAAAGATGCATGGTCTACTGTTCTTGGTTGGGATGATTCTGACACTTAATTGAATCTTGTAAAAGCCTGATAGCTAGGCAGTGTATGTTGAAGTTGTCGGCGGTTATGTGTCAGTGCTGCCGACAAATCAGGTAACACGGAAAGAGAGGCAGGCGGGGTTAATAGCCTCGCCTGCTTTGCGTATGTACTAGGTGTTAATCGGCTACACCCGCTGATTGACTTCTTCCACCCAAATTTACTTAGCCGGGAAGGACTTGACTTCCCGGCTCTTTTTTGACACTGTTGGTTGTATAGGTCACTTCCCGACCTATTTTGAAGGGAGGTGAGGCCATGTTCGATTGGAAAACGTGGCTTGGTACAGCGCTTACTGGTGCCAAAGATTTTTACGTCGAACATCCCAATATAACGATGTTCGGTCTAGGAGTAATCACAGCGTCTCTGTTATTCCTTGTATTTTGATCGGCGATGTTAGGGTTGCCTCCAGACTCGAATGAGGGCCGCAAGGTAAGATAGCCTTGCGGCCTTTTTACATGTGTATGCTGACAATGTATCTTTGGTTCAATGAGGAGAATTGCCATGCTGAAATTTCTTTTTATACTGTTGGCCTCATTGCCTTTGCTTGTTACGAAAGCCGGGGCACAAGATGGTCAGCACCATGGATGGGAAGGGCATCATGGTATTGGCCATGATTATCTGCATCACTGGTACCAAACATTGAAGCAACCGAATTCTGGTATGAGCTGCTGCAATAAACAGGATTGTAGGCCAACAGAAGCGCGTATGTTACCTGATGGTACCATTGAGGCAATGAAGGATGGTAGATGGGTGACAATACCGCCTGAGAAAATACTCAATGTGCCGTCACCCGATCTAAACAGTCATATCTGTGCACCAGACAGCACAAATAGAGCGTATCATCCAGATCACGTGTTTTGTTTCGTTTTCGGAGCGGGAGTATAATGACGGTAATCTGCACCTATTGCGGTAGGAAAGGTCACGCGGCCTGCTCCTGCCCTGTTAGACCAAGGCCGAACAATGACAAGAAAAATACCTGATACGACAGTATTCCTGATAGAAACAGAACGGGGTTGGTGGTGCGGCGGCAACTACTGGTCGCCGCTCTCTTTTCAGGCTGTTATCTTTCAGGATAGCGAATCTGCCTTTATCAAAGCTAAGGAATTAAATCTAACAGAATATCAAGTTGTTCCACACACGTTGAAATGTCGCGACGGTAAGATAGAACTAATTCGTGATTAGGAAACGCCATGAAAGTCGCTGTGTATCATCCTAATTTCAAACCAACAAAAATAGCTCAAGTAGTTGCTGCGGGGTTTCAAGCGCATGGCCACGAGACCAAATGTAGAAGTCTCGAGCGAACAGTCTCGGGAACTCTCGGAATTTTTGCGGCAGGAGATGAAGACCTTGCCGTCATTGTCGATAGAAAAGATGCTTACGCCTTTAGTTTCTTCAAAACAATCAAAAAGCCATTTATCTACATTGGACAAGCTTACTGCCGAGACGGCAATTGGCGACGCGTCGTTTTCAATGACGTACATCCAACAAAATACGTTGGAAAACTCAATTGCCCTTCAGACCGTTTTGAACAAAGTGGCTGGGAAGTTCACCCATGGCGAATACGAACGGATGATTTTGGCGAAGTTGAAGGAAATCGCTACGGTCACATCGTTTATGCCGCCGACGACCCCAACAACGCAAGATGGCAGCAATCTCCCACGTGGAGATTATTTACCGAGCATCTCATTAAAGATATTCGAGTCTACAGCAAACGACCCGTCGTATTCCGGCCGAACCCCAAGCACCTACATGTACCCGACAAAATGCCTGGGTACATTATGGAATCCGTTGGCCAGTATCCTCTTAAAAAATCAATCAAGGATGCCCATTGCCTAATTGTTGTCGATAGCAGCGCTTGTGTAACAGCATTGCTCATGGGTATCCCTACGATTGTGCTAGGCAATGCGGTGACGCGTAACATTTGCTCGACCACGTTAACACATCTCGAGTACCCGTATAAGGCGTATCCAGACCAACGTATGTCACTGCTAAGCGACTTGGCGTATTGCCAATGGCACCTGGAAGAAATCAGCTCGGGTTACATGTGGAATACCTATGAGCGCTTTTTATTAGAAAGAATCCACGATGTCACCGCAAGACATAGTTGATAAGTACATAATTAGTTGGCGAAGGAGACAATGGTAATGTTCGCTCTTGTTTTGTGCATTATGTCAATTACAAATCCGGCTAACAAGACATGCCTAGTGTTAGAAAATCAACTTCCTTCAATGCAAGCATGCCATGCTCGTGGGCATGAGCTAAAAGATAAAATCATCGAGCAATTTAGAAATAGCCCAACAGTTGAAACTTTGTTATGTGTAGGTATCGATAAGGAAGTTGACCCAAAGGGAACAATCTAAGGGAGCATCAAGCATGGATCTTAAGCGTAATAATCCAGTTTCTATTGTCGTCATGGCAGTACTGTTCTGGCTTAAGAACATACTGCTATGGTTGGATCAGGGTTTGAACGTTCTGCTTATGGGTGATCCCGACGAAACCGTTTCACGGCGCGCTGGCCGCGCTCGCCTAAAGGGTAAAACTTGGGGTTGCCTGCTCTGTAAGGTGCTCGATTGGATTGACCCCCGTCACTGTGAGACTTCTGTACTTGGTGATGATAAGCACGAGGGAATGAACAGCGTAGCCAAAATGGTAGGTCGATGGCGTCGCGGTATGGCACCTACCTGGACGCCTAACATAGTCATTCTTGAGGGCAATCAGACTATCGACCTTAATGATGTTGCTAGTGCTCAGAAAGCTGCCGAGGGTATCGGAAATCTTGGTGAACAGTACTCGTATGATGATTTACAAAAGGTTGCATCGGTACCCGATACCAAAATTCCGCCCCAAGTGACTATTGTTCGCTATGATCCACACACGGGAACACGCCAAGAAATTACTAAAAATAGAAAGGATTAACAGCATGTACCGCTACCTGCTTCTTATTGTCATTGCCTTGCAACTTGGGGCGCTCTACCAACTCGATAAACAAGTGCGCTTGCTCACTCAGCAGGTAGCGGCTCATGAAAAACAGATTGATGCATTACACATCCGTATTGATCATGATGCATTACGCTATGCGATGCTGAATACAAAATTCAAGCTCTTCATGAAAGAGTGGATGAGAGATCATGAGTTTCGTAACCGTTGGGTAAAAGAAGGATATAAGGAATAGTCATGTCATATCCTAGTGAACTAGTACCTCAAGATGAAGTTGAAGATGAAGAACTTCACTTGACGCACACACTCATGCAGCGCAATGCGCGCTATGGTAATTTTCTCGATCAAGCTAATGTGTCGTGTGGTCTCAAACTCGTTATGAAGAACACACGCAATTGGAACCGCCTACGCCCCGATCAGCAGGAGGCACTCGAGATGATCGCGGTTAAGATATCGCGTATTCTTATGGGTGATCCAGACTACATCGATAACTGGCACGATATTGAGGGTTACGCGCGCTTGGTCAAAAGAAGGCTCCAAGCCGAACAGTCGCAACCCTGATTGCTTTATTCAGCAAGCGTATGTTAGGGGTATCGCTGCTTCAACCCCTAACATAGGAGAAAGTATTATGTCTCAAATCTTTGAGAAAGCTCGTGACGTTCGACTTAGCCGTCGAATTCTTGTTGACTTTGAACAGCAGCTTAAAAAGCTGCCTCATAAGCTCACGGTTGCTCAGATGTCCGTGCTTTACGCTACCGACCGTGATCATGAATGCTCACAAAAGAAAATCTGTGATGTCACCGGTATCGACCGCAGCACTACGGCTAATGTTGTCCGGCGTCTCGAGGCTAAGGGCTTGGTCACAGTCAAGGCAAGCAATCATGATCGGCGCGCTAATTGCGTTCGCTTGACTAAGGATGGTAAAAAGGCACTGATCGAAGCTTTGAGACTTGAGACTAAGTTCTTCGCAGCTAAGTAACAATGGATGGGCAAGAACAAACATATAGTTGTCCACGATGTGGCTCAGCCATTGATAAATCCTCTATCTATTTAGGTAAAGATGGTGAGGGCCATATTTGCGGCGATTGCTGGGTACAGGATAGATACGAGGACTGGATAAAAGGTCATGCTTACAGTAAAAGCATTGAACCAAGTGACAAGCGATAAGCTTGAAAAACGCAGACAACACGAAAGCACCATCGAAAAGCAGCAGGAGCGATTAAATGGAAACGAGAACAATGGGGCTGCTATCACTAGCATTTCGTAACCCGCCATCTGCTTTCGATATCCGTCGCATTGCGGTACAAAACGCAAGGTCGCGCGGAACTCGCATCAAGCATCGTAAGCCAGTTGTTCTACATGCGAGTGTGCGTGCGCGCCAACAAGCTAAACGTAAACGCAAGCGTCAACTTCAACGTCAAGCTAGACGCATCACAAGGCTACATCGAAAATGAGCCTAATTGGAATACAGATACTTAATGCTTCTAAAACTAGGTGAGTTCACGGCAGCGTCAGGTACGACGCTGCCGTATAGAATTGATTGCAGTTCTTTAGATAGGTCGGATTTAGAGTGTATTGCCGAAGTTATCCGGCCTTACCTTGATCCGTACGGTAAGGTCGTGTCTGTTTCAAAAGACAGCAAACCCTTCGCAAATATCTTTAAGCATTGGGTAACGAGGAACTCAAAAACACTGCTGCTAGTTGATACGGTATGGGTAACCGGTCAAAGTATGAGAAAAACTGCTGAGCGCTATATGAGCACTCAGAAGTTCAATGACTGGCAGGGGGTAGTTCTATTCGCTAGATCAAGAACACCTATGTACGTCAGGCCGTTCATGATGGCGCTGTATTGAATCCACGTTTTTTCACCGGTGAAAATTTAGGGATACGGACCATGCTCGCGGCTATAAGGAATTTCTTGACTCTAGTGCTGGTTGTTCTGTTCATTGTTTTGCTTCCGATACTCG
>Ga0207867_1001434_pt1 | contig 17284 bp, 31 predicted proteins | sample HigsolmetaAR206D_FD_184838 | JGI IMG/M metagenome (GOLD analysis project Ga0207867, IMG submission 184838) | Ionic liquid and high solid enriched microbial communities from the Joint BioEnergy Institute, USA - AR20-6-D (SPAdes) (version 2) ...
CCAAGGACGGCCAGACTGTCCCGACCGCGAACCTGCCGATGGGCGGCTTCCGCCACACCAACGTCAGCGACGCGAACCAGCGGAACCAGTATGCGACGGCCGGGCAGGTGCAGGACGGCGGCCTGATCTTCACCGGGCAGGCCAACACCAGCGACAGCGGCCAGTCCTACTCGGCGACGCTCTCGCCCGCGCCGCCCGCGCTGGTCAACGGCATGCAGATCAGGGTGCGCTTCGGCTCCGCCTGCAAGGCCGGCGCGACGCTCGACGTCAACGGGCTCGGGGCGAAGAAGATCAGGCGGCGGCGCGGCAACGACTATCCCGGCACCACCAGCAACGCCAACTACGGCGACGTGCTGGAGGGCGAGATCGGCACCGGCCAGCACCTGCTCCTCTCCTACCACCAAGCGCAGGACGCCTGGGTGCTCGACGCCTCGCCATACCTGCCGGGCTGGGTGCATCTCGCCTTCCGCACGTGGACCGGCGGGCAGTTCGTGACCTTCCCGCTGCCGCCCGCCTTCACGCGCTTCCGCATCGAGGTGGAGGGCGCGGAGCCGAGCAGCCACGGGGCTTACCTGTTCTTCCAGGTTTCGGTGGACGGCGGCAGCACATACCTGAACGCCGCCGACGCCTACGGCTACTCCGTGACCACCGCCTACAACGGCAAGTTCTTCTACGCCGCCGGGGTGACGGACGGGCTGGCGGTCGCCAGCGACGTGCGGGCCGCCCGCATCGGCGTGTTCTCGGAGATCGAGTTCTGCCCCGAGGGCACGCTGCACTCCGGCTGGTGGCGCTCCACCTTCATTAGCCGGCCGCCCGGCGAGACGGTTGACGTCCTCGTGCTCTTCCAGGGCGCCTGGAACACCAACAACAACGCCCGCATGACGCACATCCGCGTCGGCATGACGACCGGCGCTATCGGCGGGCGCGCGACGCTGCTGGGGAGGGTGTGATGCGCTACGCTGCACCGAGCCGCCGCCTGCGGCGCGGCGTGATCGGCGGCACGCGCGACCCGGAGGTGGTGGCCGGCCGCCAGTCACTTGGGGCCACCGCGAACCTGACGCCCGGCGCCGCGCACGCGCAGAACCCGCAGCCGCCGGGGCAGGACCACGACCCGCCGGCCGGCTGGCGGATCGCACTCGACGACGACTTCACGACCGCTTTCCAGACGCACACCGGCCTCGACCCGGCCAAGTGGAAAAACACGACGTTCGGCGGGCAGGCGCACTGCAACCCCACCTGCTCGGCGGTGTGGGACGGCGGCGACGGCATCAGCGTGCAGGGCGGCAACTGCGTCATCAACGTGCGCAACGTCGGCGGCACGTGGTGGGTGACGGGGTTCCTGGAGGGCCACTCGCACCGCTGGGCGACGTGGGACCAGATGCACCCCGGCTACCACGAATTCCACATCCGCTTCCGCGCGCGGATGAGCCCGCAGTTCGCGCCGGGCATCGGCTACTACGTGCTGCTCTACCCCTGGCACACCGACTGGACCACGGAAATGGACATCGTCGAGGTGCCGGCGGGGGACACGGGCGGCGACCACACCCGCGTGGACGCCACGATGCACTGGGACAACATGGACGGGCACGACTGGTCCCCGGCCACCGTCTATGGCGTCCCGCAGGGCGAGTGGCACCAGTATGACTTCCGCCGCACCTACCGCGTCGTGGACGGCCGGCCCGTCGCCGACATCCAAATGTGGATTGACGGGCAGAAGGTGACGGAGGGCGGCGAGACGCCATGGATGTGGGAGGGCAACGCTTGGCTGACGGAGCCGATGATCTTCGGCGCCGCCACCTACGTCTCCTCGCCCTTCGGCACGGATGCTTGGTATGGCGCCGTCACCGGGCAGACCCCGAATTCCTGCGACGCCTTCATTGACCGTGTCCGCATTTGGGTGCCGGAGCCGGAGCCGGGCTCGCAGGCGGTGCAGCGGCTCGACATCGGCGTGCGCGGCCAGTCCAACGCTTGGTTCGCGATCAGCTTCGGCGCGGCCGAGCACATGCGCCAGCTTGTGCAGCAGCTTACCGGCATCCCGCAGGTGAACCTTATTGCCGCACTCAACGTCACGGCGGTGGGCGGCACCTACACCCTGAACCTGCCGAACAACCAGGACGCTTGGCTGGTCGGCAGCACGAACACCGACCCATCCACCTGGACCCTGTCGGGCATCGGCCAGGGGTGCGTGGACCACTACGTGGCGAACCGCTCCTCCGATCCGGAGCACCCGTTCATTGACGTGGTCCTGCACTGGGAATACGACCTGCTGCACTGGCAGGCGGAGAACCAGAACGCCTATCCGGGCGCGCGGCGCCGGCTCAACCAGCTTGTGCGGCAGGCGCTGGGCAAGGCGCCCGGCAAGCACGTCATCGTCAACTGCGAGTGCCCGTATCAGGGCAGCGTGCAGTCCGAAATGCTCGACATCATCCGCCAGTGCTGGGCGGAGGACGAGGAGAACCCGAACGCCTACGTGATCCGGGGGCAGGGCTGCGCCTTCGACGGCGACCACCAGGGCGACTTCGGCCACTGGGTGTCCGACCTCGCCTTCCGCGCCGCGCGGCGGTGGGCCATCGCCATCGCCCGCTACTGCTTCCTGCGCGGCTGGACGAACCCGAACCGCGACCTCCGCTGGCTGCCGGGCATCGGGCCGCGCATCGGGCACGTGTCGCGCGCGGCGAGCAACGCGCTCTACGTCCACATCCAGCATGATCGCGGCACGCGCCTCGTGATCCCCTCCGGCTTCAACCCCGGCCTGTTCCACATCGAGGGGACGGACCTCTACGGCACGGGCGTGCAGTTCGTCGGCGGCAGCGACGACGGCATCCGGAACAAGCTGCTCGTGACCTTCGACGGGACGATCCCGAGCGGCACGCTCCGGCTGCTCTACGCCTACTGGCCGGACTACCTGGGGCCGGACGGGCTCATCACCGACAACTGGCACACGTCCGCCGTCAGCAAGCCGCCGGAGATCGCGGACGTGACCGGTGTGGCGACGGTGCCGATGCCGCTCGCGCGCACGGAGCGCGGGGTTTCGTTCAGCTAGCGGAGGGAGACACTGTGGGCGAGCAGTGGAAGCCGGCGCAACCCACCGGCTTTTTCATTGAGCGGAAAATCCCGGTCGCGCTGGTCATCGCGTTCGCCGGGCAACTCCTGTTCGCCGTGTGGCAGGCGGCGCAGCTTCACTCGCTCGTGCAGCAGCACGACCGCCGGATCATGGCGCTGGAGGTGGCCGACGCGGAGCGGGCGCGGCAGCACACAGAGACGCGCGCGCTGCTCGCCGAGATACGGGCGACGCTCGCGGCCACGCAGGACGCGGTGCGCCGGCTTGAGCGCGTCGCCGAACGCCTGGGGGCCGCCCCATGAGCGGGACCCTCCTCGACCGCCTCTTCGGGCGGCGGCCGTCGCCGCTGGAGCCGCGCGACCCGGTCGAGCGGCTGCGGTCCGAGCTTCCGCTGCTGCCGCTGCCGCCGGGCGCGACGGCGGAACTGACCCTGCCGTCGCAGGACGTGTCGCCGATGGGCGCCGAGCCGGGCCTGTCGGTGGCGCAGGAGGCGGCGCTGATGGACATGATTGACCGGGCGCTGGCGTTCGGCACGGGCGGCCTGTCGGTGGGCGCCAGGGGTGCCGGGGCGGCGGCTCGGGCGGCGCGGGGCCGGCCCGCCGCGCCGCAGGTGCGCTCGCCGCTCGGGAGCGACCGGCCGCTGTTCCCGCCGCACCGGGCCTTGCAGGACGTCCCGCCGGTCGAGCAGCGCCCGTTGCCACGCCCCGAGACGCGGCGCGGCGCGTCGCCGCGCATCCGGCGGCTGGTCGGCGACCCGGCGGTCGAGCGGCAGATGATGGAGACGGTCGGCCGCGTCGAGCCGCTGGCCCGCTCGTGGTATAACATGGAGCCGCTGCGGCAGGCGTTCATTGACCTGATGGGGCAGGCGGAGGGCGAGCGGCGCTTCCGCCTGTTCACCGACATGATCGCGGCGTCGTCGCCCCGCAGCGACTTCCCGACCAACGTGCGCGCCGCGAGCTACTACTACGGCCGGGCGCTGCGCGGCGAGCCGATCCCCGACCGGCCGCCGTCGCCCTACGGGCACATGGCGCAGAAGCACCACGTCCGCCTCGCGCGCGACGTCGCGGGCGGCGGCTTCGACCTCATGACCAACCCGAAGCCGCCGAGCTTCGCGGAGAACCTGCGCGGCAACCAGCTTCCGGCGACAATTGACGCGCACGCGATCCGCTACCCGGCGATGCTGTCGCGCGATCCGGTGTTCCTCGAAACCCGCTATCAGGCGACGCGGGGCGCGCCGGTCGAGCGCCCGCAGGAGATGTTCCGCTCCGGGCAGGTGACGCTGGAGCAGGCGCTGGAGCGGCCGGCGTGGTGGGTGAACCAGCCGCGCGTCGCGAACGAATACGCGCCGCTGGAGCGGTGGTATCAGGACATGGCCGCGCGCATGGGCATGACGCCTGCGCAGTTCCAGGCCGGCGCCTGGGTGGGCGGCGCGCGCACCACCGGGCTCGGCTCGCCGGCCGACGTGTCGGCGCTCGAAATGCTCGACGCCCGGCTCGGCCGCACCGCCCGCCTTCGCGGCGAGAGCCGGGCCGACGTGCTCCGGCGGCTGATCCGCGAGGGCGTCCCCCTGCTGTCCGTCTCGCCGCTCGCGCTCGCGACGGCGCTCGAAGCCGCCAAGGAGGACCGGAACGATGGCGCCCCCCGTCGCCCCTAGCCTCACGCACGTTCTGACGGTGCCCGCGTGATGACCCCTGACCTTGCCCTCCGCCTGTTCATTGACCCGGCGCTGCGGTGGCTGGTCGAGCTTGGCATCCCGAGCGACGACCGCGCGCGGGCGATGCTGGTCGCCGTCGCGCTCCTCGAAAGCGGCCTGAAGCACCGCGACCAGATAGACGCGGCGCGGGCCAACGGCCCGGCCCTGGGGTTCTGGCAGTTCGAGATGAACGGCGGGTGCGCCGACGTCCTCGAAGGCAAGCGCACGAAGCCCATCGCCGGGACCGTCCTCTCCACGCTCGGGCTGCCGTCCGACGCGCCGGTCACGCGGCGCAACGTGTGGGAGATGTTGGAATTCAACGACGTCCTGGCGGCGGCCTTCGCGCGGCTGCTGCTGTGGCCCGACCCGGAGCCGCTGCCGAAGCTGGACGAACCGGACAAGGCTTGGCGCTACTACCTGCGCATCTGGAGGCCGGGGAAGCCGCGCCCGAACGACTGGCCCAAGTGCTGGGACGCGGCGGTGCGGGCGGTGCGGGCGGTGCCCTTCGACCCGCGCCCTTTCGGGCCGGCCCCGGCGGCGCAGGCGGCCCCGCAGCAGGAGAGGAATTGGCTGTCATGGCTCCCCTGGTAGCCGTCGCCCTGGGCGTCGCGCCCATCATCGCGGAGGCGCTGTTCGGCCGGCGGGGCGGCGTGGTGGCGGAGGCTGCGGGCGACATCGTCCGCGCCGTCACCGGCACCGACGACCCGGATCAGGCGCGCCTCACCATCAGCACCGACCCGACGAAGCGCGAGGAATTGCAGATGCGCCTCGCCGAGCTTGCCGGGAAGGAGCGTGATGCGGAGCGGGCGGCGCAGGCGGAGGAGCTTCGCGCCCTGATCGCCGACGTCGCCGACGCGCGCGCCATGAGCCTCGCCCTCGCCGACAAGAAGCACCCCCTCTCGTGGGGCGCGGCGGTGGTGTCGGGCATCGTTCTCGCCCTGTTCTCCTTCATCGTCGTGGTGGAGGGGCTGAAGATCGGCGAGATACCGGACCCGACGCGGCGCCTCGTCGAGTATGCCCTGATCGCCGTGCTCGGCTACTGGGTTGGCAGCAGCGCCGGCTCCGCGACGAAGGAGCGGCTGATGCGCGGCGTCGCCTCGTCCGCCAACGGGCAGGCGGCGCGGCGCGCCGACAACCGCCTGGGGCCGCTCTACTGATGACGCGCACGCTATACCGGCACGACCAGCAGCACATCTACGAGGCGGAGAAGCCCTGGCGGGAGAAGGCGGCGGAGGCCGGCCGCCTCGCCGCGCAGGGCCGCCTCTCCGAAGTGCGGGCCGGGGACGCGGTGGCCGCGCTGGTCGAGGAGGCGAAGCGCGCGGGCTACCGCTACGACACGCGGGGCCTGTGGACCCGCCTCAACTGGTCATTCCTCGACGCCAAGCGCGAGGAGGAATTGGCCATCGAGCGGCGGGCGCGCGCCAAAGAATGACCCCAGCGGCAGGGGGGCTACCGCTGGGGCCGAGCGCACGGGAGGAAACGTCCGAGCCATGTCTGGCATCCGACGCCCCCCTGTATAGCATCGCTCCACGGAAAATCACAGGGGGGGCGTCGGGGGCCGAGGCGCCGGGACGGCGCGGGCAGCTTGCCCGCCCGCACCATCCGCCGGAAGCGGTCCTCGCGGAGCCGCAGGTAGGCGGCGGCTTCGTCGAGGGTGAGCCAGCGCGGGGGCGCCGTGGTCATGACCCGATGGCCCGCTCCGCCCTGGCGATGGCGCTCCGCAGGTTCCGCGCCGCCCTCCAGTCCCCCTTCCCGCTGCCCGCGACAATGATGGGGCTGCCCGGCCGGCGGAGGCGGATGTGGCCGCTGGCGGTGCGGTCGCATCGCCACCCGCGCTCCATCGCCCAGGCCAAGACGGCACGGACCTCCGCCGTGGTCCCCGCGAGCCTAAGCGTCATAGCGCCGCCCGACCTCTGCCGGCGGGGCCACATGCACCGACATGAAGAGGGACATCGCGCCGAGCGCGGAGGCCATGCCCGAGCGCGCGGCGGGCTTCTCGATGTCCGCGAGCATGTTCGCGGCGACCGCGCACAGGGCGAGGTAGCAGTGCCTGCGGTCAAGCCGCTCCCCTTCGAGCAGTGCGCTCAACTTCTGCCCGACCGCGTTGACCCGGTCCATGTCGGCGCCCTCGCGCAGCGTTTCGATTGCGTCCTTCGTCGCCTGCAAGACGTCGAACGCCACTTCGGGCGCGTAGGAGAGATCGCCTGTATCCTTGCTCATTCCTCCTCCCCGCCGCCGTGCTCGGCGGCCTCACGCTTGCGGTCCTCCAGCATTTCCACCCACTTGCCCACGCTCCCCGCCCAATCGGCTTGCTGGGCGAAGCCGAGCGCCATCGCCAGGACGGCGAAGCCGAACGCCTCGCGGGAGGCGGGCTCGATGTCCCGCAGCCCGTTCGCGAGGCACATGGCGAGCGCGATGTAGCAATCGTGCCTGCGCTGGCCGGCGAGCGCGCCGTTCACGCGCTTCGCCAGCCGCCAGACCGTGACGCTGTCGCTGCTCCCGGCGACCAGCGCGTCTATGGTCCCGTTGGCGACAGCCTCCAGGGCGTCCGGCGGAAGCCCCTGGATGACGCGCCGTGGCTTGCGGCTCGCCACGTCACCCTCCCACCGGGGAGGTGTCGTCCGGGCGGAGCGAGGCGAGGGCGGTGTTCGCCCGCTCGGCCCGCGCCATGACGGCCGCGACGTAGTCCTCCGCGCCGGCCTCGTTCAGCGCGCGCATGACGTCGTTGTTGGCGGCCAGCATCTGCATCAAGGTCAGGCGGCGCTCCTTCGCGGGCTTCTTCGCCCGCTCGACGGAGGCGATGCGGTAGCGCCACTCGGCCTCCCACTGGTGGACGGTTGGCACCTCCTTCTCGGCGCCGTCGCGCGAGCGGATGACGTAGCGCGGGGCCGGCCCGGCCTCCGGCGGCGGCGGATCGTCGGGCGGCAGCGGCCCGCCCTCGTCGGGCGGCGGGATGGGCGGCCCCTCTTCCTGTTCGTCGGCCGGGATCAGCGGCTCCGCCTCGCCGTCGCCCTCCGGCTCGTCGGGCTGCGGCTCGCCGTGCTTCTGCGCGCCGAACTCGTATTGCTCGTCAACGCGCTCGATCACGCGGCGGAAAGTCTCGTCCTCCGGCACGTCGCCGACCGGCAGGCGCTTGAGCAGGCGGCGGATGACCGTCTTGCGCGCCATCTCCTCCGTCCACTGCGCCCACGGCCCCTTGTCGGGCGCGCGCGACACCGCGCGGACGTCCTCGACCTGATCCCAAGTCATGACCTCGCGCACGCGCACCGGGCGGCCGTTGCCCTCCGTCAGCACCTGCCCGAGTTCAGGATCGCGCAGGGTGGCGATGGCATAGACCGCGACGGGGCGGCGCTTGCCGGGCGCGCCCATGTCGCGCTGGTGCATGATGCGCTCGTCGTCGCCGAGCACGACCTCGAAGGGCTCGCCCTCATAGACGACGTTGCACGTGATGGAGGCGACGCAGCGGCTGTTCAGGGCCTTCTTCACGATGCCGGTTATCATCGGCATCCACTGGGCCATGAGCCGGCCGCGCCGCCTGTCGTAGAACGCCACCAGGGCGCCCTCGCGGCCGTCCGGCAGGAGCCCGTCCTGCGCCGCCTTGACGCAGGCTGTCCACAGCGACGCCCGGTCGGCCGCGAGAAGGTCGGGGTTCGCCGTGATTGCGGTCCAGACCACCCGCTCGAACCGCTGCGGGCTGATATGCGCCGGCAGCACCTTCGCGGCCTCCGGCACGACGCGCTCGGCAAGCTGCCTGCGCGCGAGTTCCAGCATGGAGCCGGAGCGCGGCTCCGAAACGGTGGTGCTCATACGTTCCTCCCCGAGAGTGCTGCCGCCACGTCGCCGAAGGCGCCGCGCACGAACACGAAGCGCGAGAAGCCGCCCACGAGCCACAGCAGGGTGAGCGGCGCGCCGTCCTGCGCGCGCTTCTCCGTGGGCTCGATGGCGAGCACGTGGTGCGGGTTGATGGCGCAGGAGCCGATGGGCTCCCCGTCGCTGTCGTAGCGGGGCAGGGTGACGAAGCGCGGCCAGTCCTGGTGTGGGATCAGGCCGGAGGCGGGTGCGATATCAGGCATTGCCGGCAGGCTCCATCATCGCGAGCGGATCGTTGGGGGTGGTGGCGGGCTGCTGGGGCTCGTCGTGCCCCTCGCCGTTGCCGTGCGCGCGGGCGGCGCGCTCTTCGTCGTCGCCGCCGCAGATCGGGCACTCCCCGTAGTGGAGCGCGCAGGTGAGCAGCGTCTCGGCGACGTAGGCGCCGAGCCGGAGCGTGGCGACGCGCTCGCCGCCCGTGTGGCGGGCCATGAGCAGGGCGGCGGCCTGGGCCATGACCATGACGGCGCGCGGTGCCTGCTGGTCCTCGCCGAACGCCGTGGCGCATTCGGCGACCAGATCGCGGGCCAGCGCGCGGGCGCGGCGGTGTATCCACTCGCTCTCTCGCGCGATGGCGTCGGTGGGTTCGTCGGACACCAGGAGACCTCCCTCGAAAGGGCCGGCACCGCGCCGGCCCTGTCGGGGAGGATATGGTAGATTTCCTCTCCATGCAAGCAGGAAGTGTGGAGGGACTATCTACGGGAAGCCGCCCCCCCTACGTCGCCCTTGCACGCTGCGCAGAAACTCTCTACGATTGGCGGCATGAGTGACGCTTCGCCTGCCTCCACAAACGGGCTCCGGCCGTCGCTGCGGGCCGGGGTTGATGCCGCCGTCCAGGCTGCCGGCGGCAATTCCAAGCTGGCCCGTTCGCTCGGCCTGACCCGCGCCGCGCCGCGCCACTGGTCGCGCGTCCCCGACAAGCACGTCCGCAAGGTCGCCGCGATCACCGGCCTGCCGCTGCACCAACTGCGGCCGGACCTCTACGGCGGGATCACGGGAGGGAGCGGCCCCGAGGCGTCGTCCGACTGACCACCGCGCCGCGCGCGCGGGGCGTGCGGCGCAGCACGAGGGAGGGTGCGATGGAGCCCGAAGTCCGCGTGACCATGCCGCTGCCGCCCGGCCGGCTCTCGGAGGAGCAGAAGCGCGCGCTGGCGCGGGAAGTCATCAGGCTGCGCAACGACGGCGTCCCCTGGTCGGACGTCGAGACGATCACCGGGAAGGCAACGCCCTTCATCATCCGCACGGTGCGGGAGTTCATCCCCACCTTCGCGGAGCGCCCCCCGACCGACGCCGGCAAGCCCAAGCCCAAGACGCAGCCGCGCACCGTCCGCTGCCTGGGGCCGCTGCACGCCCACAGCGCGCACTACTTCCGCTCGCCCGACCCGCGCACCCAGCGCCTGTGCAACGACTGCCGGCGCGCGCTGCGCGAGGGAGCCATTCTCGGCGGCGATGGGTTCTCCCTCGCCGGGGTGAAGGTGCGGGGGGCGTGAGATGGTCGAGCCGCTTGTCCTGACGCCGCCGCCGGAGCCGAAGCCGCCCCGCCGGAGGCGGTTCCGGATGACCCCGCGCCGGCTCGCGATCCTCGCCGAAGCCCTGCGGTTCGGCACCGTCCGCCGCGTCGGGCAGACCATGCCCTTCGAGGCCCTTGTCGCCGCCGGACTGCTTGAGCCGGCGGAGCATTTCATGATGTATCGCGCCAGCGCCGAAGGCGTTCGCGCCTACGGCGTCGCGGTCGGCACGCACACGGAGGACTGAGCCGTGCTGGTCCGCGACGACCTAGCCGTGGCCGCCGAGATTGACTGGCTGGCCGAAGAGGGGCGCTGGGGCGCGCCGCGCGCGCTCGCGCTCGACCCCGGCTGGACGACCGGTTGGGCGTTGAGCGACGGGGCGTGCGGGCACTTCTCCGTCGAGCAGCACAGGGGCGAGGACGAAGCCCTGGCGTGCTGGGCGTTCTACGAGCAGGTTGCCGGCCTGCTGTTCCTGCGCCGGCCGCGCGTGCTCGTGGTCGAGCAGCCGAAGGGCCGGTGGGCGGCGACGGAGTGGCCGAACACGCTGCGGCGCCTCGCCCACATGGCGGCCGTCATGCACGCGGTGGCGCGGGCGGAAGTCACCGCCACCGCCGCGCGCAAGGCCGTGATCGGGCGCGCGTTCCGCCGCAAGGGCGAGCGCGAGGAGGACTTCGACGCCACGATCCGCGCCGCCGTCCTGGAGCGCGGCTTCTGCGCGCGGAACGAGCACGAGGCCGACGCCGCCGCCGTGCTCTGCGCGTGGCGGATGCGGTGGAAGGGGGGTGCGCTGTGAGCGACGTCCCTCGCGCCCGCGCGCTCGTCGAGGCGGCCGTGCTGCGCATCGAGGCCGGCCGCGCCGCCGACGCCAAGCGCCTGCTGCTGGAGGCGCTGCCGCTGCTGTGGCGGCGGTCCCCGGCCCGGCCCCGCGCGCCCGTCCGGTCGCGCCACGTGGACGCGCGCACGGCCGACGCGATCCGCCGCTACGCGCACCGGCACCAGGAGACGCCGCTGCACGAGATCGCGGCCCTGTTCGGCACCAACCAGGGCCGCGTCTCCGAAGCCCTGCACCACGACCGTTGAGGGGGCGCCCCATGAGCCTCCACGCCCTCGACTGGGCCTTCAAGCTGCCGATCCCGCCGACGCAGAAGCTGGTCCTGCTGGCGATGGCGGACCACGCCGACGCGGAGGGCGTCTGCTGGCCGAGCGTGCCGAACCTCTGCGCCAAGACCAGCCTCGCCCGGCGCACCGTGTTCGCCATGCAGGCGTGGCTGGAGGCGCACGGGCTGATCCAGAAGGTCGAGCAGGGCGGCGGGCGCGGCTACTCCACCCGGTGGCGCCTCGCGGTCGGCGCCGAGCCCATCCACCCGGCCGCGATGGACGGCGTGGGAATATCTTCTCGCCCCGCCCGGAGAAAGGGTGCAGCAGATGCACCCATCCGGGGAAAGGGTGCAGCACGCGCACCGTTTCCGGAAAACGGTGCATCACATGCACCAGAAACGGTGCATCACATGCACCAGAACGGTGCATCACATGCACCAGAACCATCATATGAACCGTCAAAGGGAACCGTCATATCCCTACGGGGCGGTCCTTCGGCCCGCCGGCCTGCGGCTGGGCCTCTGACGGATCGCGACTGGCTCTGGTCGGAGGGGGTGCGGATCGTCCGCGCCTTCACCGGCAACGGCGACGCCACCACCCGCAGCTTCATCGGCAAGCTGGTCAAGGAGGCCAGCAACGACGTCGGCCGGGTGCGCGCGGCCATCGAGCGCGCCGCTGACGAGCGCCCCATCGGCGTGCAGGCGTGGCTCATGCGCGCGGTGAAGGGGCGCCGCAACGGGTTCCTCGACATCTTCGACGCACTGGAGGGAGGCGGCCATGAGCTTCCGCCGTGATGCCGGCGCCGTCGCGCGCTGGCTGTCCGAACTCGGCCTGCTCTGCGCGACCGGCGCCATGAGCGCCGACGAGGTGGCCAGGAAGATGGCCCTCTACGCCAAGCACCTGACGGCGGAGGGCTTCGAGGCGGGCTGCTTCAACGCCCGGTCGCTCCGCTTCGTGGCCGACCGCTGCAAGCACTTCCCGACCTACGGCGAGCTTGCGGAGGCCCTGCGGGAGTGGCGCAAGGAGAACCGCCTGCTCGACGGCTCGATCTACACCCCGGCCGAGCGCCCGGCCCTGCCGCCGCAGGACGCCCGCCCCGCCCCCGAGCGGGAGGACACCGACGAGCGGTGGTGGATGGGCCGCATCGCGGTGTTCGAGGCGGCGCGCGACGTCCGCGCCCTGCGCGGCATGCTGTGGACCCTCACCCGCCGGCCGGGCACCTACGGCGAGCGCGACCCCGGCACCGTCCCGCGCGAGCGCGTCCTGGCGGCGCTGCGCTCGACCCTCGCCCGCCTCGACCCCGAGGGCGACCCGGACGAGGCGATCCCGCCGCGCGCCCACGCGCCCAAGCCGCCCCCAGCCGATACCGCCCGGCCCATCGCCCGCCACCTGCCCCGCGACGTGCTCGACGCGGCCTACCGCGCCGCCGGCCGCCAGGGGCCGTCCGTCCCTCCCCGTCGCGTGTGAGGAGCGCGCCATGAGCAACGAGTGGACCGCCTACGACCAGTCATTCCTCGACTGGGTTCGCCGCGAGGGCGGCCCGCCGAAGCCGGGGCGCGCCGAAGCCGCGCACGACACGCACGACGCGCACGACGGCCGGGCCGCGCACGACACGCACGACGCGCACGACGGCCGGTGGGGCTACCTGCGCGGCTACGAGGACGGCTTCGGCGCCGGCTTCCACGCCGGGCGCGCCAGCGTCCTGCCCCACCCCAACGCGGCGCCCCCGCCGCCCGCCCCGCCCCCGGCCGGCCTGCTCGCGGAGGAGGAGGCGATCCGGGCGCTGGAATACGCCTCCGTTCCCTACGACGGCGCCCGCACCCTGGCCCTGCTGCGGGGCCTTGGCGTGGCGCTGGTGCGCCTGCCGCCGGAAGGGGAGGGCCGGTGATGCTCGACCCCGTGAAGCGCGACGCCATCATCGTGGCTGTGGTGGGGATCGCGGTCGCGGTCCTGTTGGTGGTTGTCCTCGCCATCATCTCCCGCGCCGACGCGCACGAGGACATGCCCTGGTATCGCACCCTGCGCACGCCGGAGGGGTTTTCCTGCTGCAACGAGCGCGACTGCCGCCCGGCGCCGGAGGCGCGCGCCAGGGGCGAGCACTGGGAGGTGCAGATCGGCGGCGTGTGGGTGGTGGTGCCGGACGACCGCGTCCTGCGGGTAGAGAACCCGACCGGGCAGCCCCACGTCTGCCACATCGGCCCCCGCGTCATCTGCTTCGTGCCGGGGCCGGTGGTGTGACGGCGCGGGGCTGGGTGTTCCCGATCCACCGCGCGCGGATCGAGCGCGACGGGGCGGGCAACGTGGCGGTGCATCCGGGCGCGCTGGTCGCCATCGGCTACTCGGCGTGCCGCACGCCCGAGAATGCCGTCGCCATCGAGCAGCAGCGCCGGAGCCTGTGCTTCTGGCTTGGTGCGGAGGGCGATGCAGAAGGATGACAAGCCGCAGTCCGTGCGTGTCGTGGTGGCGGGCGCCAGTTTCGTGACCACCGACGCCCTCGCCGCCCGTGCCGCCGCCGCGTGGCACAGGCGGCACCGACCCGGCACCCCGCCGCCGCCCTACGACCCCGACGAGGCCGCCAGGGCGGCGGAGGCGCTTGCCCGCAGCCGGGAATTCCGGGCCGACCGGCTGCTCCTGCTGCGGGACCGCAGGCGGATCACGGCGGCCGAGCTACGCGCCGCCCACGAGATCGCCCTGGTCGCCGCCTGGATCGCGGGCGGCTTCGCCCCGCTCGCCCGGACGCAGTTCCGCGAACGGCTGGCGGCCTCCACGGGCGAGGCGGAAGGGGCGATGTGGTGGGCGCTGCTGGAGGCCGAGCACACCCGCTACGCGCCGTGGCGGGCCTGGGCGGCCGGCTTCCCGGTCAGGCCCGGCGCCACCCTCGACGACCTGACGCGGATGGTCGCCGTCGAGAACCTTGGGGTGCGGCAGGTGGCCCGGCGCCTGCGCATGGACCAGCGGCGCGTCCTGGCGCTGCTCCGCCGCAGCCTGCACCGATACGCCTGCCTCGCCGGCTGGCAGGTGGGCGAGAACCCACCGGAGGAGATCGAATGATCCTGGCCGAGAAGTGCTCATGCCCGCCGGGCGAGTGCGCCAGCCTCGTGGACCCGCCGGACGCCTGCGTGAACCGCCTCCCCGGCGCGGTGGGGACCATGCACTGCCCGGACTGCTGCCCGCCGGCCGGCGCCTCCTGGCACCAGGACGGGGTTTGCCTCCGCTGCGCCGACCGGCTGGCGGAGGCGATCCAGCGCCGGCTGCACGAGGACGAGCGGGTGCGGTGCTACCGCTTCCGCGACGGCATGGTGTTCTACGACGCGGTAAGGAGCGACATCCTGCGCGAGTGCGTCCGCGAGGCGCTGCGCGAGGTGCGGGCAAGGCCCGGCGCGCCTGCCACCCAGGAGCGCGTCCGCGCCGACGTGTTTTTCACGTTGAAGTGATCTATACGACGTAGAGGAATACTATACACTGCGGGTGGTTCTGGAGGGAGGACCACCCATGAACGTCATCAGCAGGATCGAGCCCCCGGTTCCGGGTGGCATGACCAATTGCCGGGGGTGGCAGATGCGCGCGGCGTGGCACGCCGGCAACAGTCTGGTCCTCGCGGTCAGCGGCAACGCCCGCAACCTGCGCGCCCTCTACCGCGACACGGGCGGCCCGGTCGCGCTCGGCCGCAAGCTTTTCCCCGACGACGTCGCCCTCCGCACCGCCTTCGCCGAGGGCTGGGCGGTGGCCATGCGGGAGGCCGGCATCAGCACGCGGACGGCCGCCTCGCTCGGCCGCCTCGCCCTCGCGACGCTCCGCGAGGACGGCCAGGGGGGAGAAGCAGCATGACTGACGCTGAGATCGCGGCGCTGATTGCCCGGCTCGAAGCCGCCGAGGCCCGCGCCGAGCGGCTGGAGGCGGAGCTTAGCGACGCGATCAACGTGATCGAGGACTACCTGAACTACGAGCACAGTGGCGACCCTTGGGAGGAGGATCGCCGTGCAATGCGCGAGATGGCCATCGACGATTACGGCCGCGACGGCCGGCTGGCACGTGCGAGGGCCGCCCTCGCGGCCGAGCGCGGCTAGACGGGAGACGAAGGATGACCGAAGCGACGACGCCCGCGACGGACGCGGATCTAACCGCGCTCAAGGCGGCGGCGGAGGCAGCGTGTGCTGCACAGGATCGGTTAGACGCGGCCGGTGAGCCGTGCTGCGACGGCGAGTGCGCGCGGCCGGGGGCCTGCCGCGACCCGCGCCGAGATATCCGCGCGTTCCAAGAGGCAGCCGACCCCGCCACGATCCTCGGCCTGCTCGCGCGCCTCGACGCGGCGGAGCGGGACCGGCGCGAGATCGCCGACGCGCTGACCGCCCTGCTGAACAACGCCGAGGCCCGCGCCGAGCGGCTGGAGGCGGTGCTGGAAGCGGAGCGCGAGGAACGCCGCGCCGAGCGTGCCGTGCGGGAAGCCGGAGATGCACTTGTACGCGCGGAGGCGCGCGACGACGAGTTGGCCTATGCCCAGGCTGTGAAACAGCACGACGCTGCGCTCCAGGCTCACGATTTGATGTATAATCGTGCAGAGGCAGCCCGCGCCGCCCTCGCCCAACTCGTCGCCGCCGCCGTGCGCGACCCCACCCCGGAAGGGGTGTGACATGGCCGCCAACAACCAAGGGATCGCCCACCTGCGCCTCGGCCAAGGCCGCCCCGCCCGGCTCGCCTGCAAGCGCCGCAACGCGCACATCGCCGTCCCCTTCGACCGCTTCGAGGCCGAGCCCAGGCGCTGCAAGCGTTGCGACGCCTACCTCGCCCGCATGCGCAAGGCCCTGAAACTCCGCCGCGATGATCTCCGCCCCCAAGGACAGGAGGTGTGACCATGTTCCGCCCGACCGGCCAGCCCCGCTACCTGCTCCGCATCGCGCAGGCCACCGACTGGGACGCCAACGGCAAGCCGACCCGCTGGTCCGCCCGCTTCCTGCCCTACGCCTTCCACACCGAGCGCGGCATGGTCCCGGCGATCTGCCGCCTCGCCGACGTCACCCGGCGCCAGAAACGCAAGGACGAATATCGCTGGGATATCGTCACCGCCCCCACCCACCTGTCGGACTGGCGCGAATACGGCCCCGACGACCTCCGCGCCAACAAGACGCCCCACCTGCCCCTGCCCATCGGGGGTGTTGATTTTCTCGCCACGTTTCGTGTAGAAAATCCCTAGCCTCGCCAGAGGCGTGGCTGACTACCGACCATCTCTCCATCGGCTCCATACGCGCCCCCCCGTCCACCACATCGGCGTTCCGTTGGGGCGGTGGGCGGGGGGCGCGGCGGCACGGGACTGGCTCCATGCCCCTCAAGCGCGGAACCTCGCAGCGCGTCATCTCGCAGAACATCAAGACCGAGATGGCGCACGGCAAGCCACAGAAGCAGGCGGTTGCCATCGCGCTCGACAAGGCTCGCGAGAGCGGCGCCCGCATCCCGAAGCCGCCGGCCAAGCGCAAGTAGTTCCGCTCCCCGGCCGGGTTTCGTGCAACCCGCGAACCAGGCCCCGTATGCCCGGAGGGGAGCCGCCGAGCGGGGCGGCGCAGGTGGCGGCGGCGTCGCCATCACCCCGCACCCATTCGGGCGCATCGCCCGCACGAGGCAGGGCGCCGGCCCCTGCACCGCCGCTAGGCTACCGTGAGGCCGACGCGGAACGCCGGCATAGGCAACAACCCCAACCGGCTGCCTGGGGTGGTGCCTCGCTACTCGCTCTTACGGAGCCGCCGCAGGGTGCCTCGAAAGCCCCTGCGGCGGTGCCGCCCCTTACAACCTGACGGCAAAAAACGTGCCAGAACCCAAGCGCACGCCGGAGACGCGCGAAGCCTTCATCGCCGCCCTTTCCGAGTGCGGGAACGTCACCCGAGCCTGCGAGGCCGCCGGCATCAGCCGCATGACGGCCTACGCTTGGCGCAAGGACGACCTCGACTTCGCCAACGCCTGGGACGCCGCCCTGGAGCTTGGCGCCGAGGGGTTGGAGGACGAAGCCCGGCGCCGCGCCTTCGAGGGCGTGGAGGACGTCGTTCTCGACAAGGACGGCAACGTCCG
>Ga0207867_1001436_pt1 | contig 17256 bp, 17 predicted proteins | sample HigsolmetaAR206D_FD_184838 | JGI IMG/M metagenome (GOLD analysis project Ga0207867, IMG submission 184838) | Ionic liquid and high solid enriched microbial communities from the Joint BioEnergy Institute, USA - AR20-6-D (SPAdes) (version 2) ...
GGTGCTGGCGCTGTGCCTGATCGGCGTCTGCGCGTTGGGCGCGGTCGCGCTGTTCCTCGCCAGGGGCAAGGACGACGGCGCGCGAACCCGCGCCGGCGGTGTCACCTATCCCACGCCGGTCGGGACGGCCACGTCCTCGCGCCCGCCGGTCGGCGGGACGGGCCTCCCGCAGCGGGAGGCGCCGGAGACCGAGCCGGCTCCGCCACCGGCACCGGCCCGGATCGGGCAGTGCATCGGTGTCAGCGAGGACGGGGACTTCCTGGGGATCGGCAACTGCAACGGCAGCCGGGGTACCTACCGGGTGGTCTCGGTGGACTACGGCCGGGGTACCTGCTCCGACCCCGGATCCCCGTACATCACCGTCAACGGCTACAAACTCTGCCTGGAACTCCACCTGGTCCGCTTCTACTGCTACAAGTTCCCCAAGCAGAGAGGCTTCGTCACGGCGGCCCCGAAGTGCAAGGCGAAGGGCACCGTCCACATCATCGACATCGTGCCCGGCGCCTCCAACGGCGACAGGTGCACGCGTGACTACCAGTGGAACCGCTGGTACCGGTTCACGCACCCCACCGTCGTCTACTGTGTCATGCAGTACTAGCGCCTCGCCGGGCGCTCGATGCCCGTCGACGTCCGGACCGAACGACGCGGCATGCGGCCGGTCTTCGCGGGGTCCGTGCGCCCGACCGTCGCGGTGCACCGGACCGCGGCGGGGATGCTCCCCTCGTACCCCAGGAGTGAGGAGGGTGTGGTGAGCACGGCGGGGGCGGGTTGGTATCCGGATCCGTCGGGCCGGCACGCGCTCCGGTGGTACGACGGCCGACAGTGGACGCCCCACGCGGTCGACGGACGGCGACAGCCGGTGATCGACCCGCTGCCGGGGCAGGCCGGCACGACGGCCGACCACCCCGGTCCGGTCCCCGGCGCCGCGGCGGCGCCGCCGGTTCCGGCGGTGCGGATCGGGCCACTGGTGTTCCGGTACGCGGTGCTCGGCGTCGCGGCGGTGCTGTTCGTCCTCGGTTTCGTCGTGCTGCCGTACGCCGGAGTGGACAGGCCGCCCCGGGACTTCAGCTACACGCCGACCCGCTACCCCGAGTTCGGTCCCTGGATCCGGGAGCTCGACACCGGGATGAGCACCTGGGGACAGATCTACTCCGGTGGCCTCGCGCCGCTGCTCGCGGCGACGGCCTGGCTGGCTGTGGCGGCGACCGTGCTGGTGGTGGCGGTGGTGCCGGCGTACCGTACCCGGACGCCGTGGTGGACCGTCCTGGTGTTCCTCCTCGTGGGGCTCTGCGGCGGCGGCGCGATGATCGCCTCACCGGTCAACGGCACGACCATGCTGAACACGCACAGCGGCTACCTCGTGGTGCTGGCCGCCCACGCCCTGCTGGCCGTCGCCTGCCCACTGGGCAGCCGGAGGCGATAGCCGGCGGGACGAGCCGGCGGCCGCCGTCGGTGGCCGACGTGCGGCCGACGCCCGCCGGTGGCGGGCACCGGGGCCCGGCCGGCGACGACGGTGCCCGCCGTCCCGGGTGGGAACGGCGGGCACCGCGGTTCGCGATCCCGACCGGTCAGGGATCCGACCGGTCACGGCCGCCGGTCAGATCCCGCCGAGGCGGGCCGGACACGGCGCCACCGGTTCGAGGACGAAGTCGAGCGTGCTGACCAGGCCGGCCTGGATCTGTTGCCGCTTGACCTGCGGCACCCAGCCGTCCTTGGCCACGATCACGTCGTACCGGCCCTTCGGCAGCCACCAGGCGTAGCGGCCCTGGCCGTCCGCGGTCAGGGTGTAGCCGGTGGTCGCGTCACTGACCAGGTTCACCCGTACCGTCGCCCGCACCGGAACCTCGTCGCCGCCGCAGGTCCGGCCGATGACCGTACCCTGGATCTTGCCCCAGTTCCCCGGCGGGGAGACGTTCATCTCCACCTCCAGCGACTGGACCGGGTACGGACTGTTGGAGACCAGCGCCACGTCGGCGGTGTAGGTGCCGGGCTGGGCGACCCCGGCGGCGGCGGTCGCGCTCAGGGTCAGCGTGACCACCTTCGACGCCCCGGCGGCGAGCGTGAAGCTCTCCGGCGAGGCGCTCAGCCAGGAGGCGTCTCCCGACTCCTCGCAGTCCTCCAGCCCGCCGAGATACTCGCTCTCGGCGGAGCCGACGAACGAACTCGGCGAGCCGCCGACCTTGTACGCGCCGCAGACACCGGCACCCCGGTACCGGGCGAACTGCGCGTTCGGCAGGTTGATCCAGGCACCGGCCGACGGGTCGTAGGCGATCGTGCGGTTGGTCAGCGTCGTCGAGTTCGCGGTCGCCCCACCGGCCAGCACCAGCTTGTTGCCGGCCGCGGCGTACTGGGCGCCCCACAGGTCGATCGGCATGTCCGGCAGCGGCGACCAGGTGTCGTCGGCCGGGTCGTAGACGTAGGCGTTCTTGAACTCGGTCGAGCCGACGCCACCGGCGCAGTAGACCTTGCCGCCGATGCCGCCGCAGGCCAGCCAGGAGACGCCCAGCGGGTAGTTGGCCGCCCGGCTGAACTGGCCGGTCTTCGGGTCGAAGACGACCACGTCGTTGGTGTCCGTGCTGCACGCGCTGTCGGCGCAGCCACCCACGACGTAGATCTTGCCGCCCGCCACCGCCGACGCGGCCGCCGCCCGGGGCACCGGGTTGGTCACACCGGCCAGGGTGCTCCAGGTGTTGCTCACCGTGTCGAAGACGTCGACCGTGGCCGGCGGTGTCGACCCGGCCCCCCAACCACCGATCGCGTAGATCTTGCCGTCCACCGCGCCCAGTGCCGGCTTCGACCGGGCGGTGGGCATGTCGGGCAGGGTGGTCCAGGTGTTGATCGCCGGGTCGTACACCCAGGTCTTGCGCTCGTTACCGGTGCCGCTGCCGCCACCGATCGAGTAGACCCTTCCGCCGACCGTCACCGCCGAGTTGTCGAAGACCGCCGCCGGGGTGTTCGCGATCCGGGCCCAGGCGTCGGCGACTGCCGGCGCCGCCCCGGCCGAGGTGACCCCGCCGCCGTACGCGACGCCGGTGGCGGCCTTGCTCAGCCCCTTCACCGGCTGCTCGACCAGCTCGGCGCCCCTGGTCGACAGCAGGTCGAACTGCCCCTGCCGCTCCAGGAACTCCACGGTGGCCGGCGCGTTGCCGGTGTTGGTCACCGTCACCTTGACCGTGCGGGTGCTGCCGTACGGCTGGTGCATCTCGATGGTGGTCGGGGTGATGCTCAGCCGGGGCGCCCGGAGCGCGAAGTTCGCCCTCGTGGTGCCGTCGGCGACCACGGTCACGGTCTTGGTCTGCGCCCGGTACGGCGACAGGCTGGCGGTGAACGACTGCTCCCCGGTGAGGCTGGAGTAGAGCCAGTAGAAGCCGTCCGGGATCGCGGGGTCGTCCGGGGTCGCCACCGAGACCGCGCGCTCGGTGGGGACACCGTCGCTGACCACGGTCACGTTGTTCAGCGGGTTGCCGGTGTTGGCGTCGGTGGTGAAGCCGGCGACCAGGCCGCCCGGCTTCGGCGTGCAGAGCCGGTTGACCACCTCGACGTTGTCGACCTCCCACCACCAGGCGAAGGTGCCCCGGAAGCGGAACCGGATCTTGACGTTGGCGTGGCCGCCCACCCCGTCCAGCGGGACCTCCTCGACGCGGGGCCCGCGCCGGCTGGAGGTCTGGTGCCAGATGTTGGTCCAGGTGGCGCCGTCGTCGGTCGAGACGTCGATGTCCGCGGTGTCGCTGACCCCGACCGCCCGCCAGTCGCTGTTGAAGCGCAGCAGCGGGGCGTCGACCTCGGAGAGGTCGAGGGTCGGCGTGATCAGGTCGGTGTCCTGGGTGTTGCCGCTGCCCAGCGCGTCGCTGTCGATGATCGCGAAGTTGCCGCTGCCGCCGGTCAGGTTGCCCCGGGACCGCGGGTCGTCGAAGACCCAGCCGCCCGAGTCGGTGCGGTTGACCACCGACCAGCCCTCCGGCGCCGTGGTGGCGTCGAAGGTCTCGGAGAGCACCGGGTCACCGGTCCCCGCGGTGTATCCGGCCGCGGTGCACGCCGGCGCCACCGGCAGGGCGAAGTCCACCGTCTTGCGGGAGGCACGAACCTCCACCTCGGTGCTGGCCGTCTGGTAGCCGGGGTAGACGGCCGTGACCTCAAGCCGGTAGCTGGTGTTGCCCGGAACCGTGAACGAGTACGCCCCGGTGGTCGGGTTGGTGAAGACCGGGCCACCGGGCCGCCCGGCCACGGTGATCTTCGCGTACAACGGCCAGCCGTGGCCGGAGCCGTCGGTCACCTTGCCGGCGACGGTGACCATCGGCGCCGGGGTGAGGGCGAAGTTCTGGGTCACGGCGCCGCCGTCGGTCACGGTCACCGTCGCGGTGCCGGTGGCGTAGCCGTACGCGCTGGCGGTGACCGTGTGCTCCCCGACCGGTACCAGCAGCGAGTAGCGGCCGTTCGGCCCGGTCACGGTGCTGAGGGTGCCGACGGTGATCTGCGCGCCGGCGATCGGGTCGCCGGTGCTGGCGTCGGTGACGACGCCGCTGACCGCGCCGCCCTCACCGCGCGGGGCGGCGCTGACCGCCTGGTAGGCGTTGAGGCGCCCCTCGCCGAAGGTGTTGTTGAAGTCGACGGTGCCCCCGCAGGAGAGGTCGTCGACGTCGGTCGCCGTGTCGTCGAGAAGCTGCTCGGTGGCGTCGATGTTGCCCTTCAGGACCGGCGCCGCCGACCAGACCAGGGCGACCGTGCCGGAGACGTGCGGTGCCGCCATCGACGTGCCGCTGCCGGTGCCGTACTGGTTGGTCGGCAGGCTCGACCGGACGTTGCTGCCCGGTGCGGAGATGTTCGGCTTGATCGAGCCGTCGATGCTGGACGTGCCGCGACCGGAGAACGAGGAGATGACGTTGTTGATGTCGTACGAGCCGACCCCGTACGCGTCCGGGTAGTCGCCCGGGTTCTCCGTGGTGTTGCAGCCGGGGCCGTCGTTGCCGGCGGAGAACGTCGGGAAGATGCCGGCGGCCCGCCAGGCCCGGATCGTCTGCTCGTACCAGTCGTCGCCGCGGCCGCCGCCCCAGGAGTTGTTGACCACGTCGGCGTGCAGGTCCGGGCGGGGGTTCTGGCCGTTGAGGTCGGTGGGGGCCATCACCCACTGGCCGGCCGCGAGCAGTGAGGCGTCCGAACAGGTCCTCGCCTCACATCCCTTGGCGGCGATCCAGCGGGCGCCGGGGGCGACCCCGATCTGGTTGCCCGCGCCGTCGTCGCCCACCATCGTCCCCATGGTGTGCGTACCGTGGCCGTTGTTGTCGCACGGTTCCGGGTTGGCGCAGACCCCGGCCGGATCGAACCAGTTGTAGTTGTGGTCGAAGGTCCCACCGTTGTTGCCCCGGTAGGAGTTGACCAGCGCCGGGTGGTCGAACTGGACGCCACTGTCGATGTTGGCGACCACGATGCCCTCACCCCGGGTGCCGAACTCGGACCAGACCCGGGGGGCCTCGATGTTGGTGAGGTTCCACTCGACCGCCTGGGTGGCGCTTCGGGTGTCGCGGCGCATCTCGACGGGCTCGACCAGCTTGTACGTGCGGGTCGGCTCGATGCTCGCCACGTCGTCGCGGGCCGCGATGGCGTCGACCAGCGCGCGGTCGCCCTCGACCTGCAGCACGTTGGCGATCCAGAACGCCTTGTACCTCGCTCCGCGCTTGTCCAGGTCGGCCCGCAGGTCGCGCTGGCTGCGCTCGGCGGTGGTGGTGAGCTGTCGGTAGACCTCGGTGACCCGGGCGGTGCGGTCACGCAGCCGGGCCGCGCCGCTGAGCTCGGCACGTTCCCGTAGGTAGACGGTGAAGGTGGTGGTGCCCTTGGTGGACAGTTCGGTGAGGAGTTCGCGACTGACCGACGCCTTGGGGGTGGCGGCGGTGGCGATCGCGGGTTGTGTGGTGATGCCGAGGATCACGGCGGCTCCGACGGCGACCACCGACCAGAGTCTGGATCGCCCGGATCTGTCGCGGCCTGGTCGATGCGACATGCTACCTCCCACTTCCCGGCAACCCGAGCCGCTCGGGTGCCAACCACTCGGCGCCGGAGGATCTCCGGCGCTGCGGGCACGCGTGGGTCCGACGTTGGACGTTGGTATACGGACAGCGCCCCCCACATCGGCTTGGAGTAATGCTCTTGGCCGTAGAGGTAACGATCAATGCTCGGTGGAGAGCAGTATTTGGGCAGTAGATAGGCTGCCCTCTGTCAGGTATCAGTTAGCTGCCCCATATTGGTCGGCTCCGTCGTTGACTTGCCCGGTCAAAGAGGCTTGGCTTGGTGCGACTGGCGGACGGGGAGGAGTGCGGTGACGAACCGAGAGGTCCCACTGGTCGTGTGCGTATCGTCGGATGTCGCGGTCCGGGAACGGGTGGTGCGACGGCTGGACGACTTCGGGACCGTCGTGATCTGCTCTGACTTGTCCGAGTTGCGGGCGATGCTCTTCCCGATGACGGGCAACCGGACAGAGTCGGAGCCGGGGCCGGTGAGTCTCGGGGACCTCTCCGTCGACCCGAGCGGACACCTGGTCACCTGGCGTGGTGAGCCGCTCGCGTTGACCCGGCTGGAGCGGGAGCTGCTCGCCCGGCTGGCCAGCACACCGCTCGGCGTCTGGACGTACGAGAAACTTTTCGGCTCGGTCTGGGGCGGGGCGTACCTCGGCGACACGGCCATCCTGCACTCGGCCGTCAAGCGGTTGCGCCGCAAGCTGCGGGCGGTCGAGGGCGGGCCGCAGGTGCAGACCGTCCGTGGCGTCGGCTACCGCCTGATCCCGGGCACGAGCGAGAGCCGTCCGGCGGACGACCAGCCGGCGGCGGGCGAGCGCACGGGCGGCGGGTGGTCGTAGCCGGCGGTGCCCGGTGGCGGTCGCGCCCGACGCGCCATGCCACCATGGCCTGGTGACCCCAGCTGTCCCGGCCCCGGTCTGGCCACCCCCACCGCAGCCTCCGGCAGGCCGTCGTCGGCGCCGGTTGCTGTACGCCGGCGTCGGGGCGTGGAGCGTGCTGCTGCTGGCTGCCGCCGGGCTCTCGGCGGCGCGCGACGAACCGACCGTACGCGAACAGCGTGACATCGCCCGGGCCGCGCCGATCGTCGACCGGGCGGTCGGCGACCTGGTCACGGCGGCCGGCCCGGAGCCGGTCGTCGAACTCGGCGCCCGCCGACTGCGCACCGGCTGCCGGGTCACCGTGCTCCGCGACGGCGTCGCGTTGGACGCCGAGGTCACCTTCCGGACCCCCGCGGCGGACGCCCCCGCGCTGCTCGACCGGATCGCGCAGCGGCTGCCCGCCAGCTACCAGGCCGACGTCTGGCACCGTGGCGACGGTGCCGAGCACGTCCTGTGGGCCGACGCCGGGGAGTTCGTCGCGGTCCGGGGGACGGTGCCGGAGCCGGGAGTGGTACGGATCGCCGTACGCACGGGCTGCCGACCGGCGGCCCGGGGGGCGGAGGCCGGCAGGTCGGCCCCGCCGCCGTCACCGGACGTCACCGACGACGAGCCGGTCCGGATGCTCGCCGCGCTCGGTGCGACCGACCCTGATCCGGTCAGCCTGACCGTCGCGCCGTGCCCCGGCGGTGGCGCCGTGCGGACCGCCCGCTCAAGCGGTCGGGGAACCCCGACCAGGCCACCGGGCGCGCTGCTGCCCCGACCGGCCGGGACCGTCGTGATCGTCGACACTCCCGAGGTGTACGCCTACCGGGCCGGTCAGCTCAGCGTCGTGGCGGAGACCGGGGATGGCCGGACCCGGGTCGCCGTCACCGCCTCCGGCTGCGCCTGACCCGGCCTCCGCTCCTCGTGGTGGCGGCTGCCGGCGCCGGACACCCGCCGCGGGGCCCTCCACCGCCGGCAGCCACCGTCGCGTACCGCGAACGACCGGGGTGTCAGCCGCAGGTCGATCCGTTGTGGTTGGCGGGGTACTGGACGTTCGCGCGAGTCGATGTTGTCTGGCCACGGCATCCGACGTACGTCGAATGCCTGGGTCGGCGGCGTACGCCGGACGGTCGCCGAGCCGGTGGGGAGGTGCCGGTTCAGTACACGAGCGCCTGGACGCCGTCGGCCGTGACCTCCTCGACGAAGACCGCCGCGCCGGCGATCCGAACCCCGGGCAGGACGTCGGCCTCGGTGATGTTCCGCCGGGCCGCGCACTGGGTGCAGAGCGTGACACGCCCGGTCGACAGGATCGTCTGCAGCAGTTCGGGCAGCGGCGCCGAGTGCGGCAGCTCGAACTCCTCGGCCCGGCCCGGCAACGCGAACCAGCTCGACTCGCCGGTGAGCCAGAGCGACACGTCGAGACCGGAGGCGGCCGCCGTGGCGGCGACGGTGAAGGCCTGGGCGCAGCGTTCCGGTGCGTCCGCGCCGGCGGTGGCCTTGACGACCAGGGTTCGAGCCATGCCGCCAGCATAGGATCACCCTGTCATGGTTACCGAGATCGGGTTCGTCAGCCTGCTGGTCGCGGGCTTCGGCGCGCTCGCCGGTTACCTGGTGTACCTGGCCGTACGGATATCGAGAGGACGTTGGTGAGCGCGAGGAGCGAGCCGGGCCCGGGGGCCCCGCAGCCGCGATCGGGAGGAGCGTCGTGAGCGACAGTCCGATCCAACCGCCGCCGTGGCTGAACGCGCCGCCGGTGGACCCGTACCCGTACGAGGAGACCTACGACCTGCGGACCGGTCCGAAGCTGCACCCGGCGCTGAACGCGCTGCTGCCGTACATCGGGCTGTGGCGCGGGCGCGGGCGGGGCGGATACCCCACCGTCGAGGACTTCGACTACGCGCAGGAGATCCGGATCACCCACGACGGGCGGCCCTTCCTCTTCTACGAGTCGCGGTCCTGGATCCTCGACGAGAACAGCCAGCCGGTCCGGCCGGCCAACCGGGAGACCGGGTGGTGGCGCCCGGTGCTGGACGACCGGGGCAGGGCCACCGGCGAGCTGGAGGTGTTGTTCGCCGCGCCCACCGGTGTGGTGGAGCTCTACCTGGGCAAGATCACCGGTACCCAGGTGGAGTTGGTCACCGACGCGGTGCTGCGGACCTCCACCGCGAAGGAGGTCAACGCCGGGCACCGACTCTTCGGCATCGTCGAGGGAGCCCTGCTCTACGCCCAGGAGATGGCGGCGATGGGACATCCGCTCTCGCCCCACCTGTCCGCCCGGCTGATCCGGGTCGGCGGCTGACGGTCGTGCCCCGTCGGGGCGGCCGCCCTCGCCGTCGGAGGCGGCGGGGAGGGCCCCGCCTCACGGAAGGCCGAGCAGGTCGCGGAGCGCGGGGGTGTGTGGCGAGGCGGGCAGCGGCACGCCGTCCAGCGCGCGGATCTCGGCCAGGCCGCGTACCGACGAGGTGAACCAGGCGCCGTCGGTGTGGTGCAGCTCGGCCGGGGAGATCCGCCGCCGGGCGGCGGTCCAGCCCAGGGCGGCGGCCCGGCCGAGCAGCCAGTCGGCGGTGATCCCGGGCAGGATGCCGGTGTCGGCCGGCACCGTGCAGAGCGTGTCGCCGGCCAGCCAGACCAGGTTGGCGCTCGGCCCCTCCAGGGCGTACCCGTCGGTGGACACCCAGAGCACGTCGTCGACGCCGTGCGCCGCCGCCCAGCGCCGCGCGGCCTGGTTCGGGGCGTACGAGGTGGTCTTGTGCCCGGCGAGCAGCCACGGCCGTCCGTGCCGGGCGTCGGCGGTCACCCCGAGCGGCAGGGTCGCCACCGTGATCCCGGTGTGGCGGGCCCGGCGTACCGGCTCGGGCACCTCGGCGAGGGTCGCGTAGACGGTGCCGGGGCCGCCGTGCTCCGGTCCCCGGGTGCAGACCAGGCGCAGCGCGCCCTCGGTCCGCGGCGGCCACGCGGCGCACACGGTGTCGAGCAGGTCGCGCAGGGCGTCGGTCTCCGGCACCGGCAGGTCGAGGGCGGCGGCGGACCGGGCCAGCCGTGCCAGGTGTTCGTCGACCAGCCAGGGCCGCCCGTCGCGGACGTGCATCGTCTCGAAGAGCCCGTCGCCGTGGATCGCGCCCCGGTCGTCGGCGCGGAGCACCGGTTCGTCGGCCGGTACCACGCCCCGGCCCAGCACCGCGACGATCTGCCGGCCGGACACGCCCACCGAGGGTAGTCGGCCGCCCGCCGCACTATGCTGTGACGGTGTCGGATACGTCGCTGGCGGAGATGCTTCGTTCCCGTGGCCTGCGGTTGACCGCGCAGCGTCAGCTGATCCTCGACGCCGTGCTCGAGCTCGGCCACGCCACCCCGGAACAGGTCCACGCGGCGGTCCGCGAGGTCGCCGCCGGTGTGAACATCACCACGATCTACCGGACGCTGGAACTCCTCGAACGGCTCGGGCTGGTCACCCACACACACCTGTCCCACGGGTCACCGACGTATCACGCCGCGGGTGAGCACGCCCACGTCCACCTGGTGTGCCGAAAGTGCGGGACGGTGGACGAGGTCGATCCGGCACTGTTCCGACCTGTCGCCGACAGACTGGCGGCCGAGCGGGGGTTCCACGTCGACATCGGGCACGTGTCGCTGTTCGGGGTCTGCGGCCGGGAGGAGTGCGGAGAGCAGCAGCGATGATCGACATTGCGGGCGCGGTGGCGGCCGAGGCGATCGACGAGCAGACCCGGGACCAGCCGGCGCCGGAGCACGCCGCCGCCGGGGTACGCCCGGTGGCCGCGCACTACGGCGACCCGATGCGCGAGCAGCGGCTGCTCGCCACCGAGGTCGGTCTGGTCGACCGCTCGCACCGGGGGGTGGTCGCGGTCCCCGGCGAGGAGCGGGCGAGCTGGCTGCACACGCTGACCAGCCAGCACCTGCTGCACCTGCGCGCCGGGCAGGGCAGCGAGCTGCTGGTCCTCTCCCCGCACGGGCACATCGAGCAGCACGCCATGGTCGTCGAGGACGGGGAGACCGCCTGGCTGGACACCGAGCCGGGCGACACCAGCGGTCTGCTGGCGTACCTGGAGAAGATGCGGTTCTTCACCCGGGTCGACCCCCGGGACGTCACCCCCGAGTGGGCGCTGCTCTCGCTGGTCGGGCCGAGGGCCGGCGAGGCGGTCGGGGTGCTCGGGGTCACCGGGCTGGCCGAGCCCGACGCACTGCCGGTGCCGGGCCCGAGGTTCGCCGCCGGCGCCGTGCCCCCCCGTCCCTCCGTCCTGTACGACGTCCGCCCGCTTCCGGCCGGTGGCTGGGCCCGTCGGGTGCGGCTCGGGATCGACCTGCTGGTGCCCCGCCGGGCCATGGCGGAGGTGGTCGGCGAGCTGCTCGCCGCCGGCGTTCCGGCGGCCGGGCTGTGGGCGTACGAGGCGCTGCGGGTGGCCGCGCGGCAGCCCCGGATCGGGTTCGAGACCGACCACCGCACCATCCCGGCGGAGATCGGACTGGTCGGCCCGGCGGTGCACCTGGAGAAGGGCTGCTACCGCGGCCAGGAGACGGTGGCCCGGGTCCACAACCTCGGCCGTCCGCCGCGCCGGCTCGTCCTGCTGCACCTGGACGGGGTGACCACCGACCACCTTCCGGCGGCCGGCACCCCCGTGACGCTCGACGACCGCCCGGTCGGATTCGTCGGTACGGCGGTGCGGCACCACGAGCTGGGTCCGGTCGCGCTCGCGGTGCTGAAGCGGTCGGTCCCGGACGACGCGCGTCTGCTCGTCGACGGCACCGCCGCCGCGATCGACCCCGGGGACTGACCGCCGGCGGTCGCGCGACCCCGCTCGTTCGTGGGAGGTCCGAGACCGCGGGTCGGGGCTAGGATCCCGGCATGACAACAGGGACGTTGATCACGGTGGCTCCGACCGGAGCGGAGTCGGCCAAGGCGGAGGTGCCGGCGCTGCCGGTGACCCTGGACGAGCTGCTGCTGACCGCGAAGGAGTGCGAGGCGCTCGGCGCCTCGGTGATCCACGTCCACATCCGCGACGACGAGGCCCGACCCACCCTCGACCTGGGCCGGCTGCGGGCGACGGTCGCGGCGTTGCGCGAGAACACCAACCTGATCGTGCAACTCTCCACCGGTGGCGCGGTCACCGACCCCGAGGCCGACCGGCTGGCGGTGCTCGACGCCGGCCCGGAGATGGCCTCCTGCACGATGGGGACGGTCAACTTCGGCGACGACGTCTTCCTCAACCGCTGGGAGTTCATCGTCGAACTGCACACCCGGATGCAGGACCGGGGCATTCTCCCCGAGTACGAGATCTTCGACCTCGGCCACCTGGCCACGCTGCGCCGCCTGCTCGACCGGTACGGCCTGCCGGCCGGCGGGCACGTGCACGTCGACTTCGTGATGGGGGTCCCCGGTGGGATGCCCGGGACGGTCGAGGCCCTGGTCGCCTGCGTCCAGGCGCTGCGGGACCTGCCGGAGGGCACGACGTTCTCGGCCACCGGCATCGGGCGCACCAGCGTGCCGGTACTGCTCGGCTCCCTGGCCGCCGGCGGGCACCTGCGGGTCGGCATGGAGGACACCCTCAGCTACGCCAAGGGGCGGCCGGTGGAGTCCAACATGCAGTTGGTGGCCCGCGCGGTCGCCGCGGCGCAGCTCGCCCAGCGGCCCCCGCTGAACCCGACGCAGGCCCGTGAGCTGCTCGGACTTCCCGTGAAGCGGTAGGGTCTCCGTACGCCGGGCACCGACCGACCGGTACCGTCCCGGATCGTGGGTGAGACGTACCGGGGTGGGATTCCGCTGGTCGATGCGGTCAGGTCGGGTTTCGTGGAGTCGGTGCATCACGGGTCCGTGGTGGTGCTCGACGCGGCGGGGACGGTGGCCGCGGCGGTGGGTGACGTCGACGCGCCGATCTTCCCCCGGTCGTCGAACAAACCGATGCAGGCCGTCGCGATGCTCCGGTCCGGCCTGCGGGTGGCCGATGCGGCCGACCTGGCGGTGATCTGCGCCAGCCATGCCGGGGAGGAGTTCCACCTGACCCGGATCGCCGCCCTGCTGCGGACCGGCGGTCTGACCGAGTCCGCGCTGCGCTGCCCGCCCGACCTGCCGTACGCGGACCACGCCCGGGCCGCCGTGCTCGCCGCCGGGGGCGGACCGGGCCGGATCCAGATGAACTGCTCCGGCAAGCACACCGGGATGCTGCTCACCTGCCTGGCCGCGGGCTGGCCGACGGACGGGTACTGGAGGCCCGAGCACCCGCTGCAGCAGCGGATCCGGGACGTGGTGGAGGAGCTCACCGGTGAGGACGTGGCCGCGGTGGGGGTCGATGGCTGCGGCGCGCCGGTGCTGGCCGTCTCACTGACCGGGCTGGCCCGGGCGTACCTGCGGCTGGTCCACGCCGAGCCCGGCTCGGTGGCCCGGACGGTCGCCGACGCGATGCGGGCGTATCCGGAGCTGGTCGGCGGGACCGGCACCGACGACACCCGGCTGATGTCCGGGATTCCCGAGCTGTTGGTGAAAAGCGGGGCGGAGGGCGTGGTCGCGGCGGCGCTGCCGGGGGTGGGCGCCGTGGCCGTCAAGATCGACGATGGTGCGGCCCGGGCCCGCCGGCCGGTGCTGGTCTCCGCCCTGCGCCGGCTCGGCGTCGCCGCGCCGTGCCTCGACGAGCTGGCCGAGGAGCCGGTGTACGGCGGGGGCGAGCCGGTCGGGGCGCTGCGCAGCCGGTGGTGAGGGATCGGGCCGTGGCCGTGGCCGCGCCGGCGGGCGGCGGTCGCCCGTGCGGCCCGTGACCGACTCCGGGCCCCGGGAGCGTGAGTCGTCCGCCCTGAGACGCCGCTAACGTTCGCTAGCGAAGTGCTCGCAGTTGCAAGCAGTGCGGGCTACCGTCGAGGTATGGCCAACCCGAAGGACCTTCCGCGCGACATCGGCGGATTCATTCGCGACCTCCGGCGCAGCGCGCGGATCTCCCTGCGCCAGCTCGCCCAGCAGGCCGGGGTGAGCAACCCGTACCTGAGCCAGATCGAGCGCGGGCTGCGCAGGCCGAGCGCCGAGGTGCTCCGGCAACTGGCCAGCGCCCTGCGCGTCTCGACCCCGGTCATGTACCTGCGCGCCGGGCTGCTCGACGACCGGGAGGGCCAGGGGGTGCTGGCCGCCATCGCGGCCGACCCCGACCTCACCATGCCGCAGAAGCAGTCGTTGAGCCAGATCTACGAGACGTTCCGGCGGGAGAACCTGCGGCGGGCCGCCGAGTCGGAGGGCACCCGGCCCGACGCCACCCCGGCCACCCCCGAGACCGCCACCACCGATACCGCCGCCACCGCCGAAACCCGCGGTCCCGCCGGAGAGTTCCCGGCGGACGCCGTACTCGAGTCGGTGGCGGTGACCGAGGCAGGCACCGCCGCCCCGCCGCCCACCACGTCCCCGGGGTCGGACGCCGGACCCGAAGCGGCGGTCGCACCCGCGAGAAGGACCGCCAGGAAGGCGGCCACGAGGAGACCGTCGGCCCCGACGGCCGCACCGACCCCCGACGAGGAGGATTAGATGACCACCCCACCCCGTGTCACCCGTGTCCCCACACCGCTGTACGCCGTCGCCGGCGCCAGCGACCTCGCCTACGAGCGGCTCCGCCGGGTCTCCGCGGTGGTGAGCAGCCTGGGTGACGAGGCGGTTCGCACCGAGCTGCGGGAGAGGTCCGTCGCCACCACCGCCGAGCTGCGGAGGAGGGCACTGGCCACGACCGCCGAGCTGCGGGACAGGGCCGTGCTGGCGCTGCGCAACGCCGACGCGGCACGGCTGCGGCAGCGGGTGACCGGTCGCGAGTTCGACCTCCACCGGCTGCGGGAGGCGACCATCCGCAACGCCGCCGCGGTGGTGGCCGGCGCCCAGCAGCGTGTCCTGTCGGTCTACGGCGACCTCGTCGCCCGAGGCGAGCGGGTCGTCGGCTCCGGCACGGTCGACACCGACCGGACGGCGGCCGCGGCCACCGCCACCGACGACGCGGTCGTCGTTCGGGAGCCGGCGGTGCCCACCTCCCCGAGCCCGGCCGAGGCGTCGGACCGGGCGGAGACCCCGAAGGCCACCGCGGATGCCGGGGCCGCCGCCGCGCCGGCCCGGAAGGCAGCGCCGAAGCAGCGTACGGCGAGGAAGACGACCCGTCCGGCCGTGACCGGGCGGCCCCGCGGCGCCGACGACGCATGATCCTGAACTCCGGGTGCGTGCGGCAACTGGCACGTACCCGGGGTCGTCGGCATAAGCTTCACGCCATGGCCACTGCCGCGCCGATCTTCTTCGACGACGTCCGCTTCGTCATTGACCTGGTGCTGATGGTCTTCGCTCTGGTGCTCCAGGGCGTCGCCCTGGTGCACTGCATCACCCAGCGCTCGGACGCCTTTCCGGCGATCGGCACCCTTCCCAAGGGGGCCTGGATCGCGATCCTGGCCGTGTGCCTGGTGCTCACGCTGCTGGTCGGGGGGCCGATCAACCTCTTCGGCCTGATCGGCATCGCCGCTGCGTTGATCTACCTTCTCGACGTCCGGGTCGGACTGCGGGACCTGACCGACGGCAGAGGCTTCTGGTGAGGGACTTCCGCTGGCCACCGCCGCCGGACGGCGGGCCGCGGACGTACGGTCCGGGGCCGAGCGCCCCTCGCACCGGCCGGCCCATGCTGCCCGAGCCGCCGACCGAGCTGGTCACCACGCCGCACGGCGTACGCCTCGAACGTCTGGTGACCGGCACGGGTGAGCCGGTCACCGTCTTCGCGCACGGCCTCGGCGCCGGTATCGCGACGACCCGACCGTTGGGCAGCGCGGTCACCGGTCGCAAGATCTTCTTCCAGTTCCGCGGGCATGGCCGATCCGACGCTCCCGAGGGCCGCTGGAGCTACGCCGACCTGGCCCGAGACCTACGTGCCGTCGCCGACCTCGGCGGGGCGACCCGGGCGCTCGGGGTCAGCCTCGGCGCGGGGGCGCTCTGCCGGCTGCTCTGGGAGAGTCCGGACCGCTTCGAGCGGCTGGTGTTCGTGCTTCCCGCGGTTCTCGACGAGCCCCGCCCGGACGCGGCCCAGCGGCGCCTCGGTGAGCTGCTCACCGCGGTCCGGTCCGGCGACACCGTCGCGGTGGCCGAGGCGGTCGCCGCCGAGGTACCCCCGGCCCTGCGCAACACCCCGAGCGGCTGGGCCTACCTGCGGCAACGCGTCGACCAGCTCACCCGCGACGGCCTCGGCGCCGGGCTGGCCAGCCTGCCCGGCCAGGTGGCGGTCCGGCGGCGCGCCGACCTCGCCGCGGTCCGGGCCCCGGCGTTGGTGATCGGGTGCGCCGGTGACGACCTGCATCCGGTCGCGGTCGCCGAACAGCTCGCCGCCACGTTGCCGGCCGCCACCCTCCACGTGTACGACCGGCCGGGGCTGTTCTGGAGCCACCGCGCCGACCTCAGGGAGCGGATCTCCCGCTTTCTCAACCAGTAGCCGGCCGATGGTCGGTCACGCCGCGGCCACGGCGGCGGTCGGCGCCCCGCCGGTGGCCGGCCCCACCGCCGGAACCACCCCGCACGTCCCGCCAGCGGCCCGTGGTTCGGGGGCGACGGCGCAGGTCGGACCGCCCGCGACGGCCCGGTGCGGAGTACCCTGCCGCCTCATGGGTGTCTACCATCACGGCCGGACGAGCCGGCTGGACCTCGTCGACCCGACCCTGCGGCAGTGGGAGTGCACCGTCCTCGCCGCCGATCCCGAGCAGGGGATCGTGCTGGACCGGTCGGCGTTCTATCCGGGCGGCGGAGGGCAGCCGCCGGACCACGGGGTACTGCTCTGGCAGGGGGTGCAGACCCGCATCGTCGGCACCCGCAAGGGTGACGACCTCTACCTCATCCCCGCCGAGGGGGACCCGCTGCCGCCGGTCGGCGCCTCGGTCACCGGAGCCATCGAGGATGAGCGACGTACCCTGCTGATGCGGACCCACTCCGGCCTGCACGTGCTCTGTGGTGTGGTGTTCCGCGACTTCGGCGCCCTGGTCACCGGCGGCAACATGGAGCCGGGCGAGGCACGGATGGACTTCAACCTGCCGGAGGTGCCGACCGACTTCAAGGCGCGGCTGGAGGAGTCGGTCAACCGTGAGGTCGTCGCCGACCGGGCGGTGACGGTCCGGGTGCTGCCCCGGGAGGAGGCACTGGCCCTGCCGGACATCATCCGGACCCAGTCCAACCTGATCCCGCCGGACGAGAAGGAGATCCGGATCGTCGACATCGTCGGTCTCGACGTCCAGGCCGACGGCGGGACGCACGTCGCCTCGACCGCGCAGATCGGCAAGGTCCAGGTCGTCAAGGTGGAGAGCAAGGGGCGGGCCAACCGCCGGGTACGGATCCGGCTCGTCGACTGAGCCCGGAATCCGGGCCGGGTGTCGGGACTCGACGGCGGCCTCGG
>Ga0207867_1001443_pt1 | contig 17202 bp, 12 predicted proteins | sample HigsolmetaAR206D_FD_184838 | JGI IMG/M metagenome (GOLD analysis project Ga0207867, IMG submission 184838) | Ionic liquid and high solid enriched microbial communities from the Joint BioEnergy Institute, USA - AR20-6-D (SPAdes) (version 2) ...
CTTTTCCAGCCGTTCAACTTCCGATTTTTTCACAAGTTCAAGACGTTCAATCATGTTATTGACCTTGCGATTGATTAACGCTTCAAGCTCTGCACTCGTGCTTTCCCCTTTTTTCATGAGTTCTTTTAAAAACTCCTGCGACTCCGACTTCGTCATTTCCCCACGCTTCACCAATTCTTCAACCGCCTTCTCCAGCTGTTCTTTACTTGTCACCGCAAGCCCAAATCCCAATGCCAAACTTTTCTTCAAAACATCTTTCAGCATTTTCGCCACCACCTTTTCGGATTTACCTTTATTGTATGCCCAAAATCGTTGGATTTCCAACCTTCAAAATGTGAATATTCCATATAAATAAGCCTCCTCATGTTGTGAAAATAACCAATATAGCTAGTAAATATCTTTCCTTAAGCTGTGTACCGAGGAGTTTGAAAGTTTGTTATGAAATAATGTTTTCTATGTAACTATTATTTAATGAATATAGGGCATTTGGTCGAAAGTTATTAACAAATTCACGTATGATTCAATATGAATTAAAGTCTAAGAGTAAAATTTAAAAATTCATAATGATTTCGAGAAGTTTCTTCATTAAGTTTTTTTATAAAATAATTTTAGAGATTTGCATTCTACTAAGCTAAAAGTTATAATCATAGAAAGAAATTACGTACGTAAAAGGGGTACCTATCAATATGGATGCAGGTTTTAGCTATACTTTCCCTGCTTTAAGGGGTAGACAGGCAGGAAAGGAATATTATGTTGTCATGTGTCCTCTAAGACTTATCCCCAAAATTTTTCTATTCGATGAAGAAGAGATTCCTCCAGAATATAGAGCTCAGAGGATACTTAATAAAAATCGTATTCCGGATATAACCAATTACATAGTTGATAATCCAACTGATTACGTTTTTTCCTCACTAACAGCTTCTATTGATGGTGAAATGAAATTCACACCATTTAGCAATAAAAATTCTTATAAAGATCTTGGTGAATTAAAAGTCTCACTTGACGCGCGGTTTCTAATCAATGATGGTCAACATCGACGTGCTGCAATTGAAGAAGCACTAAAAATATCACCAGAATTAGGTAATGAAACAATTTCGGTGGTTTTTTTTAAAGATTTAGGTTTAAAGAAGTCCCAACAGATTTTTTCGGATTTAAATAGACACGCGGTCAATACAACGTCTTCAATTGGTATTCTTTATGATCATCGGGATCGGTTAGCAATTATAACGAAAGAAATCGTTTATGATAATACACTTCTCTCTAGATATACCGATATGGAACGAGTGAATTTATCAAAAAACTCACCAAAAATATTAGCTTTAAATCATATCTTTAATACGAATCTCCGATTACTATCAAAATCAAAGGGCGATATGATATCAAAAAAAGATGAAACCTTTTTAAAATCTTTCTGGAGAATTTTGTGTGATAGCATACCAGAATGGAAAATGGTTTTAAATAAACAAATTAATGCACGTGAACTAAGAATGAATTATATTGTAGGACATGCTGTTTTTTTAGAAGCTGTTGGTATTGTTGGAAAGTACGCGTATGACTACTACCCCACCGAATGGCCTTCAATTATCTCAAAGCTGTCGTCAATTGATTGGTCGCGTGCGAATTCAAAAGATTGGGAAGGCCGCGCTTTCACATCTTCCGGCCGTATACAAAAAAATAACTTTACCATACAATTAACGGCTAACCGAATTAAACAAAAATTAGGGTTAGCACTTTTGGAAAATGAGCAAAAATTGGAAGAGAAATTAATAGGAGATGTGAACTAATGGGAATTATATCTAATTTAATAAGTCAACAAACTGATTTAATTCGTTCTACTAAAGAAGAAATTAAAAGTGTTTATTTATCAGACGAGCGGCCTTGGGTGGTTGGCTACAGTGGCGGTAAAGATTCAACCACATCCGTGCAACTGATTTTCGAAGCTTTATCTGAACTTCCAAATGATAAATTACATAAAAAAGTCTATATTATTTCATCTGATACTCTTGTTGAAACACCTCTTATCATTCAATCAATCAACACGACATTAAAAAGGATACAAGACGAGGCTCTTAAGCGAGATTTACCAATTGAAACACACAAAGTAAAACCACAGCCAGAACAATCCTTTTGGGCCAATATCATTGGTCGAGGATATCCTTCTCCAAACCAAAAGTTTCGTTGGTGTACAGATCGTTTGAAAATTGAGCCTGCCAATCGATTTATTTTAGAGAAAGTTTCAACCTTTGGAGAAGTAATTATGGTGCTTGGAGTAAGAAGTGATGAAAGTGCAACAAGGGCCAATGTTATAAAATCTCATAGTGTTGATGGGAAAACACTAATGAGACATTCAACACTTACAAATGCCTATGTTTACGCGCCTATTCGTTCATTTAGTGTAAATGATGTTTGGGATTATCTTTTAAGTTATCCTTCGCCGTGGGGAGACGATAATCACGCCTTAAACAAATTATATCAGGATAGTAGTAGTGGAGAATGCCCATTAATTGTTGATAAAGAAATAAAAGAAAGTGCTGGATCCTGCGGTAATAGTCGTTTTGGTTGTTGGGTTTGTACTGTTGTACAAGAGGATAAAGCCCTTAATGGATTTATTCAAAGTGGCGAGGAATGGCTACGTCCTCTCTTAGAGTTTAGAAACTGGTTGGCAGATATTAGAGATGACCGAAACATGCGTATGAAATATCGAAAAAATGGTCAAGTCTATTTCAAAGAGGTGAGGATTGAAGAAATCGATGGTGAACAATGTTTAATAGCGCCAAAAAAAGGTAAACGAAAAGAAATGCCTATACCATTACATAAATTCAAAATTATTCCCAAAGATCAACTTAAAGATTATCTCACTGACAACAATATTGATTTATCATCTACAGCAAATCCCAAAATTTTGATAAGGATGGAAGACGGAAAGTTAGCCCAATTAGGACTTGGACCATTTACTTTAGAAGCAAGAAAAGAAATTTTAAAACGATTATTAGAAACCCAAAGGAATTTAAAACATCCTCATGACCCTAATTTTCAATTAATTCAGATCGAAGAATTAAAAGTCATTCGTCGCTATTGGCTTGAAGCTGGAGACTGGGAAGATAGTTTGCCTAGAATTTACAAGGAAATATTAGGTAAGGATGTTGATTGGGAAATTAACGACCGTCCACTATTCGATTATGACCAAATCACTGACTTAGAGTTGCTATGTCAAGATCTTAATCTTGATTTTAATCTTGTTAAAAAGCTTATCTCTATTGAAAAAGATTATGCTGGTTACAAAGTTAGAAGAGGTATTTATCTTGAAATTGAAAAAGCATTGAAACAAGATTATTTACACCTATAATTAAAGGAGCTTTTTCATGCTATTAAATAAGATCTATATAGAGAATATTGGTGCCTATTTCGGTTTTAATACTATTGATTTATCAACACCATCAAAAAATAAAAACATAGTTCTTATCGGTGGACAAAATGGTTCTGGTAAAACAACTCTTTTAAATGCAATTAAAATTGGTTTATTTGGTTCGTATGCATATGGTTATAAAACGGAAAATGAAGCGTATTTTAATCAAATCAAAAATTTGTTAAATAGAAGAGCACTTAAGAATGATGAAGCTCGATATCGTATCACACTAGAATTTACAGAAATCGAAGACTTTAAGCAACATAATTACACTTTATACCGTGAATGGTTTATTCAATCTAATGGTTTAAGGGAAAAAATGGAGATAATAAAAGATGGCTATCACCTTAATAATAGCGATAAAGAAATTTATCAGGCAAAATTACGAGAGATAATGCCTCCTCAACTTTTTGACCTTTGCTTGTTTGATGGCGAGGAAATTTCAAAGATCATTAATAATGATTTATTGTCAAATTATATATCTGAACTAACAAAAGTTGTATTTAACTTAGACTTATTTGAAAGGTTAAAACAAGATTTAGAATTTTTTATTGAAAACAACATAGACCAAACTCGTTTAAGTAACAACGATCAAGAATTAATACTAATAAAAAACAAAAAGGCAGAAACAAACGAAAAGTTAAGAACCATACAAGATGAACTTATTAAACTTAAGAATAAAAAATCAATTAACGAAGACCAAATAACGGCTTTAAAAAGGGACTTTGAAGTACACGGTGGATTATTGAAGGAAGAAAGAGAGAAAAATTTAAAAATTATTAATGAATTAGAAAATGAGCGAAGAAATATCACAAATAATATTAAAACATTTATTAGTGAATTATTACCCTTTTATATTAATCGAGATTTATTACAGGCTACAAAAGAACAAATGGATTCAGAAGAAACCTTACAAATATTTGAATTTGTAGAAAAGCAACTTAATGAGGCGACAATAGAGAGTATTGTCCATCAACTACCAAATATCGGTGATAAAGCCACCTTAAGTACTATTTTAAGGGAAAAGATCCTAAACAATTTAAAACCTGAAAGTAATCTTTTGCTACATCGGGCTTCATTTGCCCAGCGAAGTCAAGTTAATGACATTTACAATAAAGTTAAAAAAATTGACCCTAATTATTACTCAAGTTTATTTAACATAAATAAGGAAAAATTATTAGAAGCATCAGAATTAAGGAAGAAGATCACAATAAATGATAGCACACAAGATTTCAACAAACTTCTAAAAGAGATTGAATTATTGACGCAGGAAAATCAAAAAATCGATCTAAAAATTAATTTGCTCACTGAAGAGGAACTACGATTAAAATCATACATATCAGATATTGACTTACAGATTACGAAAATCCAGCAAGCGATCTATTCACAAGATAAGACTAAAAATGCTTTTGTCATATCTCAAAAGATGATCGAATTGGCTAACCGATTCAATAATCTTCAACAACAGAAGAAACTTCAACAAGTTGAGATTGAAAGTACAAAAATGTTAAATCGCTTAATACGTAAAGAGAACTACATATCTAGTATTAAGATCGATCATAAATCTTTTGAAGTTAACTTATTCGACCATAATGGCGAGAAAATGTTTTTGAAAAACCTGTCAGCTGGTGAAAAAGAATTATTACTCTTATCAATAATCTGGGCCATTTTTAGATGTTCAAGACGAAGAGTACCATTTATTTTTGACACCCTTCTCGGAAGACTTGACTTAACACATAAAAAAGCTGTTCTAACTGACTTAATCCCATCATTCGGAGAACAAGTGTTAATTTTGGCAACTGATTCCGAAGTATCTAAAGAGAATTATGTCTTTATTAAAGATTTTATAGCGCATGAATATACTTTAGTTTTTAATACGTCTAACCAAAATACATCAATACATCCAACTTTTTTTGAAAGGATAAGAGTATGAACTTTAGATTAAGAACATCTAAATATGTTGAGGAAAAACTTAAACTCCTACAAGCATCAACTAATCTTACACCTAACATTTTATCAAGAATTGCAGTTTCGCTCTCTCTAAAAATTCCTGAAAAACCTGATCCATCTCTTATAAGAGATAGTAATGGTATAGAATTTAATCGAAATACCTTAACTGGCGAATTTGACTATGTTTATAAGGCATTGATTACCCAACATGCCAAAACGGAAATAGCAGATGAAGAATATTTTCCAGACCTCTTTAATGCCCACTTAGAGCGAGGAATTGAAATATTAGATAATGAATATAAGCATGCGGGCAATTATGAAAAATTAATAATTAATTTACTTCAAAAATAATGAGGAGATGCTTATGTTATATCTAGATAACAGTGCAACCACTCCTATTCTACCGGAAGTAAAAGAAGCAATGCTGCCTTTTTTATTGGAGGAGTTCGGAAACCCTTCTAGTAAATACTACGATTTAGCGACAAATGCCAAAAAGGCTGTAGATATAGCAAGGGCTAATATTGCGAAATTACTTGGTTGTGATTCTGATGAAGTTATTTTTACCAGCGGAGCAACCGAAAGTAATAATATGATTATTAAAGGTGTGGCTGATTATTATAAAAATGAGCGAGGAAATCATATTGTTACGAGTAAAGTCGAACATCCTGCTGTTCTAGAAACCTGTAAATTCCTTGAAGCAAAAGGATATAAAGTAAGCTACCTTGATGTTGACCATTATGGTCGTGTTAACATTTGCGATGTGGAAAAGATTATAAAAAATGATCCTCCAGTATTGATTAGCATTATGTGGGGAAATAATGAAATTGGTTCTATGAATTATATTGAGGATATTGCCCAACTCTGTTATGAGTACGATATCTTCTTTCATACTGATGCAACCCAGGTCGTTGGTAAATACCCCATAAATTTAGAAGACCATCCTGGAATTAGATTTCTTTCCTGCTCAGGACATAAGATCCACGGACCTAAAGGGATTGGAGTAGCAATAATAAAAAAGGATAAAAATGGGTTGCCGACAAAATTAACTCCCCTCCTTCATGGTGGAGGCCAAGAATCCGGTTACAGAAGTGGGACCCTAGCCGTTCATAACATAGTCGGAATCGGAAAAGCTGCTGAGGTCGCTTTTGAAAACCTCGATCAAAACATCAAAAAACTTATGGAATTAGAAAATAAACTCATCAATATCCTTACCACTAAATTTAAAGATATCATTAAATTTAATAATGATTTTAAGGATAAAATTCCCGGGATCTTGAACGTCCAATTTAAAGGAATAAATAATGAAGTATTGGTTAGACGTGTTTCAGAGATTATGGCTATATCAACTGGTTCAGCATGTAGTTCAAGTAAACCGAGTCATGTTTTGGAGGCAATTGGTTTGTCTCTTAAAGAAATTAGAGAGTCCATTCGTATTAGTTTATCCCCTCTTATAAATGAATCTGATTTAGAGGTTTTCAATAACTTATAAGAATCGTGGTTGAGTCATGATCATGACTCAACCACGATTTGCAAAATTATTTTGCCTTCTCCGTCAATACAAGCAAATAATTATCAAGATTTGTTAACTGGTCCATTTCCATCCTCATTATCTCAAGACCTTCCTCTATATACAAAAGCATAAAGTGATCAACTTCTTTATCTTCCAATTGTTTGCCAACTTTGTTAATAATGAGATGTTTAAAAAGTAAATACTCATTACCCCTCGCAATAACTCCGCTCGGGATAACAAATTTAGATGGTTTTCGTTGCTTTTGCTCCGGTAAACCATTAACCTCTCTAAGCCCTTTGGCAAAGGCTATTCTTAACGCTTCTGGACGTTTGTCAACTAATCCAAGTTGAACCATTGCATCCTCTAAAATGCTCAATCCATTTTCCGAAAGCGTCATTCTACCGTTTTCCAAATTAAATCACCTTTTCAAAGTTAAAATAGCCTTCCCTAATCCGGGTTATTTTTTCATTGTCGTCATACTCTAATACATATGATTTGTGTAAATATGGGTTTATACTCTTCAAAAAGTCTTCAGTAATTTCAGTATCTGTTGAGAGTATAATTACCTGATCACTTAAATTCGTAAAATAGTAATCTACAATATTCTTTCTGTGTATACTATCTAATCGTGCTAATGGAGTATCAATAACGAAAGGAAATTCTGCATCAGATACTTTTGTTAGTGCCCAAATCATAGATAAGGCAATAAGTTGTTTCTCTCCTTCAGACCGTGACAATAAATCGATTTCTTCATTATTTTCATCATATATTCTTAGTGTATAATCCTTAGAATCAAATGTAATTTTACTAAAGTCACTTTTTCTGAATATTGAATTTAATATGTTTTCTATTTCAACCTTAAGTTCTTCTGCTTTTAATACAGTTACATTATCAATAAATTCATGTAATGCATTGATTAATTTGTTTAAAACTTGAATCTTTTTATCTATTGGTCCAAGGCTTTTCATTAATTCTTGTTTACGGCTTATTTCATTCCGTAAATTTATTTGTTTTTGCCGAAGCTGGCCTAATTTAGCCTCGATGTTATGCCGATCTTTTCTTAGGGAACCTACCATTTCTGTTAATCTCTTTAGTTCTTCATCTTCCTCAGATGTATCGATTTCTTCAGGTGCATCACCTAAATCTTGTTTAAGCTGCTCAATCTCCTGATTTAACTTATACCTCTTATCTATTAACTTACTAATATCAAAATTTAGATGAAGATCATAGTTTATTAATTTTTTATAATCCCCGTGTGACAAATCATGCAAAATTTCAAGGTCTTCTTTTACAAGAGAATTTTGAAGATGATTATATTCTGCCCAAATGTCTTTACCTTTACTATAAAGTTTCTTCTTCTGATTCGACAATAATGGAGGAAATAACTCGATTTGAAGTAATCTCTCCATAAAATATTCAAAAGGCTCAAATTTATCTTTCTCTCTACTTTTTGCATTTAAATACTCTTTCTCTTTAATAATTCTATCTTTTAATTTCTGAATTAATGGTGCCAGTATTATCTTTGGTAATGCATCTCTACCATACTCTTCTATTTTACGTTCGACTTCTTCTAATTCATTTTCTTTATTGCCTAATACTCGATTTATTTGTTGCTTTGTTAAACTACTTTCAGCTATTTTTTTTCTACGAATTTGTTCAAGTTCACTTCTTTTAGAAACTAACTGATTGATTTTTTCTGTTAATTGGGATTCTTCTTTTTTAGTATTGTCAAATTCTTCTACTGTCTGTTTAAGTTCATTAAACTTCTTATTAATTTCTTCATTCTTAACGATATTCGTTATTTTTTTTGAATCTTCCTTATAGATATGATTTAAGTCACTGAGTAATTGATTATATAAAGTTAAGGAAACAATTTTATGAATGGCATCAATGGTCTCTTTTTTATCATGTTCGCCAACTAGGTCTCTTATCTTTTCTGCATCAAAAATAAAAAATGGAGCAACGTCTATAGGGATTCGCTGATCAATAAAATCATTAAATTCATGTTCTGAATTTGCTACTTCTCTTATTTTTTCCCCATCACTATTTAAAATAAATATTTTTCTAGTTTCTTCAATATCATTGAAAGTTAAGCGGAAGTTAACCTGAATAGCATAAGATTCATTATTGTCTTGGATTCCAAGCTCGATTATGCTTTCCTTTCCGCCCTCACTCAAATACTTTTTATTGATCGCATTTTTAAGTATTTCGTTATACTCATTCATTTGAAATTTTCTTCTTCCGTAGAAACAAATGTAAATTGCATTAATTAGTGAGGTTTTCCCCGCTCCATTTAACCCCCCAATTAAAACAATATTTTTTTTATAAGGCCCCTTATCATTACTTTGATCATCAAAATAGATAACTTGTTCACCATAATATGGCCTATAATTACTAAACTTCAAATATTTAAATTTCATTTCTACCATCCCGTTCTACAGTTTCCAAAATTCTTTCTGATAGTTCTTTGAATATTCCTATTCTTTTCGCCATATTACGATCAGCATGTTTCTTCTCAATCGAAATAAGATCATGGAATAGTTCTACATCTACACCATATTTGTTACATATTTCTTTTATTAGATTCAATTCTTTGTTTTTAATAATTAACCCTCCCTCAAAGAAAATTACCTATTTATCTTAATCCAATTTTAATAATATAATATAATTGATATTTAATAAACGTTTTTGTAAAATTCTTCGGTTCTTGTTAGGAGTGGTAATTTTGTTACAGGTCCTTTGCACGCCTTATACAAAGGATGTTGAAAATTATATAAGCAGAAATTATGATTTAAATAAGAAAATTCTACACATCGTACCCACTTTGCTTCTTTATAGGTCAAGACTACGGTATATCTCATACAATGTTCTATCTCCTTATCTATCGGTTGATTTAAAAAAACAAGATTGGAAAAAAATAGAGAATGAAATAAGAAAGTGTAAAAATTATGGTTTATATGAGATGGATCAATTTATAAAAGAAATGATATATGAAAGAAACATGAATATTGTAACAAAAAGCGAAACAACCATATTGATCGAAAGAATTTTAAAAAACAATGAACAAACGAACAATTTAGCTTGGACCTCATCTATTTATAATTTAAGATCTCTTTTCTTTGATTTTTCAGTTTCGGGATTATCAATAGACGATATTTTTGAATTAAATGACTCAAGTCAATGGGATTTTCTATGTAAATTATATAAGGAATATCTAAATGAATTAAACTTATTAAATAAAATCGATTATGGAATTGCAACAAAAGAAGTCATTGACACACTGGATCTATCTAAATATGATGAATTAGTATTGGACGGTGGATTTCTTCCAATTTTACCTAAACACCATAAATTAATAATGCGGTTTCTGAACTTAGGTAAACCGGTTACATTTATAATACCAATTGATCTTGATAATCATAATTCACCAGTTTATCAAGCCATAAAGACAATATATAGTAATTATGTCCCGTTCGAAAATTGGAAAAGTATAAAGAATAACATTAAATCTTCAACTTTTTTTATTAACCAACTTCCAATAAATATTTTTAAAGAAGATGTAGAACCAATAAAATTAGACCCATCTTTTAATATATACAAATTCTCAACAGTTGAAGAGGAATTCGACTATGTTATCCGTGTTTCAAAATATATTATAAAAGAAGGTTTAGCTTCCTACAGAGATATTGTTATCGTTACACCTAATCCTATGGCTGTACGACCTTATATAAGGGAAATTGCTGATCAATATGGACTAAATGTACAAATTCCTAAAAGACCTCTTACTCATTTACCTACGGGACGAGGAATTAAAATATTATACGATATATTTACTACTGAAAAAAGATTTAATATGGACCATTATTTTGATTTAGATATGTTCAAAGATCTCTTATATGCTAACTTAATTAGGCACACTACAAAAATTCAGAAAACATTTTCAAAGGTTGAAGTATTTTTTACTGATTGTAAATCTTTTAATGATTGGTACAAAAAAATTGAGGATTTATTTTTAGCATTGAAACATTTAAATAAAGAAAAACATAAGTTTCATCCTTTGAGAGATGTCAATAAAAAGCAACTACTATCATTATTATGGTTCATTAAAAAAATTGAGGATTTATACAAAGCCTTAATGACCCATAACAAAATTACAATAAAAGAGCATGTTAACTTTCTAATTTCTTATTTAAAAAATCATCGCTTTTTAAATCAAATTGATGAAGAAATTTTTGAAAGAATAAACAAAATGATTGAAATAAATGACTCCCAAGAAAATATACTTATTAGCTATGAAGAATTTGGAAAAAGGATTTCGATATTCTTTAATGACTCAGAAGATGAGGAGTCATTCGATAATAGTGTGGAAAGGTATAAAAATAAAGAAATCCTTGTAACGGGTCCAAATAATATTGAATTTCAAAATTATAAATATGTCTTTGTATGTCAATTTACTCAAGATCATTATCCACAACCGCGAAAATATAATTGGCCATATAATATGGACTTTGAAAAAAATTACTTAAAAAAGACAACCAATATTAACTTTGAAACGCAAAATGAAATAAATAAATTTTACTTAGATTTAGCACTATATTATTTTAATGTTATTTTACAATCTCCACAAAAAAGATTAACTATAACTTATTCAGGTTTAAATGATGGGGTTCAAACATCCCCCTCCCACTATCTCCACGATATAGCAAAAGTTTTTGGAATTGAAGAGGGAAATCGATTAGAAAACCCCGATCTACCAAACTTGGAACAATTACTTGAAAAATACGGTGTATTAAAAAGTTTATCAGACACGTTTATAAGTGATGAAACAATTGATGAAACCATTATTGATAAAAATGTTGAAATAAATGAACTCAGTATTGAAGATTTAACAGTTTTTAAATTTTGCCCAAGACGTTTTTATTATGAGAAAAAATATGTAAACGAGAGATTCTATAGAGAACCTTTTCATATTAAGAATTATGCAGCATCTTTATTATATGAAGAAGCTGTTAAAGTTTGGGTTAAAAAATACTCTTCTTTTAAAGAAGACCTTCAGACGAAAAGAATGTTAAACAGATTAAAGAGAGAAAGTATTGAATTTATAAAAGAAGCTGAAGAAAAGATCAAAGGACTATTTCCATTAAGTTTAAGAGAATGGAAAGATATACAGCTCCAAACGTTATTTAACTTACAAAGTTTATTTGATCAAATTTTAGATGAAAACAACTATTTGAAAGAATTGGGTAAAAACGGAAGGTTAAGTGTAAATATTAATCTAACCCTAAATTATACGCCAGTTGAAAGAATTGTAGGAAATAATATTAAAGTTATTGGAATAAGGGAATTGAGTGTTGAATACAATGGCCGCATGAAATTTCAGTATTCTATTTCAAATTTGCAAGGCCTTCTAGGCTTTAAATCTGCGAATAAAGATGAAGACAAAAGAACCGATGAAATAAAAAAATGGTACTTTAATTTGAAAAGAAATTTTATTAAAAATGACCAAACTGCCATAAATGAAATTAACCAACTAGTATCTAATATCACTAAAGATAAATACGAAAAAGTTATCGGTGGACATTGTTTATATTGTAATTTTAGTACTTATTGCAGAAAACGGGAGATGAAGTGAATTTTATGGGGTTAACCAAAGAACAACTAGATGCAATTAAAGAAAATTCAGGGATTATTTTAGTTAAAGCAGGGGCGGGTACTGGAAAAACTGAAGTATTAACAAGGAGAATAATATATTTATTGGAACAAGACCCTACTTTGAGTATTAATGAAATGGCGATCATTACCTTCACTAATAAAGCTACTGAAAATATTTTATCAAGATTAAAAGAATATCTTTATCAGAAATGGAAATACACAAATAACCCACAACTAAAGTTAAGATTTAGGTACGAGTTAGAGGGGTTAAATTCTGCACAAATATGTACAATCCATAAATTTTGTAAAAATATACTTGACGAAATTGGCCCTATATACTCTCAGGATTTCCAGTATTCACCGAATTTTTCAGTATCAAGTGGTTCATTATATCAAGCTATAGATGATGCAATCGAATTGTGGATTAAAGAAAACGAAGAAAATGGAAAGGAAATTCTTCACCTTGAATATTTTCCTGTATATAAATTGAAAGAAGTGATAAAAAATGCATATATAATGCTCAAAACTAAAGGCTTAAATTTAAACAAAGTACTGAAACAGACAATAGATCAAAGTTATTTTGAAATAAATGCTTATCCAAGAAAAATAAAAAAAGAACTAATAGAAGTAATAACTAAAATTAGTCAATTACATTCTAAATATAAATTACAAACCTTGGATACCGATGATTTATTAGCATACTGTGCAAAAGTGTTATATTCAAATAAGGGTGCTAGAGAGAAAATTAAACAAAAGTATAAACATCTATTAGTCGATGAGTTTCAGGATACATCCTCCTATCAGACAGAAATCATTAAAGCCCTAGATCCTGGTAACACCGGTCCTAATCTATTTGCTGTTGGTGATGGTAAACAATCTATTTATAAGTTTAGAGGCGCTGATTTAAATTCCTATTCTAGGTTTGAAAAATCTATAAATAATGAGGGTAAAATTCTCTCGCTTAGAACGAATTTTAGATCATCTCCTGAATTAGTTACTATGGTTAATCTAGTGTTTCAAAAGGTTTCGGAAGAAAAAGAGAAATATAGTTTTAATCCAGAATCCCTTATTCCAAAAATTGATCAAAAAGAATTGGATATATATAATGCATTTGAATGGTTATTATCTCCCAGTTCTGAAAAAGAGTCCGAAATTACTGCAAATTATATAAAAGAACAACTAGAAAATGGAGTAAATCCCCAAAAAATTGCTGTACTTTTTAGACGAAATTATGAAATGGAGAAGTACTATCAAGTATTTATAAAAGAAGGAATACCATGTAAAATGGTTGACAGTGGTGACTTATATAATCAACGAGAAATTGTTGATTTACATAAAATTTTCAATCTCCTTCTAACACCCAATTCTAAAATTGCTTATGAAGAGGCTCTAGATACAATATACTTCAATTATAACATTGAACAATTAAATAATTTTTTAAATGGTGTAGCTACTATATATATTGAAAAAATGACTCCAGCCCAAGTTATAAACTATATTTATAGAAACGTTGAAAAAAATATAATTGGTAGGGATAACAAAAGACAGATTATTGCTAATTTGAATAAAATAAAACAAATCACACGACAATTTAATATCAAAGAAAACTTTAGCTTAGAGAAATTTAACAATTGGTTGGGTTCCATGATTTACAGCCATAACGATGAAACTTTAGGAGACTTCATCTTTGATGAAGAAAACGTCACCCTAATGACGATTCACAAAGCAAAAGGGCTTGAGTTTCCTATCGTAATCTTACCTGAATTAGACAGACCATATGGCGAAAGTATATTAGAACCACCAGTTATATATAATGAAGATACTGGATTAGAATTCAATTATAAAAAACATTTTGATAAAAATATTACATGTGTATCTGAAGGATACGAAAATGCCATAAAACAATATAAAAAGGATCACTTTTCTGAAGAGCTGAGAGTTCTTTATGTTGCCCTAACGAGAGCTAAAGAAAAATTAATTTTGGTGGGAAGTAAAGATTGCCAAAAATCGATAATGTGTTTTCAAAATTGGATTAAACTCTAACAAAATTTTTTCTTTAAAATCTTCGTTAATTCCGTTTTTCTATTATAGCTTAAATAAATTAATGGCGTACTAACCTTATCAAATAGAGTTAGTACGTCTTTACTTTTTACAGAGTTAAAATCAATAATGAAATTTGCTTTACATTGTTTATTATTAAGCTCTGATAATGAAGAAATAAAAATTTTACTTTTATCTATACCTAATAAGGTCATCACCTCTTCTATCTTATCCTTTAAAGATCCTTCCTTTATATTTCTATTTTTATAATACAGAATTGATATAGGAAATATATTTTTTTTAATTAAATACCTTATTTCGGTTGCCATAAACAACAATTCATCATAAATAGATTCAAATTCATTAACTTTGATTTTTTTTATTGTATTTTCTGGTAAATTTTTGACAACCTCCTTTATTAGGCTATTTGTATTGTCAATATTTGTTTCTAATTCTGGATAAATTATATTACGAATAATATTACTTTTTTTCTCAGAAATGTCAGATTCCAAGACCCAAAAATGTTTTGTGAATAATTGTTGAACCCAGCTTGAAAAAGTGTGTAAATCTAACAGGTCAAAGGTTAAAATAAACTCTATTGGAATAACCTTATTTATGCCCAAATCTTCAATATCAAGAGATGTTAAATTAGTAAAAAAGCAAGCTGGTACTATTGGGAAATTTAATCGACCTTTATATTTATGTTCATGTTCTGAACTTAAAAGCCCTTCCTCTTCTTCAAGCCTATTGACAATTTCATAAACATAGTTTTGAGCTTGTAAGAATGGTGAATGTATTTGTTTTAATCTCCCTTCATAAAATATGGTCCATTTAGTTGGAGTAAGAATTTTTATGTTGGACTTTATAAAATCTTTTATTTCAATAACAATAATCCCAAATTGGTCTGAAAACAATACAAGGTCAGGTTTTTTGTGTGATATAAGTGGTTCATAAAATAATTCCCAGGAATCGTCCAAGTGTTCCATAAAAAAACTAATTACTTTATCCTCACCGTTAGTTCTTACTTCAGGATTCTCGGGGTGAATTTTTGCCATTCTAAAACTCCTATTCTTAATATACCTTTCATTTATCTAGTATAAGAATAATACATACTCAAATACTATACTTTGTGATATTTTATGTAAAGCGGTTTTAATCTAATGTTCTGAGTTAATGATATGAATTTTTAATTTTTAAAAACAAACCCTTTCTTACCAGTATAAAAAAGACACTCACGATTTACGCAAATGTCTTTTCCTATTCAACCACTTCATAACATTCTATTTCGCTTTCCATTACAGCTATGTTGTCTTCTAGATAAAGACAATATTCCTCTTCATCATTATCAAATGGCGGTGAAAAGCTTTTAACTTGCGAGTGCCAGTTCATCACCATCTGTAAAGGTGAAAATCACCTTTTTCCCTTTTAGATTTTCTAAATCTAATGGATTGAATAGTTTATACACTTTCATAATTAAGGATTAGTGGTTTTCAGATTTTCGTCTTGACCAAATCAACAATCAGACTATGATCCCTTTCCTCCCCAGCTGCTAACTCGCCCGGAATCAACGCAAAGCCGTCCAGATTTTCGGCGATGAGCTGACGGAGCTGATCCAGTTCGGGGTTCTTTATAAAAACGGTATTGATGGTAATGCGGTTTTCGGTGACTTCGACCTCTCGATAAGACAATGAACACAGAACGGCAGCAGATTGAACGAAGTGCCACCCGTTTTTATGCGCGATGGAATGAGTGTGGTTGTGGCCGTTAAAGAAGATGCCGACGCCTTTTTTCCTCGAAAGAATCTCTTCGATTTCATCCGAATTGCTGATATACAACCCGTTTTCAGTTGAATGGTCCGTCGTATTGAAAATCGGATGGTGTGAAAAGATCAAGATCGGCTTTCTATCGGATGCCTCAATCTCTTTCTCCAACCACTCGAGCTGAGCGCCCTCGACGATGCCGCTCCATTCCGAGGGACTCTTCTCCCTTGTTGTATCTAAAAATATTAGTCTTGCATCCTTATGATCAATCGACCAGTATAACGGAATACCGAGCTGCTTCTTCAAATCATACTTTGACTGTGAAATGGCGTCATGGTTTCCAAGAATTTGCTGAAAATCTTCGGATGAATCAAAACTACCGATCACCGAATAAATCTCTTGAAACTCTTCAGGCGTGCCAAAATGAGTCATGTCGCCAAGTGAAATATAGTAATCATAATGATTACGGAAAAATGCTTTGAATACGTTATTAAAAAACGCCTCATGCCGGCTGCTCTCCACACTATCTATGGGTCTGTAGTAATGAAGATCGCCTAATAATGCTAGTTTCATAACTCATCCCTGCCTTTTCGGGATAGCAGAAAGCTCCGGACAAATGTCCGGGGCTTAAATGATCCCATTATTTAATCCCACTCTTAAGGAAGCTATCAACGAACTGTCTTTGGAATATAAAGAATGCAAGCAGTAGCGGGAAGATGACAATTAACGTGGCCGCCGTCACTTCTGCCCATTGAGCGCCGGTTTCAGATGATTTCGCAAAGATCGAGAGCCCAACTGTCAAAGGTCGGTTTTCAACCGAGCTTGTGACAATTAATGGCCAGAGAAAATCATTCCAGTGGGTGCTTACAGAAACAAGCCCGAAA
>Ga0207867_1001458_pt1 | contig 17061 bp, 14 predicted proteins | sample HigsolmetaAR206D_FD_184838 | JGI IMG/M metagenome (GOLD analysis project Ga0207867, IMG submission 184838) | Ionic liquid and high solid enriched microbial communities from the Joint BioEnergy Institute, USA - AR20-6-D (SPAdes) (version 2) ...
GCGGCGACCAGCACGTTGCCGAAGGTGCCCCCACGGGCCGCCGACCCCGGCGAGGGCGACGACCCTTGGCGCTCGTCAGAGGACGGGGAGCGGCGGCCGTCGTGGTGGTGACCGCCGGCGGTCAGGGCGCCGGGGCGATGCGCACCCGCGCTCCCGGCGGCAGCCCCAGGCGCTGCGCGGCGTTCCCGGTGTTGACCGCCAGCGCTATGCACCCCGCCGAGTCCGCGTAGGCGACCAGCTCCCCGGGCGTCACCGAGCCGAACGTCCGCCGGTAGGGCACCGTCAGGCGGCGCCTGCTCAGCGACAGCAGCATCGGCTCACCCGCCCGGACGCCCACCTGTTCCAGGTCGGCGGCGGTCACCGACAGCTGGACGTTCCCGAAGCGGTCCACGGTGAGCACCTCGCCCTCGGCCGCGCCGTCCCGGATGCGCCGCACCGGTGGCGGCAGCAGCATCAGGTCTTCCGGCGGCAGGGGCCGGCCCACCTCCTCCAGCGCGGTCCCGCCCGCCAGGTGCGCCGCCACCGGCATGAAGATGTCCCGCCCGTGGAAGGTGGCCGAGACCGGGTGCAGCCACAGCTCCTCGTTGGTCAGCTCGTGGGCGCGCACCGGCCCGTCGCCGGCCGCCTCCCGCACCGCCCAGGACAGCAGTCCGTTGTCGGGGCCCACGAACACGTGCTCCCCGGCGGCCACGGCCACGCCCCGCCGCGCGGTGCCCACCCCCGGGTCCACCACCGCCACGTGCACCCCGGGCGGCAGGTAGGGGATGGTCTGGGCGAGCACGATCGCCCCGCGCCGCACGTCGCCCGGCGGCACCAGGTGCGTGATGTCGATGATGCGGACGCCGGGCCGGATGCGGGCCGCCACGCCGTGGCACGCCGCGACGAACCCGTCCTCCAGGCCGTAGTCGGTGAGGAATGTCAGATACCGGTAACCCGCCACACGCCCACAGCGTACGTCGCCCGGTTCGCCGGGAACAGCCGGTGCGCGTCGGCTCGGGCCGCTAGCATGAGGCCCCGCCCGAACCCGGACGACCGGGGATCAGCGACCACAGAGGGGAACGATCCGCGCGGCCGCGCGCCCGCGGGCTTCTCGCTCAGGAGGGCTCCCATGGACGACGGTTCAGCCCCAAGACCCGGCAACGACGACCTGGTGGACGACGTGGCGTTCCCGGCCGGCCTGCTGTCGGAACGCGACCGCAAAATCTTGGCCTTCGAACGGCAGTGGTGGCGGTACGCCGGCGCCAAGGAGCAGGCCATCCGCGAAGAGCTCGGCATCTCGGCCACCCGCTACTACCAGCTGCTCAACATCCTGATCGACCGTCCCGAGGCGCTGGAGCACGACCCCATGCTGGTCAAGCGCCTGCGCCGGATGCGCGCCCAGCGGCAGCGGCAGCGCGCCGCACGCCGGCTGGGCATCCGAACCTGACCTGTCCGACACTGGAGGAGTGAGCGCACCTTCACTCAACGCCCTGACGGACGCCGGCAACGACGGCCTGGCCGCATTGCGCAAAGCGCCCGGCGATGCCGTCCTGGGCCTGGATTTCGACGGAACGCTGGCGCCCATCGTCGAGGACCCCGCGCAGGCCCGCGCCCATCCCGGCGCGGCCGCCGCGCTGGGCCGCCTGGCCCCCCTGGTGGGCGCGATCGTGATCATCACCGGCCGGCCCGCCGCCGTCGCGGTCGACTACGGCGGGCTGGCCGACCTGCACGGCGTGGTGGTGCTGGGCCAGTACGGGCTGGAGCGCTGGGAGGACGGAAAGCTGACCACGCCCGAGCCGCCGCCGGGGGTGGCGCAGGTGCGCGCCGAGCTTCCCCGGCTGCTGGCCGAGGCGGGCGCGCCCGAGGGCACCCACGTGGAGGACAAGGGCCACGCGCTGGCCGTGCACACCCGCCGCTGTGCCGAGCCGCAGGCCGCCCTCGACCGGTTGCGCGACCCGCTGCACGCGCTGGCCGAGCGTACCGGGCTGCGGGTGGAGCCGGGCCGGTTCGTGCTCGAGCTGCGCCCGCCCGGCGTGGACAAGGGCGTGGCGTTGCGCAACTTCCTGGACGAACGCGCCCGGCCGGGCTTTCCCTCCGCCGTCCTGTACGCCGGGGACGACCTGGGGGACCTGGCGGCCTACGCGGCGGTGGAGGAGCTGCGCGCCCGCGGCGTGCCCGGCGTCAAGATCTGCAGCGGCTCCACCGAGGTCACCGCGCTGGCCGAGCGCGCCGACCTGGTCGTGGACGGGCCCGCCGGCGTGGTGGACCTGCTCGGCAGGCTGGCCGCCGCGCTGGCGTGAGCGGGGGAACCGACCGAAAGAAACGCGAGAACATCTCATCTTGTGTGCCCGGCTGAAGGGCGTCCCCATCGCTGTTTTGTTCCGGCCGCCTATTTCATCTCTGGCAAATTGCGACAAACTAGGGCGGATTACGAAAGGGCACCGGAGCGGAGAGCGATCATGCGTGAGGCAGCACCGCTGAGGCCGGAGGACCCCGAGTTTCTGGGGGGATTCCGCCTGACCGGACGCCGGGAAGCCGACGAGCGGGGCGTCTCCTACCTCGGCGAGGGACCCTCCGGCGAACCGGTGGTGGTCCGCACGCTCTCCGCCGATCTCCTCGGCGGGCGCCCGGGCGGCGCCACGGCCACCCGGGCGCCGGCCGTGGCGCGGCAGGCCGCGGCGCTTCGGCAGATTCCGGCCGCGCGGCGGGTCGACTCCCCCTGGACGGCGCGGGTCCTGGCCGCCGACCTGGAAGCCGAGCCCCCCTACGTGGTCAGCGAGCACGTCGCCGGGCCGACCCTGCGGCAGGTGGTCGAGCGCCACGGCCCGCGCACCGGCTCCTCCCTGCACCGCCTGGCGAACGGGACGATCCAGGGCCTGGCCGCCGTGCACCGCGCCGGGCTGGTGCACGGCGCCTTCGGCCCGGACCTGGTCGTGCTCGGCCAGGACGGCCCGCGCCTGGTGGACTTCGCCCTCGGCGCGGTGGCGGGCGGCCGGGAGAGGGGGCCGGCCTTCCAGGCCCCCGAACGGCTCGGCGGCGCGGAGGCGACCTTCGCCTCGGACGTGTTCGCCTGGGCGGCCACCATGGTCTTCGCCGCCGGCGGGCGTCCCCCCTTCGGCCCGGACGACGATCCGGCCACGGCGACCCGCGTCCTGCACCACCAGCCCGACCTGCGGGCGCTCCCGGAATATCTGCAGAAGATCGTCCTGCGCTGTCTGGCCAAGGACCCGCGGCGACGGCCGTCCGCGGCGGAAGTGGCCGCCTGGCTGCAGCACCCCGGCCGGGACGCACCGGCCGACGCGGCGCCGCCTGCGGAGAACCCTGCCGGCACCCCCGAGCCGCACCGGAGGGACAGCGGCCCCATGCCCGCGGTGGCCCCGGCGCCCTCCGCCAAACCCCGGACGCCCAAGTACTCCACGGTCTCGAGACGCTCCCCCGCTCCCGCCGCCGGCGGACCGGAGGGACCCGGGCGGCCCGCTGCTCCGCCGGCCGCTCCCGGCCGTCCGCACACGGACCCGGTGACGCCCCCGCAGCCCGCCCACCGGACGAACCCCGCGGGTTCTTCCGGGACCGATCATGCGGCGTCCGCGGCCCCGGCGATGCCCGACCGCCCGGCGGGGCCCGAGGAGCCCGCCTCCGCTGACCGTGCGGGAGGTCCCGTCGGGTATGCCTCTCAGGCGGACCCTACGGGCCCGGCGCCCGGCCATACGGCGGGGCCCGGGGAGCCCGCGTCCGCTGACCGTGCGGGGGTCCCGTGGGGCGTGCCTCTCAGGCGGACCCTGCGGGCCTGGCGCCCGGCCATGCGGCGGGGCCCGGGGAACCCGCCTCCGCTGACCGCGTGACCGATCCCGCCGGATATGCCCCGCGGGCGAACGCCGCGGGCGCGGCAGAACCCGCTTCCCGAACCGCGGGATCGGCACCGGGCCCCCGGCTGTCGGTTCCTGAAGATCGGCTGGTGGCCTCCGCCGCCACCAGCGGCGGCGCGAGGATGCGGGTGCACGAGACCAGCGGGATCCAGGTCACGATCCGGGGGCGGGCCTCCGGGCGGCGGGACGCACCGCGGCGGACGGGCCGGCGCAACGGCCTGCTGGCCGGGCTGGTGGCCGTCGTCGTGCTGGCCGGCGGGGCGCTGGTGGCCTGGAAGAGCGGGCTGGTGGGCGGCTCGGCGGAGGCGCCGACGCAGGCCCAGGCGGCTCCGCACACCGGCCCGCCCGTGGAGATCTCCACCATCGACGGGCAGCGCTACCAGCTGGCGGCGATCGGCAGCGGCGTGAGCCCGGGGGCCGCCCCGACCGGGGGACCGTCAAAGGACGGGGAGGGGGCGGCGTACGTCTACGCCGAGTACCTGATCAGCAACCTGATGAACAAGCCGGTGCCGCTCGACCTGTACGCCGTGGACCTGTTCATCAAGCGCGACCTGCTGCCGGAGCGGTCGCGCGGGCTGTGCATGTGGCACAACGGCGTGCCCGAGGACATGTGCACTCCTCCGGCCAAGCCCCATGTGATGTTCCGGCTGGCGGGCGGCGCCCCGGTGAGCGGTGCGCAGGGGGGCCAGTACATGCCGCCCGGCGCCTCCTATGTGGTCAGGGTGACCTTGGACGTGCCGCTGCGGCGGGACCCGGGAGCCGGGGAGCTGGGGCTTTATGTCTGGAAGCAGATGTACATGACCAGCGCCCTCGCCCAGGAGGTGCCGTTTCCCCGCTGACGCCGCCCGCCGCGGGGGCGCTCATTCGGCCGCGGGGTCGTCGGCGAGGATGCCGTAGAGCTTGCGGCGGGTGTCGGCGATGAGCTCCAGCGCCCGGCTCCGCTGCTCGGTGCTGCCGGCGGCCATCACCTGCTGCAGGGCGTTCAGGAGCCGGCCGACCTCCTCACGGGTGTGCAGCACGCCCTCGTCGGGCTGCTCGGCGAACTCCCGCCAGGGCGCGTCGCCGTGCCGGGCGGCCTCCCGCCGGCCGGTGTCGGTCAGTGAGAACAGCCGCTTGCCGCCCTCCTCCCGGCTGGTGACCAGGCCCTCGTCCTCCAGCATCTGCAGGTTGGGGTAGACCGAGCCGGGGCTGGGCCGCCAGGCCCCCGAGGTCCGGTTCTCCAGCTCCTGGATCATCTCGTAGCCGTGCATGGGGCGCTCGGCCAGCAGCGCCAGCAGCGCGGCCCGGACGTTGCCGCGTTTCATGCGGCGGCCGTGCCGGCGGCCGTGGGGGCCGCCCCAAAGATCGGGACCCGGCGGGCCGAACGGCGCTCCCCAGGGGCCGAAGGCGCCCCGGCGCAGGCGGATCCGCGCCTCCTCGGGGGTCATGCCGGCGAACATGCGGTGCATCGTGTTCTCCTCTCCACACATGTCCGTACTGTCGCGATGTATTGACGATATATCGCTTACGAGTCGCGAGGCAACCGTGCGCGGCCGGGAAGGGTTCGGGCCCCGAATACGCCGCCGCGGCCGTCCGGCGGAACGTGCGGACGGCCGCGGCGCGGTCGGCGAGCCGCTTTAAGGAGCGGCCAGCCTGAGGCTGTTGAGGATGTCGTTGGTGACCTTGCGGTCGTCGATCTCCTTCACCCGGATCCAGACCCCGAACTTGCCCGTCCGGTCGACCAGGCCGACCTCGGTGATGGACGGGGTGCCGGTGCTGCAGCCGGTGTAGCGGATGATCGTCCCGCTGAGGCTCTGGTCGGGGGTGGTGTACCTCTCCGGCTGCCCCTTGGTGCACTGGTCGTGCTCGGAGACCCCGGGCGGCGGCAGCCTGCCCTCGCCGACGTCGGTGGTCAGCCCGATGAAGACGCCGGGAGTCTTGGCGGTGCTGTCCAGGAACTGCTGGAAGCTCCCCGAGGTGGCGCGCAGCACCGGCCTGCTTTGGGTGTCGCCCGACAGGCCCACCGACGAGGGCTGCCAGGTCGTCGGCTCGGCCAGCTTGGGCCAGGCCTTGGGCACGAAGGCGCGGATCTTGCCGGAGGCGTCGCTGACCGCCACGAAGTCCTTCGGCGGCGTGGGGGAGGGGGCGGGCTTGGCGCCGCCGCCAGAGCCGATGGCGTTCAGCAGCAGCCCGCCGACGATCACGATGACCACCAGCCCGGCGCCGATCGACAGCGCGAGCAGCTGCCTGCGCCGCTTTTGCTCCGCCTCGCCCGCCGACGGGCGGGGGGCGGCCGTCGAACCGCCCGGACCGCCGGGACCCCAGGGCCCGCCGGGGCCGGGAGGCGGAGCCGGGGGAGGACCTTGGAACCCGCCCGGAGCGCCGCCTCCCTGCGGAGGCGGCGGCAGCACCGCCGTGGCGCCGTCGTCACCGGGACGGCCCGGCCCGCCGGAGGTTCGGGCGGGCCCGAAGGGAACCTCGGGCGTTCCACCGTGCGGGCGGGCGGGGAACTGCTCGCGGGACATCGCCACCGTGCGCTCTTGGCCGATGTCTCCGGCGGGCGGACGAGCCTGCCCGGCCGCGTCGAACAGGCCCGGGTTGTCCACCACCGTCTGCTCCAGGCCGGACGGCATGGGCCTTTCGCCCGGGGAACCCGCGGCGCCTTCGCCGCCGGCCGGCTCCGGCCGCGCCTGCGCAGGCTCCGCGAAGGGCACATCCGGCGCGGTGGCCGGTTCCGGCCGCGCCCGCCCGCCCTCGGCGGGCGGTGCGGCGGCCTCAGACCCGGCGGGCGCCGCCTCCGCCGGTGGACGCCCCCCGCCCGTGGACTCGGCCTCCACCGAGGACCGCAGCGCCACCAGCGCCTGCGCGAACGCCTCCGCCGTGGGCCATCTCTTCTCCCGGTCGACTTCCATAGCGCGCAGGATCACACGGTCGAACTCCGGGGTAAGCTCCGCGCGCAGCTCGCTAGGCCGAGTTTTTACCGGCGCCGGACCCGGCGCTTTGCCGGTCAGCATGTGGTAGGTGAGCGCGCCCAGCCCGTACACATCGGCCCGCACGTCCAGCCCGCCGCCGAAACGGGCCTGCTCAGGAGACATGTAACCGGGCGTTCCCACCGGCAGCGTGAACGCCCCGGAGGCGTGCGCGATGGCCTTGGCCAGCCCCAGATCGGCGATCAGCAGCTTCTCCCCGCCGTCCGGAGTGGACTGAAACAGCACGTTGGACGGCTTGAGGTCGCGGTGGATCACTCCCAGCTGGTTGATGACCTGCACCCCGCGGGCGATCTCCTCGGCGAACGCCAGGGCCGTGGGGACCGGCAGCAGCCCACCGCGCATGCGATCGGCCAGCGTGCCGCGGTCGGCGTACGACATCACGAAATAGGGGCGGCCGTCCGGCAGCTCCCCGATGTCGTGCACCCTGACCAGCCGTTCGGAGTCGGCCCTGCGCAGGATGCGGGCCTCCTCCAGGAAACGGTTGCGCACGTCCAGATCGTCCAGCAGGCTTCCGGACAGTACCTTGATCGCTACAGGGACGGCCAGCGCGTCGTCGTGCCCCAGCCACACTGAGGCGAACGCCCCGGACCCCAGGACGCGATCGATTCGGTAACGGCCGACTGAAGACGGTATGGACACCCACGTATCATGCCCAACAAACGGGGGACACGGGGACACAGGCCGGAGGCAAAGAAATGGTCCGCATCGGGGAAGGCGCCGCAGGCGGCGGCCCGGGACCCGACCGGCACGAAGACAGAGGCGGCCATGGCTTTTGACGAACGGACCGAGGAACTGGCCGCTCAGGCAGCCCGTGGCGACCAGAACGCACTCAACGAACTGCTGCGCAGGATCGAACCGGAGGTGCTGCGGCAAAGCGCCCGGTTCCTGCCCTGTCGCCAGGACGCCGAGGAGGCCTGCCAGGACGCGCTGCTGCAGGTGGCGCGCAACATCCACCGTTTCGAGGGGCGCTCGAAGTTCAGCACCTGGCTGCATGTGGTGGTGGCCAACTCGGCGCGTTCCACCTACCGCTCGCTCAAGCGCCGTTCCCTGGAACAGGCCGGCGAGCTGCCGCAGCAGCGTCCCGACCCGCGCCGCACCAGCGTCATCGCCGGCTCCCGGGTGGACATCCTGGACGCGATGGAGGAGCTGGAGGCCCGCAAGCCCGACCTGATCCAGGCGCTGGTGCTGCGGGACATCTCCCAGCTGGAGTACTCCGAGATCGCCGAGCAGCTCGGCCTGCCCCTGGGCACCGTGAAATCCCGCATCCACGAGGCCCGCAAGCAGGTCCGCCAGACCCTCGGGGAGTCCTACACCTGACCGCGCGGCACCCGCGGCGGGCGCCTCGCCCCCGGGTCAAGACTCGGTAATGGGTCGGCCATCGTGACAGCAGGCCAGCGGCGGCTCATGCCCAAGCTGGCGCAGCATGAAGCGCATGGCTTCGCAATCTGATCGGCCCATCTTCGTCATCGGATGCCCACGGTCGGGGACGACTCTGCTGCAGCTGATGCTGCACTCCCACGAGCGGATCGCCATCCCGGCCGAGACCCGGTTCCTGCTGCAGGCCTACGCCTCCCGGCACCGCTTCGGGGACCTGCACGTGCCGGACAATCGCCGCGCGTTGGCGGAGTGGATCGTCAGGCGCCGGGAGACCAAGTTCCACGACCTGGGCCTGGACCCCGATGAGGTCATCGAGGAGATCGTCGCCGGCCCCCCGACCCTGGGCTCGGCGCTGGGCATCGTGTTCCGCGCCTACGCCCGCCGCTTCGGCAAGCCCCGCTGGGGCGACAAGCGGCCCAGCTACTTCAAGCACGTGGACGTGCTGCGCCGCATGTGGCCGGACGCCCAGTTCATCCACCTGATCCGCGACGGCCGGGACTGCGTGGCCTCCCTCAAGGAGATGCCCTGGTACAACCTCGGCTCCTACCACGCCATCTGCGCCTGGCGGGAGGCGATCGACTACGGCCGCCGCTACGCCCGCAAGCTCGGCCCCGACACCTACTACGAGCTGCAGTACGAGCACCTGGTCGCCGACCCCGCCGGCGAGCTGGCCAAGCTGTGCAAGTTCCTCGGCGAGGACTTCGACCCCCGCATGACCCGCCCCCAGGAGATCGCCAAGCTGACCGTGCCGCCCAACAAAAGGTGGCATGAACGCACCCAGAGCGACATCACCACCGGCCGGGTCGGCTCCTGGGCGCACCGCCTGGAGCCCTGGGAGATCGCCCTGGCCGAAAAGGCCCTGGGCTCGCGGCTGCGCGCCTACGGCTATGAGGTGAGCGGCAGTGAACGCCCGTCCATGACCCACATGCTGCGCCTGGCCCGCGTGGCCGTCCGCCGCAAGACCACCCAGCGCCGGCGCGCCCTGCGCGACCGCCTGGCGCGCCGCAACGAGCCCGGCCCGGTCGAATGCCGCCTCAACCGCTCCGGCGACAGCGAACGCGCCACCGCCTGAGCGGCGGCTACAGGGCGGCCAGCTGGTCGGCGAACCAGCGCTGGGGCGGCAGCGCCGTCGCCGCGGCGGCCAGGCGGCGGCAGCGCTCGGCGCGCTCGCGCGGCGACATCAGCAGCGCCCGGTGCAGCGTCTCGGCGGTCTGCGACACATCGAACGGGTTGATCAGCAGCGCGTCCTCGCCCAGGTCGGCGGCGGCGCCGGCCTCCCGCGACAGCACCAGCGCGCAGCCGTTGCGCGACAGCACCGGGCCTTCCTTGGCCACCAGGTTCATGCCGTCCCGGATCGGGTTGACCAAAAGCACATCGGCCATCCGGTAGGCCGCCAGCGACCGCGGATAGTCGTCGTTGACCTGCAGGATCAGCGGCTGCCAGGTGGGGGTGGCGAACTCCTCCACGATCTGGTCGGCCAGCTTTCGCACCTGCTCGGTGTAGCGCCGGTACTCCGGCAGGTCGTGCCGCGACGGGTAGGCGAAGGCCAGGTGCACCACCCGCCCCCGCCACTCCGGATGGTTGGTCAGCAGCTCGCGGTAGGCCGCCAGGCCCCGCACGATGTTCTTCGACAGCTCGGTGCGGTCGATCCGCACGATCAGCTGCCGGTCGCCCACCTGCTCCCGCAGCGCCTGCTCGCGGGCCCGCACGTCCTCCCGGCGGGCGCGCTCGATCAGCTCGGCGCCGTCCACTCCCAGGCCGTGCACGCCGATCCGGGTCAGGTGCCCCCGGTAGGAGACGGTGCGGGCGGCCCGGTCGACCTTGGCGTGCAGCAGCGCCTCGCAGCAGTCCAGGAACGCCGCCGCCCAGCGCTCGGCCAGGAAACCGGCGTGGTCGGCGCCCAGGATGCCCTCCAGCACCTGCACGCCGATGTCGTCGGGCAGCATCCGGTAGTACTCCGGCGGCGCCCAGGGCGTGTGCGAGAAGTGGGCGATCTTCAGGTCGGGACGGCGCTCGCGCAGCATCCGGGGCGCCAGCGCCAGGTGGTAGTCCTGGATGGCGGTCTTGGCCCCGTGCGCGGCGTCCCGGGCGAGCGCGTCGGCGAACGCCGCGTTGTAGGCCTCATACGACTGCCAGTCGCGCCGGGCGCGGGCGTCGAAGTGCGGCGCGTTGGGGGTGTCGTAGAGCATGTGGTGGACGAACCACAGCGTGGAGTTGGCCACTCCGTTGTAGGCGCGCTGGAAGGTGGCCGCCGGGATGTCGAGCATCCGCACGCTGGCCCCGCCGGTGTCGTGCCCGGCCTTGTCGAGCCGTCCGTCGGGGGCCTGCCGGGCCGCCAGCCGGTCGGCGTCCGACAGGGCGGCGCACACCCAGACGATCTCCGGTCCGCCTTCTCCGTGGGGGCCGCTCTTGGCGGCCACCGCGGCCAGTCCGGAGACCAGGCCGCCACCGCCGCGGCGCATCGTCAGCGCGCCGTCCTCAGACAGCGAAAAGGACACCGGGCCCCGGTTCGAGGCCACCAGGACCTGACCGTCGGTGACCCCGCCCTGTGAGTCGTTCATGTTCGGCAGTTTGACATGTCTGCGTAAAACCTCTTCTGTACGGCCCCTGTATGTCCTGCTTCCGGCGGGGCTCACAACGGGGGACGTGGCGAGTGTCACACCGGGGCCATAAGGCCGCCCGGTTCGGGCGTTAATGATCATCAAGAGGGCTTTTCGGGCGGTGTGTGCGCGGCCGGTGCGGTGTTTTCGAACCGTCCCGACTCATCTCTGCGTCCCGGTGGGAACATCTCACTAACTGAGACGCTGGTGTCTCAGATGTGGGCAAATCGGGTAAAGTCCCGCACGGAACTCCACTGAACCTTCGGGGAACGAGAGGAATCTCGGGATTCCGGTAGGGTGGCAGTCACGCTGCGTGTCCACTCAGTGGAGACATAACTGAATACGCAACTGAAGAACGCTCATCCAGAGGGGTGGAGGGACCGGCCCTGTGAAGCCCCGGCAACCCTCCCGGTGCTGACGCTCTCGCGACCTGCGAGGCCGGCCGGGACAGGGTGCCAATTCCGGCCCGCGACCAAGGTGGCGCGGGACAGATGAGGAGAAAGGCCTCGCTCCATGGCACTTGATGCTGCCGATCTCGGACCTGCCACGTCCCTGACCTGCCGCGAGTGCGGACAATCCTACGAACTCGGTCCCCGCTACGCCTGCGAGCAGTGTTTCGGCCCGCTGGAGATCGCCTACGACTTCGCCGGCGTCACCCGGGAGTCCATCGAATCCGGCCCGCGCAACATCTGGCGCTACCGCGGCCTGCTGCCCGTCCCGGCGAACGTGGAGAGCACCCCCAACACCGAGCCCGGCTTCACCCGCCTGGTGCGCGCCGACCACCTGGCCGAGTCGCTGGGCATGCAGAAGCTGTGGGTCAAGGACGACAGCGGCAACCCCACCCACTCCTTCAAGGACCGGGTGGTGGCGGTCGCCCTGGCCGCCGCCCGTGAACTGGGCTTCAAGGTGCTGGCCTGCCCGTCCACCGGCAACCTGGCCAACGCGGTGGCCGCCGCCGCGGCCCGCGCCGGCATCCGCAGCGCCGTGTTCGTGCCCGCCGACCTGGAGCAGCAGAAGATCATCACCACCGCGGTCTACGGCGGCACCTTCGTCACCGTCCGCGGCAACTACGACGACGTCAACCGCCTGGCCTCGGAGATCGCCGGCGAGCAGGAGGACTGGGCGTTCGTCAACGTCAACGTCCGCCCCTACTACGCCGAGGGCTCCAAGACGCTGGGGTATGAGATCGCCGAGCAGCTCGGCTGGCGGCTGCCGGACCAGATCGTGATCCCGGTGGCCTCCGGCTCCCAGCTCACCAAGATCGACAAGGCCTTCCAGGAGTTCATCAAGCTGGGCCTGGTGGAGGACAAGCCGTACAAGGTCTTCGGCGCCCAGGCCACCGGCTGCTCCCCGGTCGCCGCCGCCTTCAAGGCCGGCCACGACGTGGTCCGCCCGGTCAAGCCCGACACCATCGCCAAGTCGCTGGCCATCGGCAACCCCGCCGACGGCCCGTACGTCCTGGACGTGGTGCGCCGCACCGGCGGCGCGGTCGAGGACGTCTCCGACCCCGAGGTCGTCGAAGGCATCCGGCTGCTGGCCGCCACCGAGGGGATCTTCGCCGAGACCGCCGGCGGCGTCACCGTGGCCTGCCTGCGCAAACTCATCGCCTCCGGGGCGCTGGACCCCGAGGCCGAGACCGTCATCATCAACTCCGGCGACGGGCTGAAGACCCTGGACGCCGTGGCGCCGGTGGCCCGCCCGTCCGCCGAGATCGCCCCCACCCTGGAGGACTTCCGCGCCTCCGGCCTGGCCTGAGCCCTCCCCGGTCCGGTCACCGCAGTCCCGAACTTTCGAGTGGAAAGACGCCCATGAGCACGGTTTCCGTACGCATTCCGACGATCCTGCGCACCTACACCGGCGGCGAGGCCGAGGTCAAGGCCACCGGCGCCACCCTGCGGGAGGTCATCGCCGACCTCGACGCCAACTACAGCGGAATCGCCGCCCGCGTCCTGGACGACAACGGCAAGATCCGCCGTTTCGTCAACGTCTATGTCGGCGACGAGGACGTCCGATTCGCCGACGGCCTGGACACCGCCACCCCCGACGGCACCCTGGTCTCCATCATCCCGGCCGTCGCCGGAGGCTGACCCGGCATCATGCGGGATGCCCGCTCGGGCATCCCGCTCTTTTGTTTCTCCCCACCCCTCTTGACCGACTTTTCGGTTCTTATCGGACGGGGCGGGCGCTACGGCCGATCAGGGGATGTTCGGGATTGTTCCGGCGGGATTTTCGTTTCCCCGTCCGCCGCCCCTGCGACTGCGTAATATTCCCGGTGACCATAACCGGCCGTCCCACAGCCTCCCACAACCGGTGTCACGTCGATAGGGTCGCTCCCGAATCATCACCCCGGTTCCGCGGTGACAGGGGCGGGACCGGAGAAAGACCCCCGCGTCCCGCAGCGGCCGCGGGCGCGGCGACAGGGTTGGCATGGCGCAAGGCACCGTCAAGTGGTTCAACGCCGAAAAGGGCTACGGCTTCATCGCGGTCGACGGCGGCAGGGACGTCTTCGTCCACTACTCCGCGATCCTCATGGACGGCTACCGCACCCTTGAGCAGGGTCAACGCGTCGAATTCGAGATCGCCCACAGCGAGCGCGGCCCGCAGGCCGAATCGGTCCGCACTCTGTGAGCGCGGGCATCGCCCGGCCGCCGGCCGCCTCCCTCCTCGGCTTCCCTCCGTGACCCAAGGCCCGTCCAGACGATGCGGACGGACGGGCCGCGAGCCGGCCGAGGCATCGACGCCGGTCTCCCGCCGGATGCTCCGGGCGGCTGCGTTCAACACGCCGGCTTCACAGCCCCAGACGGAGACGTCGCAGCCGGCGGCGGACACCCCGGGCTCCCGTCCCCGGCACCTTGGACCATGCGCCTGAAAAAGACCGGTGATTGAAAGGCCGCGAGCGGGGCAGAACTTCGCAGCACGGACTTCGGCTCGCAGGCGCCCTCTCGACGATCATGGACGAGAGCCCGCGACGCGCCGCCCGCCCCGGCGGCCCGGCGCTCGGCCAGGTCCGGGATCGGCGATGTTTTCGCAGGTCAGAGCGGGTGCCGACGGGCTGGTGAACACTTCGTCGGAGGCGGGTCCATCGCTTGCACTCGGCAGGGTAGAGTGCTAAAAAACGGTTGGCACTCTACTGTGGAGAGTGACAATCCCACAGTCTAGGGGTCGGGGCGATGAGGCCTCACTCCGGCGGCTGAAGGGGTGCCGTCGGGTGGGTCGTCCGTCGCGGGCGTCGGCTCGATCCGTGATAGCCACCTCGTTCCGGGAGGACTGGAGCCTATGGCTGCAAAGATGATCGCGTTCGACGAGGAGGCCCGCCGGGGTCTTGAGCGCGGGATGAACCAGCTTGCCGACGCGGTCAAGGTGACGCTGGGTCCCAAGGGCCGCAACGTGGTGCTGGAGAAGAAGTGGGGCGCTCCCACGATCACCAACGACGGCGTGTCGATCGCCAAGGAGATCGAGCTGGAGGACCCCTGGGAGAAGATCGGCGCCGAGCTGGTCAAGGAGGTCGCCAAGAAGACCGACGATGTGGCCGGTGACGGCACCACCACGGCCACCGTGCTGGCGCAGGCGCTGGTGCGTGAGGGTCTGCGGAACGTGGCCGCCGGGGCGAACCCGATGGCGCTCAAGCGCGGTATCGAGGCGGCGGTGGAGCGGGTCAGCGAGGAGCTGTCCAAGCTGGCCAAGGATGTGGAGACCAAGGAGCAGATCGCTTCGACCGCCTCGATCTCGGCCGGTGACACCCGGATCGGGGAGATCATCGCCGAGGCGATGGACAAGGTGACCAAGGACGGTGTGATCACCGTTGAGGAGAGCAACACCTTCGGTCTGGAGCTGGAGCTGACCGAGGGTATGCGCTTCGACAAGGGCTACATCTCGCCCTACTTCGTCACCGACCCCGAGCGGATGGAGGCCGTCCTCGACGACCCCTACATCCTGATCGTCCAGGGCAAGGTCTCGGCCAACAAGGACCTGCTGCCGGTCCTGGAGGCCGTGATGCAGGCCGGCAAGCCGCTGCTGATCATCGCCGAGGACGTCGAGGGCGAGGCCCTGGCCACCCTGGTGGTCAACAAGATCCGCGGCATCTTCAAGTCCATCGCGGTCAAGGCCCCCGGCTTCGGTGACCGCCGCAAGGCCATGCTGGGCGACATCGCCACCCTGACCGGCGGCCAGGTCATCTCCGAGGAGATCGGCCTGAAGGTGGAGAACACCACCCTCGACATGCTGGGCAAGGCCCGCAAGGTCGTGGTGACCAAGGACGAGACCACCATCGTGGACGGCGCCGGTGACGCCGCCGAGATCGAGGGCCGGATCAACCAGATCCGCACCGAGATCGAGAACACCGACTCCGACTACGACCGGGAGAAGCTGCAGGAGCGGCTGGCCAAGCTGCGCGGCGGCGTGGCGGTGATCCGGGCCGGTGCGGCCACCGAGGTGGAGCTGAAGGAGCGCAAGCACCGCATCGAGGACGCCGTCCGCAACGCCCAGGCCGCCGTGGAGGAGGGCATCGTCCCCGGCGGTGGCGTGGCCCTGCTGCAGGCCAGCGCCAAGGCCTTCGACAAGCTGGAGCTGACCGGCGACGAGGCCACCGGTGCGGCGATCGTCAAGCGCGCTCTGGAGGAGCCGATCAAGCAGATCGCCGTGAACGCCGGCCTGGAGGGCGGCGTGGTGGTCGAGAAGGTCCGCAACCTGCCTCCGGGCCAGGGTCTGGACGCGGCCACCGGCGAGTACGTGGACATGTTCGAAAAGGGCATCATCGACCCGGCCAAGGTGACCCGCTCGGCCCTGCAGAACGCCGCCTCCATCGCGGCGCTGTTCCTGACCACCGAGGCGGTCATCGCCGAGAAGCCGGAGAAGGAGAAGGCCCCGGCCGCGCCGGGCGGCGGCGACATGGACTTCTGATCCCGCCCATCGCATAGCACGGCGACACACGAGGGCGGCCCCGGACTCCCGGGGCCGCCCTTCGCCGTCCGGGCCCGGCCGGCGAGTCCACGGGCGGGCACACAAGACGGCGAGAATTGGCCATACTGCGGAATGTGACGGAACTGTTCAACCTCCCCTCGCTGCGGGTGGAACAGCCACGCAAAGTGATCGCCACCCGCAACCAGTACGACTACTTCGACCCTCAGGGCACCAAGGTCGCCTCGGCGCTGGAGACCAGCGAACGGACCAAGCTCACGGCCGTGCGGGCCGCCCTGCCCGGCAGCGTCCTGGCCGGCGCCCGGACGCTGCTGCTGCGCGACGCCGCCGAAAAACCCCTGCTCATCATCGAGAAACACGCCTCCAACCGCTACACCCGCATCCGCCGCCCCAACCTGGACGCCCAAGGCGACGCCATGTTCGAAGGCGAGGTGGTCGGCACCATCCAGGCCGCCCGGACCACCCGCCACTACACCCTCACCGACGCCGAAGAGAAGACGATCGGCAAGGCCACCGGGGACCTGGGGCTGAAGAAGTTCGCCGTGACCGACGCCGACGACCGGCACGTCGCCCAGGTCGACAAGAAGTGGGCCGGGCTGCGGGCGGAGCTGTTCACCCACGCCGACCGCTACACGATCGACTTCGTGGCCAACCGGATCGACGAGAGGCTGCGCACCCTCATCCTCACCCTCCCGGTCGTCCTCGACCTCACCCTGCACGAAAGCAAAGACATCCTCTAAGAAGCCGCCGGCCGTGGGCGCGGCCGGCAGCCCACGCCGCGCACGGTCTCGACGCGGGGAGGCGCCCAGCTTGCGCCGCGGGCAACGGATGCAGACGTCCACGATGCCGGAGACGGGGCCGAAGTCGAAGCCCCGCACGTGACTGAGCGGCTGCTCACGGGTCAGCACCTGGTCGGGATGCCGGCAGAACATCTCGGCCAGGGCGAACTCCCGGGCGCTCGGATCGGCCGTGCGTGCGGCCACCCGGGCCCGCGGATCCGAACTCAGATCCCGCCGGTTCGAGCATCGTCCTCCTGCCCGGGAGCGCCCGGCCGCTCTCCACATCCGGCCCAAAGGAAGCAGCGCCCTCGGCAGTCCGCCCGTTCGTCCCCTCTGGCCAGGGACCAGGCGGCAGAACCAAGGTCCCCTCCGGCCCGCCGCCTCCGTACGCCGACCGCGACGGCAGACCCAGGACGAACCGTGCGCCGTCTTCCAACACGTTGTCCACATAGGCCGTCCCGCCGTGCGCCTTGGCGATGGACGCCACGATGACCAGCCCCGGTCCGCGCTTGTCTCGCTTCCTCCCGCACCGGCAGGGCCGCAGACGTCGCTTCAGGACCCGCACCCGCACGTA
>Ga0207867_1001470_pt1 | contig 16964 bp, 13 predicted proteins | sample HigsolmetaAR206D_FD_184838 | JGI IMG/M metagenome (GOLD analysis project Ga0207867, IMG submission 184838) | Ionic liquid and high solid enriched microbial communities from the Joint BioEnergy Institute, USA - AR20-6-D (SPAdes) (version 2) ...
GCGCAAAGGGCCAGGACACAGGCGGGTATGCGCGGCAGACGACAGAGCCGATCCGGTGATCGATCCGACAAGCCGCTGGTGTTGCTGCGCAGAGAGCCGCCGGAGCGGGAGGCGGCCGAGGCGGTCCGCCGCTGCCATCGGACCGGACTGCGGGTGCACATCGTGACCGGCGACAACGACGCCACCGCCGCCGCCGTGGCCGCCGAGGTCGGCATCGGCGTGCCCCGCCTGCACGTGGTGGAACGCGCCGAGACCATCACCGACCGCGAACTCGACGAGCTGCTCGCCCAGGACGCCGAAATCGTCTTCGCCCGCTCCTCCCCGGAGACCAAACTGAAAATCGCCGACGCCCTGCGCGCCCAGGGCCGGATCGTGGCGATGACCGGAGACGGCGTCAACGACGCCCCCGCCATCCACCACGCTCACATCGGCGTGGCCATGGGCCGCTCCGGCACCGACGTGGCCCGCGAGGCCGCCGCCATGATCCTCACCAACGACGACTTCGCCACCATCGTCACCGCGATCGAATCCGGCCGCCGCGTCTACGACAACGTCCGCAAATTCATCGTCTACATCTTCGCCCACGCCGTCCCCGAGATTGTCCCCTTCCTGGTCTTCGCCCTCAGCGGCGGCCTGATCCCCCTCCCGCTGACCGTCCTCCAAATCCTCGCCATCGACCTGGGCACCGAGACCCTTCCCGCCCTGGCCCTGGGTCGCGAACCCCCCGAAGCCGGCCTCATGACCCGCCCACCCCGCCCCTCCTCCCAAGGCGTCATCACCCGCGACATGCTGATCCGCGCCTGGGGCTACCTGGGCATGGTCTCCGCCGTCCTGGTCCTGGCCGCGTTCTTCTATGTGCTGTGGCGAGCAGGCTGGCACCCCGGCGCCCCCACCGGCCCGGGCAGCCCGCTTCATGAGGCCTACCTGACCGCTACCACCGCCACCTTCGCCGCCCTGGTCGCCTGCCAGATCAGCACCGCGATGGCCGCCCGCACCGACCACGCCTCCCTCCGCGAGATCGGCCTCACCACCAACCCCCTGTTGCTGGCCGGCATCACCTTCGAACTCCTCTTCGCCGCCGCCCTGGTCTACCTGCCCCCGTTCCAGCGCCTGTTCGGCACCACCGCACTGCCCGCCGACGTCCTCCTCCTCATCGCCACCTTCCCCGCCATCGTCTGGGGCACCGACGAACTCCGCCGCTTCGTCCGTCGGCGCCGGGGGACGGCAGTGACAGGCGGAGACAAGCAGTAACTCGCTGGTTCTGAGCATGATTGAGAGAGCGCCTGGCCGGGGAGACAAATACGTCTTACGGCCAGGCGCTGCGGCGCTGAGAGAGAGGTCTCTATCTGGAAGATCTCGTAGGCTGCAGGTGAGGCGTCTACTTACTTCCTCTTTTAAGGGGCGTTGCTCGTGGAGGGGGAAGCGTCTAGGGCGTTCTGGGAGGTTCCAATGCTACGGAACCACTCGTCGTAGTACTCTTCGGGTAGGTAGAACCAGTCTCGCAGGGCTCGTTTGAGCAAGAGACTTGCTTTCTTGCGAGCCTCTTTCTGGAGTTCCTTTTCGGGAATATTGGGATCGTTTTTCAGTGCTCTGATCATCTGATTCTCGCGTAGCTTCAGGTAGTTTTCGCGAGCGGCACTGAGGAGCAGCTTGAAGTCTTGTTGGTTTTTGATCCATGGAGATACGTGCTGCCAGGCCATCGGCGTGTCGAGGACTTGCATCCAGAAGTAGCGGAAGTGGACCGCTTGGGAGGTTTCCATGCTGTCGATCCGGTTGAGAGGATTCGTGATGACCGACACGTCTTTGATGAATGCGAGTCGGCGGTCGCGTGCCCTGCCGTGTTTTTGGTCAAAGTAGGCATTAATTCCTTTGGTCATGTCTTCGGCGAAAGCCGGGAGATCGTAGATGTTGACCCAGCCCAACTGTGACTTGCGAAGTTCCCACAGTGAGCCCAAGGTCATGACAAGTCCGAGCTGGCAGGCGTGAGTATTGAAGACAGAGTATGCCGAATTGGATTGCTTGATGCTCTTATCGTTGTCGAGGTATTCTTGAGCGCGATAGGCCTCGAATTCACTCTCTCGCCGGTCGAGTGCCTCCCAAGCTCTGATCACATCGGACTTGGTGACGCTGTGGCCGCGAGATTTTCTTTCCTCGTAGTGGTCGTAACTGTCTTTGAGGGTCCAGAAGACGCCTACTCCGTTGAACAGTGCATCGTGGGCCAGCGTCATGGCTGTATCGTCGATGTGCCAGCTTTCGTTGAGCTTCCGGAGTGCTCTGGAGTGCGCGGCGTAAGGGGCGGTCTTGGACAGGAGAGTCAGAATTGCCCGGCCCCAGGTCTCAGCGAAACGATCACTTATGCGGTCGACTTTGCCGAGAGGGAACTCGGTATTTCCGATTCTGTCTGGATGGTAGGTGAATCCTCCATCCTCGAATTCGCTTGGAAAGAGATCGGGAATGTTGAGCTGCTCTCGCATGAAGCGATCGCGATCTCCCGGTTTTGTGCGTCCTTTCGACTTCTTGGTGACATCCTTGAGATAGTCTCGAGGGCCAAAGATGCACGTGTCAACAGCGGACTTCAGCAAGTGGATATTGGTCATGACCGACCACCGGGCCGGTCGTGTGGAGTTGGCGTCGGGGTTGTCGTACTCGACGGCGTACAGTGGAATGTAGGACCCGTCCGTTTCGCCGCGCAGCTCGTTGAGCAGCCGACGGGTCAGCACGTTGCTCAGCTCGGCGTCTGACAGCAGGATGATCCGTGACTGGGAAGGCTGCCGCGCTTCGTTGTTGACGTCGACGAACAGCTTGCGGGCGGCGTCGTGCGGTTTGGCATCCTCTCCGGTCAACTCCGGGAACCAGCAGACGGTGACGGGGATCTCGACCTTGTTGAGATCGATTCCCTCTTGCTTGGCTTCAAGGAGCACCTGCTTGACCTGATGCTCGTAGAAGGAGCGGAAACGCGCACCGCTGGAGGATTGCCAGCCGTTGGTCATCGTCCGCTCTATGGCGATGAGGGCCATGGCGCGATGTTGTCCGTCGAGCACGACGAGACGAGCCTGAGTGGAGTTCCACCACAATTTGCCGACGCTGGCCGGGTGCAACTGGTTGTCCGACCTCAGCAGCCGCTGAACCTGGAAGGAGTCGCCGGCACGTTCCTGCAGCCACCGCGCTTCGTCGTCCTCGACCACAATGGGCTCCCCAAGTTTGGGGAAGGAAGAGGGGCGCCTGTTCCGGAAGGGCAGGAGCACAGCCACGATCGGAGGGAAGAAAGCGGGACCGGTCTGTTGCGCCTTGAGCAGGTAGGGAATCAGCTTGACGGCCACTCGATGATCGTCGAGGTCGCGCTGCAAGAGTTGGTTGAAATCCATGTCGCTCACCTCCATGACCTCGCGAACTGGAGCGAGGCTCTTGGTGAGCTGGCGTTCGGGGTCCTCAGAGTCTTCCCCCAGACGTGCTTTGGTCATAATGTAGTCGACCTTGCCGGCAGGGGTCGTGAAGCTTCCCCAAGTGCCCTGCACGTAGTCCCTGAAAGTCAGCTTTTTCCCTGATCCGAATACCATTTCTGCTGCCATCCTGTCCATAATTGAGGGGTATGGCCTGCGTGGGGCCTATTGTGTACTTTGTGTAATTTACATGTCTTTGTCGATGAAATCGGCAACCTGCGCTCTGGGGTGCTCCGTCGCTATGGACAGCTCTGTTGCTTCTTCTTGGGGGCTTTGTGAATGTGTGCTGCCTCAATGTCTCCGGAGCTGTGTAGTCATGGTAGTCATTTGTGGACCCCGATGTGACTGTTCACATGTTAGTCTAAAACTTGGTGTAAGTTCTGGTTGTTCATAAGTTTGTTAGGTCCCGCTTGTTGACGACGTCTCTGTGTCACCGAAGCAGCATTGTCCGGAGCGTCACTCCGTGAACACCGTCACGTGGAACAGCGACCGTCGGCTGACCGCCGTCAGCCGTACCTCGTTGTCGGTCGCTGCGAAGCAGGCAGTCATCGATGGCGAGATCAACTCCTCGGTGAGTGTGCTCGACTATGGGAGCGGGCGGGGTGGTGACGTTCGAGGGCTCCGCGAGATGCGGTTCCAGGTCCAAGGCTGGGATCCCTTCTACGCTCCCGACGAACCGCCCCGGCCCGCCGATGTCGTGCTGCTGACTTACGTTCTCAACGTCATCGAGGACCGGGAGGAGCGTAGCCAGACGCTGAAGCGGGCCTGGGAGCTCGCCAACCGCCTTCTCGTGGTCACGACCCGTTTGACGTGGGAGCGATCGAAGATCCGCGGCGAGGAGTACGAGGACGGGATCCTGACCAGGAGGCGGACCTTTCAGTACCTCTTCAGCCCGGCGGAGCTGCGCTCCTATGTGGAGGAGACGACCGGGGTCCGCTGCGTGTCCGCCGCGCCGGGGATCGTCTATGCCTACCGGAACGAGGAAGATCGGCTGCGCTACCTGGCGCGGAAGATCGTCCCGCATGCCGAGTGGCTGGCCTCCGACGACACCGGCTCGGCCATCGCGGCCGTCGTGGACTACACCGAGCGGCGCGGCCGGTTGCCTCGGTTGGAGGAGATGCCGGAGGAGATGGCGAAGCTGCTGTCCCACCTGCGGCCGAACGAGCTCCAGCGGATTGTGAAGAAGTCCGCCGACCCGGAGAAGGTGAGCGAGGGCGTCAAGCGGTCAACTCTCTCGACACTCCTGTTCCTGGCGGTGGAGCTGTTCAACGGCCGAGGGCCCTACAGCAGTCTGCCGCTCTCGATCCAACTGGACATTCGGGCCTTCTTCTCCTCCTATAAAGAGGCGTGCCGGCGGGCCGATCGGCTGCTGCTGAAACTGCGCGACGACTCCTATGTCCGCGGGGCGATGCAGGCTTCCCGCGTCGGGAAGCTGACCCCGACCGCGCTGTATGTGCACCGCCGGGCGGTGCCGCAGATGCCCGCGGTGCTGCGGTTGTATGAGCACTGCGCGTCGATCGCCGCGGGGCGTCCCGCGTCCTGGACGATCGTCAAGCTACGGCACCAAGGGCGGGCGGTGAGCTGGCTGGACTACCCGGAGTTCGACACCGATCCCCACCCGAAGCTCAGCTCGTCCTACATGGTGGACTTGACCACGCTGAAGACCTCCTTCAAGTCCTATGAGGGCTCGAAGAACCGGCCCCTGCTGCACCGCAAGCATGAGTTCCTGGCCCCCGACGACCCGGACGCCCCCAAGTACCGCCGGCTGACCTGGGCGGAGATGCGGGCCGGCCTCTACCAGAACCCGCACCTCATCGGGACCGAGGAGGGCTGGGAGGCCGAGCTGCGGCGTTGCGGACGTGAACTGCATGGCCACCGGCTGGTGCGGCGCAAGGACACGGCTCAGCCCAGCTGAGCCATGCTGGCTTGGAACTCGGCGATCTCGGCGGCCAGCTCGTCCACGTCCACCTCTCTGGCCTGGTCGGGGAACCACGACAGGCGCAGACCGTTGGCGGCGATCTCATCCGGCAGGCCCATCCCCCGAAGCACGTGGCTGGGGGTGTAGGAGGCGCTGGTGCAGGCCGAGCCCGTGGAGATCGCAACGAGTTCCTTGAGGTGGACGATGAGCGCCTCGGCGTCCACCCCTTCGAAGGACACGTTGAGGATGTGCGGGACGACGTGCTCCTGGTCGCCGTTGAAGTGGACCTTGGTCTTGGACAGCGCCTCGACGAGCCGGTTGCGGAAAGCCGCGGCCTGAGCCCACCATTGATCGCGCTCTTTCTCGAAGATCTCGGCGGCTTTGGCCAGACCGATGATCAGCGGTACGGGCAGAGTGCCGGGACGAAGCTTGCGCTCCTGGCCTCCCCCGTACATCAGGGGAGTGAGGGGGATGCCGTCCCGGCCACGTCGGCGGATCACCAGCGCGCCGATGCCCTTGGGAGCCCCGATCTTGTGGCCGCTGATGCTGATCAGGTCGATCGGGGCTCGCAGGTCCTCGGTCAGCTTGCCGAAGCCCTGTGCCGCGTCCACGTGCAAGTAGGTGGCCGTGCCCCGGAGATGCTCGGCCAGCTCCGCGACGGGCTGGATCACCCCGGTCTCGTTGTTGACGTGCATCAAGGAGACGAGCAGCGTGTCGTCGCGGAGGCGCTCGAGGACGGCCTCGATGGTGACCCGTCCAGAGGGACCTGGGGAGATGAGATCGACCTCGAAGCCGCGAGAGGCGAGGTGCTCCAGCGGCTCGAGGACGGCCTTGTGCTCGATGGCCGAGGTGACGATGTGGCGTCGCCCCTCCCGCTCTCCGTAGGGGGCCAGCCCCAGCAACGCGAGGTTGTTGCTCTCCGTCGCCCCAGAGGTGAAGATCAACTCGGAGGGGGTGGCGCCCACCTGGCTGGCGAGCTGCTCCCGCGCTTGTTGGACGGCTCGCTTGGACCGGGCGCCCCACTCGTGGGTCCGGCTGCCGGCGTTGCCGAACTCCTCGGTCATCCAGTGGAGGACCACCTCGGCGACGCGGGGGTCGACGCGAGTCGTCGCCGCTGCATCCAGGTAGACAGCCATGGGGTCGGAAGTGCTCCTCTGAGCCCAGTAGCATCCCGTAAGTACGTGAAACGAGTGACGTGCTTACGCTACCGTGAGCCAGTGGGATCACACGTGCCAAAATCGTCCATTGCCGATACGACAGCGGGGTTTGAGTACGTCTTCCCTGCTATCCGGGGCGTACAGGCACGTCGTGAGTTCTTCGTCTCCATGTGCCCCCTGCGGCTGATTCCCAGGCTCTTCCTGTTCGACGAGGACGAACTCGCTCCCGAGCTGCGTGCGCAACGAGTACTCAACAAGGCGCGCATCCCCGCCTTGACCTCCTACATTCTGGACAACCCGGACAGCTATGTCTTCTCCGCGCTCACGGCCTCGGTCGACGGTGAGATGCGGTTCGTCGGGATCTCGGACGAGGGGCCGGGCATGCGGATCGGCCAGCTTCACATCTCCATGGCGGCCCGGTTCCTCATCAACGACGGCCAGCACCGCCGGGCCGCGATCGAGGCCGCGCTCAACGAGAACCCCGAGCTGGGCGATGAGACGATCGCTGTCGTCTTCTTCCAGGACGCCGGCCTGGCCCGCAGCCAGCAGATGTTCGCGGACCTCAACCGCCATGCAGTGCGACCGGCTCGATCCATCGGCGTGCTGTACGACCATCGGGACGAGCGTGCCAGGGTGGCCCGCCTGCTGGCTCTGAAGTCCCCGGTCTTTCGCGGCTTCGTGGAGATGGAGAGGAGCACGCTCTCGGCCCGCTCCAACAAGCTCTTCACGCTCAGCGCTCTCTACTACGCTACGCGTTCTCTCCTCCAGGGAGTCGAGCTCACCGGTGAGGACCAGGCCACTAAGGTGGCGGGGGCGTTCTGGTCGGCCATCGACGAGCTGATCCCCGAGTGGGAGCTCGTTCGGCAACGCAAGATGACCGCGGCCGAGGTGCGGCGGCAGTATCTCCACAGCCATGGGATCGCTCTTCACGCTCTGGGGCGACTCGGCAACGCTCTGCTGCGTGAGTCCATCGAGCTGGCGTTCTGGCGGCCTCGCCTGGAACCACTGGGCAAGATCGACTGGTCGCGTGCGAACCCGGACTGGGAGGGGCGAGCAGTCGTCGGAGGACGGGTGTCGAAGAATCACTCGAATGTTGTGCTTACAGTGAATTACCTGCGACAGCGGCTCGGGCTCGAGTTGAGCCCTGAGGGGGCGCATATAGAGGCGACCTACCTTGGGGGAGAGCGATGAAGGTCCCTCTGGGCACCCCCACCCGCCGGGCCATCCCCTTCAAAGACCGTGGTGGACTTGCGGCGGTCGTCAAGGAGCTGACAGAAGAGATCCGCGAGCTCTACCAGGCGGACACCGTCCCCTGGGTGGTCGGCTACAGCGGCGGCAAGGACTCCACCGCCGCTCTCCAGCTCGTGTGGCTCGCCCTCCAAGACCTACCGGTGGACAAGAGAACCAAGCCGGTTCACGTCATCTCCACCGACACCCTGGTCGAGAACCCGATCGTCGCCAGGTGGGTGACCCAGTCGCTGGTCACCATGGCCAAGGCCGCCGAAGAGCAGCAGTTGCCGATACAGCCGCACCGGCTGACCCCCGAGGTCAAGGACACCTTTTGGGTAGGGCTGATAGGTCGGGGGTATCCCGCGCCGCGGCCCAAGTTCCGCTGGTGCACCGAACGGCTGAAGATCCGGCCGTCCAACTCCTTCATTCGCAACGTCGTCCGCGAGCACGGCGAGACCATCCTGGTCCTGGGCATCCGCAAGGCCGAGAGCCAGGCTCGTGCCAAGGCCATGGCCAAGCACGAGAAGCGCCGGGTGCGAGACAGGCTCTCCCCGAACGCCAATCTGCCCAACTCGCTCGTCTACAGCCCGATCGAGGACTGGTCCAACGACGAGGTCTGGACGTTCCTCATGCAGTACCCCAACCCCTGGGGGCATGAGAACAAAGACCTGCTCACCATGTATCAAGGAGCGTCCAGCGACGGCGAGTGCCCGCTGGTCGTCGATGACACCACTCCCTCGTGCGGTGACAGCCGGTTCGGCTGCTGGACGTGCACCCTCGTCGATAAGGACAAGTCCATGGCGGCGATGATCCAGAACGACGAGGAGAAGGAGTGGATGCTTCCGCTCCTCGAGCTCCGCAACGAGCTGGACGTCCGCAACGAGGAGGGCTATCGCGACGACAAGCACCTGCGGGACTGGCGGAAGATGAACGGCACCATCCAGCTGTTCAACGACCGCATCGTCCACGGGCCTTACACCCAGCAGGCGCGGGAGCAGTGGCTCCGCAAGCTTCTCAACGCTCAGGCCTGGATCCGCAAGAACGCCCCCGAGAACGTTCGCGACATCGAGCTCATCACCATGGATGAGCTCCACGAGATCCGCCGCATCTGGGTCTTTGAGAAGCACGAGATCGAAGACAGCCTTCCTCGCATCTACGAAGAGGAGACCGGCGAGAAGTTCCCTGGTGAGCCGCTCGATGAGCACCTCACCCTGGCCGGCGACGAAGTGGAGATCCTCCGTGAGGTGTGCGGGGATGATGAGCTTCACTTCACTACCGTGCGGGAGCTGCTGGCCGTGGAGCGCAGGTTCCGCACCATGACGCGCCGGGCCGGGCTCTTCGAAGAGCTGGAGAAGACGATCCGCCGAGGTTACTACCAGGACAAGGACGACGCCGAAGCGTACGCGCTCCGCATCCGCAAGGCTCAGGAGGTTCCAGAGCTGCCGCTCTTCGAGGAAAAGGCCGCAGATGCTCCTGCATAACGTCACCCTTAAGAACTTCGGCGCCTACAAGGGCGAGCAGTCTCTTGAGCTCACCACCGAACCGGGACGTCCGATCATCTTGATCGGAGGGCTCAACGGGTGCGGTAAGACCACTTTGCTGGACGCGATCCAGCTGGCCCTCTATGGTGCCCGGGCGCGTACCAGTGGCCGCGGCAACCGCTCCTATGAGAGCTACCTGCGTGACAGCATCAACCGGCAGGCGAACCCTAAGCATGCTCATGTGACCGTCGAGTTCTCCCTGGCCATCGAGGGGCGGGAGCGACGTTACAAAGTGCGTCGCAGCTGGGAGGCCAACGGCAAGAACGTCCGTGAGTTCCTCAACGTTCTGGTCGATGGTGAGCTCGACCTTGTGGTCAGTGACAACTGGGCCGACCACATCGAGGACATTCTGCCTCTGGAAGCCGCCTCGCTGTTCTTTTTTGACGGCGAGAAGATCGAGTCGCTCGCCGACCCCGAGCGGGCGGCCCCGGTGATCGAATCGGCGGTCTACTCGCTCCTGGGTGTCAACACTGTAGAGCAGCTTCGCACTGACCTGCTGGCCCTGCAACGTCGGCAGAAGGTCCCGGACGAGGACAAGCAGGCGCTTGAACGAATTCAGCAACTAGAACGTGAGATCCGTGAGGTCGATCAACTGTGCGCCGATACAAATCAGAAGGCGGCAGCGGCCCGGGACGCTCTTCAGCGAGCCGAGGCTCACTTCTCCGCCGTGGATGAGGCCTTCTCCAAAGAGGGGGGCGACCTCTATAGCCGGCGTGCAGAGCTGGAGGCGGAGAAAGAACAAGCAGAAGCCCACCTCCGCAGCATCAACGAAACGCTCGCCAACACACTGGCCCCCGGTCCTCTTCCTCTCCTGCTGCTCGGCCCTCAGGTGGTCGCTTTGCAGAAACAGGTGCAAAAGGAGCGGACCGCGGCCAAGAATGCCCAGGTCATTGAGATCCTGAACGAGCGGGACCACTTGCTCCTTGAAACTCTCAAGGACCTTGTGCCCGCCGAAGGGCTCGCAGCCGCTGAGAAGTACCTTGCCGAAGACCGTCAGAGGCGCGCCAAGGAGACGGCGGAGACCCGGCAGGTACTGAACTTCCCGGCCGACTCCTTCCCACAGCTCGTTTCTTTGGACGAGGTCCTCCGCCAAGAGGCGAAACGGGCCCGGGAGCTCGTCGATCAAGCACAGGAGCTGCGAGAGCGTCTTGACATTCTTGAACGCCAACTGGCCGGCGTGCCGGACAAGACCGTCATCGCCGCTCTGATCGAGGAGCGGGACGCAGCCCGGGATCAGGTGACCCGGCACCGTCTCGCACTGGCCGCAGCGGAAGAGGAACTGTCTGCGGCCCGACGGCGCCGTGAGCAGCTTCTGTCGGAGCGGGAGCGTGCCTATAAGGGACGTGCCCAGAAGCTTGCCAAGGCTGAGGCCGCCGCCCGCATCATTTCCTACGCCGACCGCGTCCGCGACACCTTGGAGAAGTTCAAGACGGCCTTGCTGCGGCGGCACATCAACCGGCTCGAGGTCGCGGTCTTGGACAGCTTCAACCGTCTCATGCGCAAGAGCGAGCTGGTCCGCGATCTTCGCATTGACACGGAGAAGTTCACCCTCACCTTGATCGGACCCGATGACGAGAAGCTGGCTCCGTCGCGACTCAGCGCCGGTGAACGCCAGCTCCTCGCCGTTTCTCTTCTCTGGGGGCTTGCACGGGTCGCCGGAAACCGTCTTCCCAGTGTGATCGACACTCCGCTGGGGCGTCTCGACAGCCGGCACCGCGAACACCTTGTGGAACGCTACTTCCCGCATGCCAGCCACCAGGTCCTGCTGCTGTCCACGGACGAGGAGATCGACGAATACCTCCTCGGGAAGCTGAAGCCGTCGATCTCCCATTCCTACACTCTGGTTCACGACGACAAGAACTTCACGACGACCGTCGAACCCGGCTACTGGTGGGGCACGGGGGCCATCCATGTCGCTTGATAACATCCGGCTCTCCCAGCCAGCTAAAGATCAGCTGATCAAGCTCAAGCGCATCACCGGCATCAAAAACTGGAACGTCCTGTGCCGCTGGGCCCTCGCTCTGTCGCTTCAGGACCCTTCGCCGCCGCTCGTCCGGGAGATCGTTACGGACTCCAATATCGAGATGAACTGGAAGACCTTCGCCGGTGCTTATGGCGATATCTATTTGGCGCTGCTGAAGCAGCGCTGCGTCGCCGATGGGCAGGAGCCCACTGAGGAGAACGTCTCCCACACCTTGACTGTCCACCTGCATCGAGGCATCGGTCACCTGGCCGGCAGGAAAGACCTCAAGAACATCGGCGATCTGATCTCTCTCGCTGTAGCCTGACCACCGGTCGAGTGTCCTGAGACAGGCTCCCCGACCGTGAAGTGACTGATTTCAGTCGTCCGAATTGCGGGAATTAGTCGTCCGAAATTAGACGGCGAATCGGGGAAGAAGAGCTGTCCTGGCCTGTTCTCTCAAGGTGGCAGCGGGTGCCTGCATGTAGCACTAGACTGCCGCCTATGTCTTCAGCGCCGGTCACGGGGGCGTCGTCAATTTCCTTCAGCCTCCCAGGGATCATCAAGCTTCTCGCCGACTACGAACTCAGGGTTCCGGCTTACCAGCGGTCGTATTCCTGGCGGCGAGATGAACAGGTGGAGGACTTCTGGTCGGATCTGGAGCGTGCTTTCGACTCCAAGGGGGAGTACTTCCTCGGCACTGTAGTCTTGGCTAAGGACAGCGAAGAGGGAAAGAGAACCGTCATCGATGGCCAGCAGCGTTTGGCCACGGTCTCACTCCTTCTCGCGGCGATCCGCGATGAATTCGGTAAGCGCGGTAGCGAGAAGCGCGAGGTGGTCCAGAACGACTACTTGGCCAAAAGGACGCTGATGTCCGATGGTCCAGAGCCTCGCCTTGAGCTAAATCCGGACGACAACGAGTACTTCAACAAGTTTGTCACTGGTGAGGGGTTCAAGCCGCCTGTGGTGGGCGGTAGGCAACAGTTCAAGCGTACTTCTCACAAGCTGCTCTACGACGCCTACGATTATCTTGCCGATAAAATCTCAAAAGATGTCGATAGTGCCGGCTGTGACAGTGCAGCCATAGAGCGCCTGAAAAAGTGGATCATATTTCTGCACAACAGGGCGCGAATTGGAGTCATCGAGGTCTCATCTGAGGCAGACGCTTACGTGATCTTTGAGACTCTCAATGACAGAGGAGCCGACCTCACTACGGCGGACCTGCTGAAGAACTACCTGTATGGTCGTGCGGACAAGAAGCTCGGCGTGGTACAGCGGAATTGGCAGCAGGCGCTCAACACTCTTGATCTGACTGCTGCCGATCGAAAGTTCACAGCGTTTCTCCGTAGCTACTGGAGCTCGTATCACGAGCTTACTCGTGAGAGGGATCTTTACAAAGCCATACGCGATGAGGTGACCAGCTCGTCCAGGGCCGTGGAGATCAGCCAAGAAATCGCTGAAACTGCGTCCTATTACGCGGCGCTAGAGAATCCAGCGCATGATCTCTGGAGAGCGCAACTGGACGGTTCCCGGGACGACGTCGCTATCCTGGCGAGTTTTGACTTGTCTCCGAACAAGCCGCTGATGCTCGCGGCGTTGAAGCACTTCAACCCGGAGGAGCTCCGCGAGCTGCTGCGAGCCCTGGTCAGCTGGTCGGTGCGCGGCATGATCATGAATACGATGAACTCGGGATCGGTCGAGAAGGAATACTGTCGAGTAGCTGTCAAAATCAGAGATGGAGAAGTTTCAACTGTGCAGCAAATCAGAGAGGAGTTGGATAAAGTCATTCCTTCTGATCGAGAGTTCAAGCTGGCCTTTGAGATCGCTCAGGTCAAGCGGAACAAAATAGCGCGTTACTATCTCCGCGCTTTGGAGCGCGGGTACAGTGGTGATCCCGAACCCGAGCTGGTTCCAAATCCTAACGGATCCCAGATCACTCTTGAGCATGTGCTTCCCAGAAATGCCAACCCTGGCGAGTGGCCTGGTTTCGAGGACATCGATACTCACGCGTACATGCTGGGAAACATGGTGCTCTTGCGTAAGAGCAAGAACAGCGAGATCGGAAATCGCCCCTTCGAAGTGAAGCGAGAGACTCTCGCAGAGTCCGACTTTCTCCTGACCAGGGAAGTCGGGGAATTGGCAGACTGGACTCAGGAGGCCCTCACAGAGCGGCAGAAGCGTTTGGCTGAACTGGCGGTAAAAGTGTGGCCTCGGTAGCTTTGGGCCCATTCATCGCTGTTCCGATGGGTGGGGATCGCACTGGTAGGAATTCGGGTGGACTTTGTGCTCGTCCCCCGCAGTGAACACCCATCCTCCCTTGGATGAGGGCGTACGTCGTGCCCTACAAGTGATACAGCAGTGGTGAGGAAGGTCAGAAGCGCTCCGGCTACCGCTGTGTCGTTGGTGTCCGCCCAGCTCTTCTGGTCGAGTGCTCCGCGGTCACAGGGGTCGTGCGGGGACGGGGCTGTGACTTCGCTGCCACCGGGGCCGGGATCTTACCAAGCCGGCACTGTCTCCCCCAGCGGAGAGCACAGCGTTCTCTAGACACCCAGTCTGTCACGAAACAAGTCATAACCGAGAGCAAGCCGTGCGCTCCTCCAACGCTCCTGTTAGGGCTCGGCGGTCCTGTTCACAGTGGCAGGCTGCTTCCCGACCTCTTCAGGTAGGTGCTTATTCCGCTGCTGCTCGCCGGCTCGCTCAGGCGGACGAACGACGGGCCTCCGAGGCCAGGGGTAAGGCGCTCGGTTTTGGTGATCGGAGCTTTAAAACCAGGTGCCTGGCCTAGGTGGCGAGTATTTGGACTTCCGGATTTGCCTGCCATGTCACCTGTTACGGGACGTTGGGGTGTCGAGGGTTACTGGGGGACGGGGACGTTGCTGGCGGCCGGGAGCAGGGAGTTTGGTCCTGGGTTCGAACCAGACGCTGAGGTGATCGGTCAGGAGGGGGTGCTAGTCCCGAGCGTGGGTAAGGGCGTCGAGGATTGGGCGGACCACGGCCGCTTTCGGCGTCGGGACCGTTGAGATGATGGGGAGGCAGAGGCCGGCGCGGTTGGTGACCTCGATGGTGCAGAGCGGCGGGGTGAAGGCCGCGCTAGGAGGCGGTGGGGCCTTCGCCGTAGCGGAGAGCGTTGGTGACGGTCTCTGACAGCAGCAATGCGGTGTCGTCGGTGCCCTGAGGGATGCGGGTAGGGCGGTCTTTAGGAGCAGGCGGGTGAGCCAGTGGTGGGCCTGGCGGACACAGGCTGGGGGCAGCGGGCAGGGTGTGACCGTCCAGAGGGATCCGGCTCATTTGGCACCCACCAGCTGAGAGATGCAGGTAGCGGCAGTGCCTAGGTCGTCGGCCCCGGTGATGCGGGGGCGAAGGCGAACACACAGGCACCCTGGTACTCGACTGCTGCGACGCTCAGTCCACGCAGGGCCAGTTCGGATAACGCATCCGCAGCACGGCCTCACTGGGGATCAGCCACAACAGCACCGACTCGCAGCCGCGCTCCCGCAGCAGGTAGCACAGGCTGCTGGCTGCTGGTCGGCATCGCCTTTGAACTTCTTTCACCGTCGCCTTGGCCTACCTGCCCCCGCTCCAGTGCCTGTTCGGCATCGCCGCGATCTGTTCAATCGTGCCGGGCAGCATCGGAAAGTCCGAGTTCTGGTAGTCCTTGACGCTCACTCCGAGGTGCAGCCCCGGAACCGTCCCTGCTGCTCATTCATCGGTGTCCCAAACCGTACGGCGGTGGGTGAACGGCTCACTTCCGTAGGGGGCTTGCCTGAGACCGAGTACAGGCCAGTGACCGCGGCTGTATAGCGTCCTTCGCCTCGGTTGGCCAGGGGACCGGGCACCGTTCGGCCGCCGCTCAGGGACGGAGTGAAGGTGGCGATGATGGCTGAGCGGTCGATGAGGCCCGCGCCGGTGGCGGTGACCTTCAGGGGCACCGGGGCGCCGGCGGTCACCGCTTCGGGTAGTTGTACGCGCAGTTGGTCGGCCGTGGCCGTGGGAACGCGGTGCACCTTCTCTCAGCCGGTGAGGAACTGGAACAGCTCCGCGCGGATTGGGCGGTGCTCGGGCAGTGCCCCGTGTCCTTCCACCACGCCTCGGATCACCAGGTCGGTGTCGCGCATTTCCGGGGAGAAGGTCGGCAGTCGGGGTACTCGGTCGTCGCCGCCCTCGTCCTCCCCGTCGATCAGGAACGAGCCCACCAGTTCGCCGCGCTCGTTGAGGACCGCGGTGGTGAGGATGGGCTGTTGCAGTCCCCGGGAGGGGAGGATCTGGTAGGACGGGGACGTTCCTCGGGCTTGGCGATCTCCTGGTGCAGCCGGGCCGCGTCGGTCAGCAACTCGTCGTCCACCCTTGGCAGGCCGCCGTTCAGCTCTCGGGGGTACTTCAGTTCGCCGCCGACTTCCAGGCAGGCGCAGTGGGGGACGAACTGGTGCAGTGACGGCAGGGTGCGGGCCAGCCGGGTCAGGTCGGGGCCGAGCCCGCCGAGCTTGAAGCTGACCCCGTTCACCAGCCTGGACAGCGCGTCCAGGGAGCCCCGGTACGGCGTTCCCAAGGTGATCGGCGCCCGGCACAGTTCCGCGCCGCCGCATGCCTCCAGGTAGTAGCGGGCGACCAGGCCGCCCATCGAGTGGCACAGGAATACCCCTCGGGCGTCCTCGTTGTCTTTGGAGGCCTTACGCCAACCTCCAGTACCGGTGGCAGCTCTCGGGCGAGTCACCGGGCGTTGTAGCGGATCGACAGCCGCCAGCCGTAGGGGAACGCCCACAGGTTGCCGGGACAGTCATCGTCCGGAGGGTCCAGGGTGAACCTGGTCCGGAGCCAGCGCAGCAGCCCGTCATAGCCGACGATCAGCGGGGTCGATCCCGGCACCCCGTGCAGGGTGCGCATCACGTCCACCGGCTCGACCCCGTCTCCCGGATGCTCGTCACCGAGACTACCGGTGGGCAGTGCCAGCCGGTGCAGGCTGCCCCAGTCGGCTCTTCAGCGCCTGCCAGGTGGCCTGTCGGGGCAGGTCCATACATCGGCGCCGTCGTTGGCCAGCGCGCTGCCCATGATCCCCGGCAGCACGACGACCAGATCCGGGACCCGCTCGCGTTCCACCGTCTTCACCCCACGCTTCGCCTGGCTGCGCGGGTAATGAGACGATCACTATCGGGTCGGGGTTTTCTAAAAACTCCTGCGAATCGCGCGCCCTGAACGTCCGCTTGGGGCACCGAAACCCTCGGCCAGGCGCTCTGTAAGGAAGCGAGGGCTTTCCGGAGTCGCAGGCTGGTGCCTCTCGATGTGGACATGGAGCCACTGTCGCGGGGAGGAACTCCTCAACCAGCCCAGGCCTCTTGCTCGAGGAGCCTTGTCGATCTCTGTCATGCGTCGCCTGCCGAGGCGGCCATGGTTCCTGCGGCCCGGTGGGGATGCCGGACTCCCCTGGAGGTGAGCTCTGCCTCGTGGCCGGACAGTCGGGCGCAGAGCCTCTCCAAAGATTCCGGTCGGCGGGCTCGCCGTGCGCCCCGGCTCGGTGCACCTCTGCTGTGGTGGCTGCAGCAGAGGGCGGCGGTGCCCGATGCTCGTGCCGGTGAGGCGGGATGCCCCGAGTGGCCGTAGAAGCCATGGCGTGCCGCAAGAACGAACGCCCCCGCCGGGGGCCGGACCCCGACGGGGGCGCTGGTAGAGCGGAGGATCGGGGATTTGAACCCCGGAGAGGCGGTAAGCCTCAACCGCATTAGC
>Ga0207867_1001472_pt1 | contig 16933 bp, 6 predicted proteins | sample HigsolmetaAR206D_FD_184838 | JGI IMG/M metagenome (GOLD analysis project Ga0207867, IMG submission 184838) | Ionic liquid and high solid enriched microbial communities from the Joint BioEnergy Institute, USA - AR20-6-D (SPAdes) (version 2) ...
GAGAACAATGATCTGATTGGATTTGGATGTTTCCATGAGAAACTCTTGCATCCTACCGAATCGCCCATCATCGGAATACACAAGCGCATCATCAAGGACGATCGGCGACTCCTGGCCGTGCTCGCGCAGCAGATCAGCGAAGGCGAGACGCGTTAGCACCGCGAGTTGCTCGCGCGTGCCGATGCTGAGGTCTTCGAAGCGCTCGTTATAGCCACCCCGTCGAAGATGCGTGATCCCGAGCGTGTTGTCGTCGAGAACAATTTCACTGTCCGGAAATAGGCGCCGCAAGTAAGGGGCGATCCGTCGAGTGATGGGTGCCACGAACGCTTCCCTGGCCTCACGTTCCGCTTCAAGCAGGGTTCGGTAGAGGAGACGAAGGGATTCGGCCTCATGTGTTACCCGAGCTAGGGCCGCCTCGGCCCGGGCAGCCTCACCCTTGGCGATCTCCAGTTCTGCTGCCAAGTCCTGCTGCCCTAACGTGCGCAGCTCGATCATGAGGTCGCGGACCTGCCGTCGTGCCTCACCAAGCCGCCTGACCGGCTCATCGCGGTCCTTTGTTGCCCGTTCGAACTCAATGCGCGCACCTTCAGGATCGCTGTCCTGAAACGCACGTTCTGCCTGCTCCTTGGCCGACACTGCTTCGACCAATGCCGTAGAGGCAGCCTCGCGACGTCCCACAAGCACGTCATCGCTTATTTCAGCCTCCGCGCGCGCGACATTCTCGGAAAGCGACGCTTCTTTTTCGGCTGCCTTGCGGCGCCTATCACTTGCCGCGTCGAGCGCTGCAACGGCGACCCTCCATTTCCCTTCCTCCGCAAGCATAGCCTCGAAGGCATTACGTTCGACCTTTTGGTGCTCGGAAAGACGCTTTGCTGCCGCCTCAGCGCGCTCACGCGTCACCTCCAGAGAAATCTCAAGACCTTCGATGCCAGCTTGTCGAAGGGCTCGCTCGGCGTCGTCGACCTGAGCTTTAAGCTCGGCCACTGAGGACCGCATTTCTTCGAGTCCTCTTGGCGCGTGAGTTGCCAGGATGGCCTCGAGGGTCTTGGCCTCACCGGTCTGACGCTCGCGATCATTGGCGCGATGCTCCGCCTCGCGCAGCGTGGTGACACCGTGTTCCGCGAGCGCCCTTGCCAGTGTTTCTTGCGTTTGCGCGGCTCGTGTGCGGATCGACGGCAGCTCCTCGCCGCCAGGAACGACGCGAATGACACCAAATCCTTCAAGGGAAATGCGAAGAGGCTCGGTAACGGTTAGGCTGTCGGACTTCAGAAACGCGCCCTCAATAGCGACGCGGCGACCGGCTTCTGGTTGAAATTCGATGAGAGTGGCACTGCGCTGGAGACTGAGCTCGGCCTCGCGGACCGACGGAACACGTCACCGGCGACGAGGACAGCATCCGCTTGCCGCTCGCGCGCCAGGTCGGCCAGTCGTGCCACGGCATTGAACCGCTCTTCGCGCAGCAGCGCGGCGACGTCGCCTTCGATCGACCCGAAGGGCTTTCCTAGCTGCCAGTCTGCCGTGTGCAGGATAGTTACCGCCATGGCTCAACTCGCGCGTGTTCGCCCCGCCGACTTGGTCATCAAATGCAGGTTGACCGGCTCAAACCCGTCAGTTAAGAAACTATATGGACGAGCCGAACGAGTCAATCAACTAGCTATACGCACGCAGGAGTGGTCGTGGGGCACGGAGCTGGAATCAAGAGGATCAAGGACGACGGTCGCGACGAGCTTCGATGGGGCATCGAGCGGCGGCTCGAATTCATCGACTTCCGCCTTTTCTGGGAAGGGCGCATCAACCGCAGCGACCTAACCGACCAGTTCGGCATTTCCACGCCCCAGGCATCTGCAGATCTCGCGCGCTACCAGGAGATGGCGCCATCCAACCTGACGATCCGAGCCTTAGATGTTACCTGGCGACATCCCGCTTTCGGCCGGTCTTCGACGTAGAGGGCTCTAGTCGCTATCTTGCCCAGCTGCACTCGATCGCCAATGGGACGATACGGCGGGAGGAGGCTTGGCTCACTGAGCCCCCAACTTTCCGGGTCGTGCCGGCGCCCGGTCGGGCGATCGATACGCGAACCCTCAAAGCTGTCCTTGACGCGATTCGTGAGGGTCACGCGCTCCGCATCCACTATCAGTCGATGTCGAAGCCGGAGCCGCAATGGCGCTGGATTACGCCGCATGCGCTCGGGTTCGACGGCTTCCGCTGGCACGCACGCGCCTATTGCCACAAGGACGAAGTTTTCAAGGATTTCGTCTTTGCCCGCATTCTCGATATTGGCGAGTCCAAACCGCACGCGATCGATCCGGAGAGCGGTCGGGCCTGGTCTGGGTCGGTAACCGTGATGATCGCTCCGCATTCCGGGCTGTCGGAGGGCCAACGCAGGGCAATCGAACTCGACTACGGGATGCTTGATGGCCAGTGCGCGATCGAGGTCCCCAAGGCCTTTCTCCATTACTTCCTCAAACGACTCGGGCTCGACGGAGACCCGGCCCGCAAGCGCCCGCAAGACCAACACATCGTGCTCGTGAACCGAAAGGAAGTCTGGGACGCTCTGGGTGGGGGCCGGGCGGACGAATGACCGCGGAGAGGGGGGGATGGACGTCTTTGAATTTCGCGACCGGCTGATCGAGGATTACGAGCGCTTCTCGCGCAGCTTTACTCAGATCCGCGCCGAGGATATCCGCGACGCCGTCGAGGCCGCCTACCGCGGCGGTCGCTTCTGGCCGGCGCCCCTCATCCAGATCAACCCCAATTTTGTGGCCGGCGGCACGATCGATGAGCTGGTCGAGGCCAGCCTCCTCCATCCCGAGTGCGCCAAGATCTTCCGGATCAAGTCCCCCGAGGACACCTTCGGCAAGCCGATGGTTCTGCACCGCCATCAGCGCGAGGCCATCGAGGTGGCGCGCCGCGGCGAGAGCTATGTGCTGACGACTGGAACCGGCTCGGGCAAATCCCTCAGTTACTTCATCCCGATCGTCGACGACGTCCTGCGCCGCAGGCGCGCGGGCCAGCCGCGCAAGGGCATCACGGCGATCGTGGTCTACCCGATGAACGCGCTCTGCAACAGCCAGCGCGACGAGCTCGAGAAATTCCTCAACCTGGGCTACGGCGAAGGCAAAGAACCCGTCACCTTCGCGCGCTACACGGGTCAGGAGAGCAACGAGGAACGGGATCGGATCGCCAAGGACCCGCCGGACATCCTGCTCACGAACTACGTCATGCTCGAATTGATCATGACGCGGTTTTTGCCCACCGACGTCGCCGTCCGCAACCATGCCGCAGGATTGCGGTTCCTGGTTCTGGACGAACTCCACACCTACCGCGGCAGGCAGGGCGCTGACGTCGCCATGCTGGTCCGCCGCGTCCGTGAGCGCTTCAACGACAAGCTTCTCTGTATCGGCACCTCTGCCACCATGGCCTCGGAGGGCGATGCCAGGAGCCGGGCTCGCGTCGTCGCCGAGGTCGCCACCCGGCTGTTCGGCGTCGAGGTAAAGCCGGAGAACATCATCACCGAGACGCTGGAGCCGGTAACGGCGACCACGACGCCCGTCGATCGAGGTGCGCTTGCCCAGGCGATCGCTGCGGGCGTGCCCCAGGCACCGAGCCGGTGCGATCTTGCCGCCCACCCCATTGCTGCCTGGATCGAGCGGAGGCTCGGACTCGAAGAGCGGGACGGCAAGCTCGTTCGTATCTCGCGCCCGCGAACCATCGATGAGGCGGCTGCGATGCTCGCCGGAGAGAGCGGTGTTGACCGAGAAACATGTCGATCCTTCCTCGCACGCTTTCTGCTCAAGGCCTACGAGACCCGGGACGACAAGGGGCGCCCCTTCTTCGCCTTTCGCCTGCATCAGTTCATCAGCGGCGCCTGGAACGTCTATACGACGTTGGAGGCGAAGGGCAGCCGCTTCATCACGCTCGACGGCCAGCAGTTCAAGCCGGGCGATCGCGAGCGCAGCCTGTTCAATCTCTGCTTCTGCCGCGAGTGCGGGCAGGAATACCACCCGGTCTGGGCGACGATGGAGGGCAAGCAGCCGCAAGCATTCAGCCCGCGAGAACTCACGGAGCGTTCGAATAACGACGAGGAGCTCCAGTACGGCTACCTGATGCCCGACCCGGAGGGCATCTTTGACCCCACTGACCTCGAGGGGCACTATCCCGAGGATTGGCTGGAGTTCGACGACGGCGGTGCGCGTCTCAAACCTAACTACCGCCGCTACCGGCCGCTCCCGGTGCACGTTGCTCCAAGCGGCCAGATCACCGGTGATGGACTCGCCGCCTGGTTTATCCCCGGGTCCTTTCGGTTCTGCCTCAACTGCGGCGTCGCCTATGACGGCAGCGTGCGCAGCGATCTGACCAAGCTCTCGGGGTTATCGAGCGAGGGACGCAGCTCGGCGACCACCGTGCTCACCATTTCCGCGCTCAAGTACCTCATCGGGACCGACCTCGGGGATCAGGCCAAGAAGGTTCTCGGATTCACCGACAACCGCCAAGACGCCTCGCTGCAAGCCGGTCACTTCAATGATTTCGTGCAGATTCTGTTGCTGCGCGGCGCGCTGCTGGCGGCAATCCGCAGCCAGTCGGCGCGGCAGCTTACCGACGACGTGCTCACCCAGAAGGTCCTGGATCATCTGCATCTGGAGCCCGCCGACTACGCGGCCAACCCCGAAGCCAAGGGGATCAAGGCGCAGAATACGCTTAAGACGCTGCGCGACGTGCTGGGGTATCGGCTCTATTTTGATCTTCAGCGCGGCTGGCGCATCACCAATCCCAACCTCGAACAGGTCAGGCTGCTTGCCATCGACTATCAGGGCTTGAAGGAGTGCTGCGAGGACGAGACCGAATGGCAGAAAGGCCACCCGCTGCTCGGATCGGCGACACCTAAGCAGCGCTATGCGATCGTTCACGACCTGCTTGACCGCATGCGCAAGGCGCTCTGTATAAAGACCATCTATCTCGATCCCAATTTCCAGGAGCAGATCCGTAATCGCAGCTTCAACGAGCTCAGGGAGCCCTGGGGGTTGTCAGAGGACGAACGTCTCTTCTCCCACGCTTATATGGTGCCACGCGCGCGGCCTGCCGCCGATCGCTCGGAGGAGCGGATCGTGCATATCTCCTGGCGATCGATGTTCGGGCGACGTGTGCGGGCGCAGGCCAGCTGGACCGGTAACCCGCATTTCCCTAGGAAATTCGACGAAGAGACTTACAACGCCGTCATCGACGACATTCTGCGGGTGCTCGCCACCTACGGCTATGTCGAGCGGACGGAGCTCGATCGCGGCCGCCTCGGCTACCGGATCGACAGTTCGGTGCTCGCCTGGAAGCTCACCGACGGCTTCAACGAGGAGCGAGCCGGATCGATCAACATCTTTTACCGGACGCTCTACGACAACGTCGCGAAGCTCTTGCAGGCCTCCGATCGCTTCCTGCACCAGCTTGAGGCGCGCGAGCACACGGCGCAGGTGGACACCGATATCCGTGTGGACCGCGAGGCGCGCTTCAGGAAGGGCCTCGCACCGCAGCGGATCGTCGAGGGTGCCGTCGAGCCGGCTGGGTTGCCCGTGCTGTTCTGCTCGCCGACCATGGAGCTCGGCGTCGACATCTCGACCCTTAACACGGCCTACATGCGCAACGTGCCGCCGACGCCGGCGAACTACGCCCAGCGCAGCGGCCGTGCGGGCCGGAGCGGCCAACCCGCCCTGGTGATCACCTACTGCGCCGCCAAGTCGCCACACGATCAGTATTTCTTTGCCGACCCGACGCGGATGGTCGCGGGCGCGGTCAACCCGCCGACGATCGATCTTGCCAATGAGGACCTGGTCAAGAGCCACCTTCATGCGGTGTGGCTTGCCGAGACAGGAAAGGAGCTCGGCTCCTCGGTCCGCGACGTTCTTGACCTGGAGAAAGCGGACAGTCTGCCGCTACGCGAGGACATTGCGGCGGAGATCGCCAGGTCGGGCGTTCGCGCTGCTGCAATGGCGCGCGGCGAACGCATTCTCGCCATGCTCAAGGCCGACCTCGACGCCGCGCGCGCCGCCTGGCACACGCCGACTTGGCTCGAGAACGTGATCACCGGGGCGCCGCTGCGGTTCGACGAAGCCTTCCGACGCTGGCGCTCGCTCTACCGCGCAACCGCGAGCCAGATGAAGCTCGCCAACGATATCCTCAACAACGCTGCCGCCACCGAGCAGGACCGCCGCGAGGCCAAGGCGCGCTACGACGAGGCCTACACGCAGCAGAACCTCCTGCTCGACGCGCGCCCGACAATGAACTCCGATTTCTATACATACCGCTACCTCGCTGCCGAAGGGTTTCTGCCGGGCTACAATTTCCCGCGCTTGCCGCTCATGGCCTTCATCCCGGGGCGCAAGGAGAAGGTGGTGCGCGACTCCTTCCTGAGTCGGCCGCGGTTCCTGGGCTTGAGCGAGTTCGGGCCGCAGTCGATCATCTACCACGAAGGGAGCACTTACCGGGTCAAGCGCGCGATCCTGACCATCCGCGACGAGGGCAGCGTCACGGCGTCGGCCAAGCTGCCGCTCCAGAGCGCCCGACTCTGTCCGGCCTGCGGTTATGGCCACTTCGGGAACCAGCGCGAGTTCGAACGCTGCGTGAACTGTGGCCACAAGCTCGAGGGCGGCCGCAGAATCTCGAATCTTTACCGGATCGAGCAGGTCTCGACCCGGCGCGCCATGCGGATCACCTCGGATGAGGAGGAGCGCCAGCGTCAGGGCTACGAAATGATCACCACGCTGCGCTTCGCCGCGGAGAACGGCAAGCCGCGGGCGGAAGCGGCGGCGTTCGCGGACGGCGGTGAGACGCTCCTTGAGCTCCGCTATGGCCCAGCAGCGACGATTTGGCGGATCAACCTCGGCTGGCGACGCCGTAAGGACAAGTCGATCTATGGCTTCACCATCGACGTCAACACCGGCGAATGGAGCAAGGACCTCCAGGCGCCGACGGACGCCGAGGACGACACGGTGCGCGAAGGCAAAACCGTCGAGCGCATCACGCCCTTCGTCGAGGATACGCGCAACGTCCTCATTCTGAGCCCTCGGACTGCGCTTCCCAGGGACGTTATGGTTACGTTGCAGTACGCGCTCAAGCGCGGGATCGAGCATGAGTTCCAGCTCGAAGAGGCCGAACTGGCCGCGGAGCCGCTGCCGGACGCCGACAACAGATGCGCCATTCTCTTCTATGAGGCTGCCGAAGGCGGCGCCGGCGTACTCACGCGCCTCGCAAGCGACGTCGATGCCCTACAGCGTGTCGCTCGCAAGGCGCTGGAAATATGTCACTACACTTCCGTCTCGGGCGGCTGGACGGACCACGGCGACATCAAGGACGAGGACCCGACGTGCGAGGCCGGCTGCTACCGCTGCCTCTTGAGTTATTACAACCAGCCCGAACACGGCGAGATCGACCGGCGGAACGAGAAGGTCCTTGACCTCCTCTGTCGTCTAACCCGCGCAACTCGAAGCGAGGTCGAGGGGCACACGAGCGCTGGCGACAGCTTCGACGAGCTGATGAACGCCTCGGTCTCCGCTCTGGAAAGGGAATGGCTCCGCTTTTTGAAAGACGGCGGTTACCACCTGCCCGATCGCGCCCAACCCTATCTCGAGGCCTTCGGGACGTGTCCTGATTTCGCTTACGAGGATAAGCAGACCCTCGTCTACATCGACGGCCCTCACCACGAAGGCAATGCCCAGAAAACTCTGGACGCGGCCATCACCGCCCGTCTCGAAGACGCGGGCTTCACCGTTATCCGCTTCACGACGGACAGGAACGCATGGCCCGAGATCGTAACGCGGTATGCCTGGGTGTTCGGATCGGGCTCCGGAAGCGCTTCGGCACGCGCGGCGTCATGAGGGAGGCATATGACCGAACAGACGATCCAGAGCCAAGACATTAAGGTGGCCGACGTATTCCAGTCCTTCTACGCCGTGCCCGATTACCAGCGCGAGTATGTCTGGGAGACTGAACAGGTCGAGCAGCTGCTGACCGACATTAACGCCGAGCTGGCCGGCAACGATCCGACAAAGGCGCCCGAGTATTTTATCGGCAGCATCGTCGTCTGCCCGGGGAGTAACGGTGTTCTCGAGCTGATCGACGGTCAGCAGCGCATGACCACGCTGTTTCTGACCCTGTGCGCCATCCGTGACCGCATCAAGGAGCTCGGACAACAGCCGCCTGGCGCGCTCGGCCCTCAAATTGCCGCCATATCCACCGACGCCGCCGGCCGCGATCACTTCCGCTACCGGCTCGACCTCCAATACGAGGACAGCGGAGATATCCTCGTCCGCATCGCCGAGGGCACCCTCGACGGGGCCGACGGGGCGCACACGCGTTCGATCGCCAACATCCGCAACGCGTATGAGGTAGCGCTCGGATTCCTAAAGCGGGAGTTCGGAGACGATGCAGGAGCGCTCAGAGCGTTCTACGGCTACCTGATCAACAAGGTGAAGTTGATCCGGATCCAGACCAAGGACGTCGCCAAGGCGCTCAAGATCTTCGAGACCATCAACGATCGTGGCGTCGGTCTCGACTCGATGGACCTCTTAAAGAACCTTCTGTTCATGAAGGCGAACAGCGACGAGTTTGAGAGGCTAAAGGTCCATTGGAAGGAGCTGCAAGACACCATTTTCGACATGGGTGAGAAGCCGCTTCGGTTCCTCCGCTATTTCATCTTCAGCCGCTACGACGTCGACATCCTGCGCGAGGACGAGATCTACGGCTGGTTCGCGAAAAACGAGAAGGTATGCGGCTATGCCTCCGATCCTCTTGGCTTCGCGAAGGAACTCCTCCGGTCGGCACAGGCATACCGGAACTTCCTGAACGGACAGGATCAGAGTGGCGGCAAGAACTGCTACCTGGAAAACCTGCAACTGCTTGGCGGCAAGGCGGCGCGCCAGCATCTGATCCTGCTGCTGGCAGGGCGTCATTTGCCGGGCGAGCTGTTCGACCGGCTCGCCCGCGAGGTCGAGGATTTATTCTTTGTTTATGTCATCACCCGCGAGCCGACCCGCGACTTCGAACGAAACTTCGCGCGGTGGGCTGTCGAGTTGCGCAAGATCACCGACGCGGACGATTTGGAGGCGTTTATCGCTCGCCGGGTCGCGCCCGCCAAGGCGGAACTCTCGACCCGCTTCGACGATGCCCTGCGGCGGCTCTATGTCGGCTCGGTACAGCAGTACCGCCTCCGCTACATCCTAGCGAAACTGACCCAGTACATCGACCTCAAGGCCTATGGCGAGACCGCGGGGACGAAGTGGCTGAGTCGATACACGGGAGGCGGCTTCGAGATCGAGCACATCTTCCCTCAGCAGCCCAGTGAGGAAGCTGCGGCCGAGTTTGGTGCCTTCGAAGACCCGAACATCGCCGATCGACTGGGCAACCTCGTCCTCGTCGAGAAATCGATCAACGCCTCGCTCGGCAACCGACCCTATTCGCAGAAGCGGGATGTCTATCGACAATCCCAACTTCTCCTAACGAAGGCCCTGGCCGAGCGACCCAAAGTCGGCGCCAACACCAAGATCGACGTCGCGGTGGCAGAACTCGATCCTTTCGCCGAGTGGAACGAGGCCGCCGTGATCAAGCGCCAAGAGATACTTGCGGCATTGGCGCGTTCAGTTTGGCGTTTGGCTCAGCCTTCCGCAGGATGAGGAGCGCGATGGAAGAGCTTTCGTCGGTTCGGGAATCGGATGCGCAGGTAACCTACCCAGGAGGACCGCAGGAGGGGTCGGCTATATGACCGCAGCGGTAGCCTACAAACCGGGAGACCTCGTCAGAGCGCGGGGCCGCGAATGGGTCGTGTTGCCGGAAACTCGCGCCGATCTCCTGCGGCTCCGCCCGCTGGGTGGCAGCGAGGAAGACGCCACGCTGATCTATCTGCCGCTCGAACCCGAACCGCCCGTCGCGGCGATCTTCGACCTGCCCGATCCGACCAAGCCGGGCTCCCAGGTTGCGGCACTTCTCCTGCGTGACGCGCTGCGCCTGAAGCTTCGGGCCGGTGCCGGGCCCTTCCGCAGCTTCGGCAACATCTCGGTCGAGCCGCGAGCCTACCAGCTCGTGCCGCTTCTGATGGCGCTTAAGCTCGACACGATCAGACTGCTCATCGCCGACGACGTCGGCATCGGCAAGACCATCGAGGCCGGTCTCATCGCCCGCGAGATGCTCGACCGGGGCGAGGTGGAGCGCCTTGTCGTCATCTGCCCACCGCATCTCTGCGAACAGTGGCAGCAGGAGCTTGCCTCCAAGTTCAACATAGAGGCGGAGGTCGTGCGCACCGGGACGGCGACGCGCCTGGAGCGGGGGCTGAGGCCCGACGAGTCGATCTTCGAGGTCTATCCCTTCACCGTGGTCTCGCTGGATTACATCAAGTCGGATCGGCGGCGGGCGGACTTCCTGCGCGCCTGCCCGGAGCTCGTCATCGTCGACGAAGCGCATACCTGCGTTCAGGCGAACACCACCACGCGCCATCAGCGTTACGAGCTGATCAAGGGGCTCGCGGAGGCCCATCCTGCCCGGCACATGCTATTCCTCACCGCCACGCCCCATTCCGGCGACGACACGGCCTTCCACAACCTGCTCGGACTCCTCCACCCACGCTTCGCCGGCCTTATCGATCTGCCCGAGGGCGATCAGCGCCGGCGGCTCCGGGAGGAGCTGGCCCAGCATTTCGTGCAGCGCCGCCGCGGCGATATCGCCGAATGGCGGGACACCGCCGGTTTCCCTATGATGCGGGAGAGCCGCGAGGCGACCTACCGGCTGATCGGCGACTGGGGCCGTCTCTTCGACGACGTGCTCGACTATGCCCGCGGCATGGTGGAACGCGCCGAAGGGGGAACGAAGCTCCAGCAGCGCATGTCCTGGTGGGCGGCGCTGGCGCTTCTGCGCTGCGTGTCGTCGAGCCCGGCGGCCGCGGCATTGGCGCTGCGCACCCGTCTCAAGGCGGTGGAGGGCGAACCCGAGAGCCAGCGGATCGCCGAGCTCGACCAGGCGGCGAGCGAGACGGTCATGGATGGGGCGGCGGACGATGCGTTGACGCTCGACGAGACCGTGCCCGCCGGCACCGTCGAGTCGCCGGAAGACGCCGCGGCGCTCCGCCAGCTGATCGAACGCGCCGAGGTCCTGCGCGGCCCAAAGAGCGACCCGAAGCTCGCGACGCTCGTTCAAGAGATTCGCGCGCTGCTCGCCGACGGGTTCAAACCGGTGGTGTTCTGCCGTTACATCGCCACCGCCCATTACGTCGCGGATCACCTCAAGGCGCTCCTGCCGGCGGACAAGGCGCACGTCATCGCCGTCACCGGCGAGCTCACCTCAGATCAGCGGGAAGAGCGGATCGAAGAACTCGGCGCGCTGGAGAACGGCGTCACGCCGGTTCTTGTCGCTACCGACTGCTTGTCGGAGGGCGTCAACCTGCAGCGCTTCTTCGACGCCGTGGTCCACTACGACCTTACCTGGAACCCGACCCGGCATGAGCAGCGGGAGGGGCGCGTCGACCGCTTCGGCCAAGCTTCGAAAACCGTACGCGCCCTCATGCTCTACGGCGAGAACAATCCCGTAGACGGCGCGGTGCTGAAGGTGATCCTCCGCAAGGCGGAGAAGATCCGGAAAGAGCTAGGGGTCGCGGTGCCGCTGCCGGCCGACAACACGAAAGTCCTCGACGCCATCATGAAGGCGGTGTTGCTCAGATCCCGCAGGGTCGGCGAAGCCGCCCGCCAGCTCGTGCTTGATTTTGGGGAAACGGAGACGGCGGTGGACCGCGCCTGGGAGACGGCGCGCGACAAGATGACCCGCACCGTCTTCGCCCAACGGCGCCTGCGTCCGGACGAGGTGCTGCCCGAGTGGCGCAAGGCGGTCGCCGTCCTCGGCGGCGAAGAAGACGTCGCCCGTTTCGTTAAGAACGCAGCCGAGCGCCTGGGCGCTCCCCTGGAGCCGCGCCGCGATCATTACCGACTACCGCTCGGCCACATGCCCAAGGCGCTCCAGGAACGCTTGGAAGGCGCCGGGCTCAAGGGGACCCTGAAGATCGGCTTTGCCCATCCGGCGCCGAGCGGCGTCCTGCATATCCATCGCGCCCATCCGCTCGTCGCCAACCTCGCCGATTACATCGCCGAATCCGCTCTAGATCTCGGCGATCCGGAGCTCGGCGCGCGCGCCGGCGCCATGTTCACCGCCGGCGTCGATGTCCGGACCACGGTGTATCTCCTGCGTCTGCGCCACCAGATCACGGTCGAACGGCGCGAAGCACAAGGCCGCTACGCGCCCGCCAAGTCCCTGCTCGCCGAGGAATGCCTCGGGGTCGCCGTGCGCGGCACAGCGGCACCCGAGGTGCTCGACGAGGCCGATGCGCTCGCGCTTCTCTCGCTGGAGCCCGGCCGCAATATGGAGGACGGTCAGAAGGCTCGCCTGGTCTCTCAAGCACTCGAGGCCGTGCCCGAGCTCGAACCGAGGTTCAATGACATTGCCCAAAGCCGGGCGGAGGCGCTCTTGGCCGATCACCGTCGCATTCGTGAAGCGAGCGACGCTCGCGGTTTCCGCTACTCTGTGAGCCCCGCGCTGCCGGTCGACAAGATCGGCGTCTATGTGCTCATGCCGATGGCGAAGCTCTAACGGACATGGCCATGGCACGTAACCGCAAGAGCTCCGGTTTCACAGGCCTTCGCATCGAAGGCGGCATCTTCCCGCCCGAGTTCCTGAACGTCGTTGCAGCGCAGGAGGCCAAACATCAGGCCGGCAGCGACTACGGGTTGACCCGCTCGCTCACCCTCAAAGACGAGCTTGCCCGCTATTGGCGGATCGCCAACGATCTCTATACGGCCTATGCCGAGCGCCGCGAACGCGCGGACCTGAGCCCCATCAAGGTCGGGGTCGAGAGCTGGCTGGTGGCGCTCCTCAGGGAGGTCTTCGGGTTTGACGACCTGGTCCCGGCCGCGTCGATCGCCGTCGGCGGCCGCACCTACCCGATCACCCACCAGGCCTTCGACGGAGCCGTTCCCGTCCTCCTGACGACGCGCGATCACGACCTTGACCGCGCCGACCCGCGCTTTGGCGATGAAGGCCGAAGGCGCGCGCCGCACGGCCTGATGCAGGAACTCCTGAACGCGAGCGACGAGGCGCTCTGGGGCATCGTCGCCAATGGCACGAAGCTGAGACTCCTTCGCGACAACCCAAGTCTCACACGGCCCGCCTATATCGAGGCCGATCTCGATCTCATCTTTACCGAACAGCTCTACGCCGACTTTGCGGCGCTCTGGCTCCTGGGCCATGCCACCCGCTTGAGGCCCATCGACGGCAACCCGTCCGGCGCCATCCTTGAGCGCTGGCGAAGCGAAGCGCATCAGACGGGAGAGCGGGCGCTGGAGCATCTGCGGGACGGCGTGAGGGAAGCGTTGCGCGCGCTTGGTAACGGCTTCCTGCAGCATCCCGAAAACGAAACCCTGCGGGCCGCGCTATCGAAAGGTGAGATCACCGGCGAACGCTACTTTCAGGAACTACTCCGTCTCGTGTATCGGCTCTTGTTCCTGTTCACCGCCGAGGAGCGCGGCCTTCTCCATAGCCCGGAGGCCACCGACGAGCAGCGCGCGATCTACGCCGAGGGCTACAGCGTGGCGCGCCTGCGCGAGCGCGCGCTCAAGCGCCGGCACTATGACCGGCACGACGATCTCTGGCAGGGGCTCAGGATCATCTTCCGCTCTCTCGCGCGCGGCGCGCCAGCGCTGGGACTGCCGGCGCTCGGCGGACTGTTCGGCGAGGATCAGTGCACGACCTTGGAAGCCGGGCGCATCAGCAACGAGCGGCTGCTGGAGGCCATCCGCAGCTTGAGCTTTTTCCGGACCGGCTCTGGGCTCGCCCGCGTCAACTACCGCGACATGGGCACGGAAGAGCTGGGCTCCGTTTACGAAAGCCTGCTCGAACTCCATCCCGTCATCGACGTGGAGGCGCGGCCCTGGACCTTCGGCTTCGTCGGGGCCAATGGCGAGAAGACGAAGGGCTCGGAACGCAAGCTCACCGGCTCCTACTACACCCCAGCCGCGCTCGTGAACGAGCTCATCAAGTCGGCGCTGGAACCGGTTATGGCCGAGGCGATCAAGACCAATCCTGAGAACCCGCGCGCGGCGCTACTCGATCTCAAGATCGTCGATCCCGCCTGCGGCTCGGGCCACTTCCTGCTGGCTGCAGCACGGCGCATGGCGGCCGAGATCGCGCGCATCGAGGCCGGTAGCGACACGCCCGACGAGGCGGCGCGCCAGCATGCGCTGCGCGAGGTGGTCCAGCACTGCATTTACGGTGTCGACCGCAATCCGCTCGCGGTCGAGCTGTGCCGCACCGCGCTCTGGATCGAGACCGTCGAGCCCGGCAAACCGCTCACTTTCCTCGATTCCCACATCCGTTGCGGTGATTCTCTTGTGGGCGTCTTCGACCTCTCGGTGCTGAAGGAGGGTATTCCCGACGCGGCATACAAGCCGCTCACCGGCGATGCCAAGGAGGCCGCCACCTACTACCGCAAGAAGAACAGCACGGAAGTGAAGGAGCGCCAGCGCCGTGACGCCCGCCAGGGTACGCTCGACCTCACGCAAGAGCCGCGCGATCTCGCCCGCGCCCTCGAGGCGCTCGACGCCATGCCGGAAGAGAGCCTCGCTGACGTCGAGGTCAAGCGCCGCACGTTCGAAAGCCTGAAATCGGGCGGTCTGGGATGGAAGATGAAGATCGCCTGCGATCTTTGGTGCGCGGCCTTCTTCGCGCCCAAGACCGAAGTCCCGCAACGCGGCCGCGAGCTGGTGCCCACGTCCGGCCAGCTCTGGCAATATCTCGACGGTATCAGCCTCTACGGCCCGCTCATCGCCGAAACCGACCGCATCGCAAGCCAAAGCCGATTCTTCCACTGGCCGCTCGAGTTCCCGGATGTGATGGCGGCCGGCGGCTTCGACGTGGTGCTCGGCAATCCGCCATGGGAGCGCATCAAGCTGCAGGAGCAGGAATTCTTCGCCGCGCGCGATCCGGAGATCGCGCAGGCGCCGAATGCGGCGGCACGCGCCCGGTTGATCGCGAAGCTGAAGGAGGCCGCGCCGGGCACGCGCGAGCGCGCGCTTTACGAGGAATTCGAGGCCGCCAAGCGCGCGGCCGAGGCGTCATCCGTTTTCGCGCGCGTCGAGGCCGAGCAAGGCGGGCGTTTTCCGCTCACCGGGCGCGGCGACGTGAACACCTATGCGCTGTTCGCGGAGTTGTTCGCGACCCTCACCTCAAAACGAGGACGCGCCGGCGTCATCGTGCCGGCAGGGCTGACGACGGATTACAATTCCAGTTTCTTCTTCAGGTCGGTGGTTTCGGAAGGACGACTTATCCGCTCACTCGCCTTCGATAATCAGAAGCGCATATTCCCTGCGGTTCACCCGGATACGCCTTTCACCCTTCTCACGATGGGGCGAACCAATGATGTGCCCGAGTTCGCTTCTTACCTATTGGAGCGAGAGCATCTTGACGATCCAAACAGGCGCTACCGACTCTCCGCCGAGGAAATCACGCGCATCAATCCCAACACAAAGACGGCGCCCGTTTTCCGTTCCCGCGCTGATGCGGAGCTGACGGCGAAAATCTACGCCCGCGTGCCGGTGCTGATCGACGAAAGCAAGGGCAAGGATGGCAATCCGTGGGGCCTGTCGTTCATGCGCATGTTCGACATGTCCAACGACAGCGGCCTGTTCCGCACCGCCGCGCAGCTTGCCGCGGCGGGCTACGTGCGCGAAGGCACGGACTGGATTGCGCCCGAGGCCGCCGCGCCGCGGCAGCGCCCGCTTTCGCTTGCCGGCGGCCGCGACGGCCGCAGCCTGCCGCTCGAAGGCGGTACGCCCGGCCGCGCGCCCGAGCGCTACGTGCCTCTCTACGAGGCCAAGATGATCCACCAGTTCGATCATCGCTGGGCCACCTACGCGGGCGGCGACCATCGCAAAATTACGGACGGCGACGAAAGCGATGGCGGCACTGCGGCCGCAAGCCGCGACGCAACGCTGGCAGAGAAATGCGACCCCGCCTTCGAACCCACGCCCCGCTATTGGGTGCCGGAACGCGAGGTCGCCGCCCGCTTGGCCGCCAAAGGCTGGACGCGCGGCTGGCTTATGGGCTGGCGGGATATCACGAACGCGACGAACGAGCGGACGGTAATCGCGGCGGCTTTTCCGCGGGTGGGGGTGGGGAACAATCTGCCGCTCATGTTATTTGATGCCAACCTTACACCCCGGAGACTTGCGGGACTTGTTGGTTGCCTTTCCTCGTTGAGTTGCGATTTTGTCGCTCGTTACAAGGTTGGCGGAACGCATCTCAATTACTTCATCTACCAGCAGCTTGCTGTTTTACCACCCGATGTGTTTCGGGAGGACGACCTCGCCTTCATCGTGCCGCGCGTGCTCGAGCTCACCTACACCAGCCACTCCATGGCACCGTTTGCGCGCGATCTTGGGTTTACCGGCCCGCCGTTCAGATGGGACGAGGACCGCCGCGCGCTTCTGCGCGCCGAGCTCGACGCTTGGTACGCCCGCGCCTATGGCCTTACCCGCGACGAGCTGCGCTACATCCTCGACCCCGCCGACGTGAAGGGGCCGGACTACCCTTCCGAAACCTTCCGCGTGCTCAAGCAAAACGAAATCCGCCGTTTCGGCGAATACCGCACCGCCCGCCTCGTGCTCGCGGCGTGGGATGCCATGGAGCGTGGGGAGCTTGCCGCGCCTTCGCCGGCAATCCGGGTGGCGCGGCCACGGCCCGCGGTCGTCGATCTTACCGGTTTGCCGGACGGCGCTTGGGCTCGGTTGGGAACGCCGCAACCTGGAGATACCGGCGCTGTACTGACGGCTATTCTCAAAGCGATGGACGGCCCGAGGCCGATACGAGAAGTCCGTCTTGCTGCAGCCCTGGTGCTCGAACCGCGGTTGCTGACGCCTCT
>Ga0207867_1001488_pt1 | contig 16821 bp, 13 predicted proteins | sample HigsolmetaAR206D_FD_184838 | JGI IMG/M metagenome (GOLD analysis project Ga0207867, IMG submission 184838) | Ionic liquid and high solid enriched microbial communities from the Joint BioEnergy Institute, USA - AR20-6-D (SPAdes) (version 2) ...
AGTTTGTCGACCTCCTCCTGGAGGTCGTCGATCCTGGCGTTCAACGCGTCAACGATTTTCTGAAACTCGTCCAGTCGCACGGTGCGGCGTTGCTGCCATACGTTCACGGCGGCGGTGAAAAGCGCTCCGAATCCGCCGGATCCGAGCATCAGCGCCACAATGTGCTGCGAGTTCATGCCGCAGGCTCCACACTCCGCGACAGTGATGCTGTGCCGCGCTGCGTGACAGTCACCGACGCGATGCTGGTCAGCATCGACAGCACGAACCCGCCGCCGGCGGCACCGCCGATGGTGATCCAGTCGAGCGCAACAACATTCACCGCTCCGCCACCGATAGCGAGCAGCGCTGACTGCGCCGCGGTCTTAATCGCCCGCTCAATAGCGTCTCTCCAGAACGAAGCCGTGTATATGCTCATGTGTTCCTCAGTCGTACGGGTTGATCGCCTGCCCGTCCTGCTCCCAGCGGTACGAGCATTCCTGGCAGGTGCGTGTGAACGTCCATGTGAGCGCGCCCGGTGTGCCGCTGTGGTTGATGCTCACGCTCGGAAACCCCGTGGTTTCGCAGGCTGGGCACCACACCATCGCAACCAGCTGGTACTGGCGCTGCAGCGTTTCCTCACCAAACCAGGCGCCATGTTTGAACACCAAACGCAGCAACAGATACTCGCGGCGCGTCGCAATGCCGTTGAAATGCAGCCGATCCCCGACATAAAGATCATCAGCGGGGCCGATCCAGCTCGCGTTCTCGATGATCGGGATACGCCACGTCATGCCCCGGCGCTCCAGGAACCCCACGTGCCGCTTGGTCTGCAACCGCTGCCCGATCATGGTGTCGCTCATGCCGCCATCTCCAGGAGTTTCCCCACGGCGTGCGGAACCCACGGCCCGTAGTTGCTGTGCTCACGAACCTGCAACGCACGAACGATCGCATCGACCGCTGCGATGCCGCCGGTGATCGGGTTGCGCAGCAGCCGCAGCACCTCAGCCACCAGCGCCGGGTGACCGTCGATTCTGCCTGTGCCCAGGTGGGTTAGCGCATAGTAGACGGCGTGCATCTGGTCACCCACCTGCCCGTCGGGGCAGGTGCAGTACATGTCGCCAGGAACCGCGTAGGTTACGCGATCGATCCACGGCGGGATCCGCAGACGGCTGATACCCCAGCCTTCGCCGCCGCCGTACGCGTTGTCCTCCGGCTGGCGGGCGGGGTCGCCGAACGTGATACAGCCGCGGCAGTCCGACCGCCGATGCTGCAGCGCGCCGTTGGCGAGTTCGATGCACACCCGCCCGACAACTTCGGCCCCTTGGCTGTACCCGCTCAGCACGAACCGGCCTGGGGTGTTGTTGATCGCGGCGATGGTGTTACGCACACCCTCAGCAACACTGTCCACGTATGCTGGTGCGCCTGGATATGGAGGTGACACAGGACCGAACGACGCCGGGTACGGTACAGGCACCCACCGGAAGCCGGGGCCGTTCCACCCCATCACCTCGGCGTGGATGTCGTCCCAGTCGCTTGTGACAGCGCGCGCCAAATCGGCCTGGAATCCAGCATCGGGTGGTGACCAGGTGCCGGCGACGGTGATCAGGGTCGCCGGCACACCAACCACCTGGCGGGTGTAACATCCACTGTCAGCCCCTCCTTGGCTGGATCAAGCGTGGGGTTAGCGGGTCGTGGGTGTTGGCGCACCTGCGGCCCGCGTTCGTTGCGAACGAGTCTATGCCACGGAGCAATGGTTTCCATGTTTTGACAGGTGTCAATTTTCACTCGAGGTCTGACAGATCAACACCCAGCTTCTCGGCGATCCGCTCGATAGCGCGCCAGATGTACTCGGCGTAGCTGGCGGCGTCGATCGAATGCCCCAGGGTGGTGTCGAACCCGTTATTGTGCTTGTTCTCCCGGCGCAGTTCCTCGAGTGAACGGCGCGGCAGCCACAGCGTCACCTCTTTGGCGGCGTGGGTGACCTTGTCCTGCAGCGTGTATGCGTCGTGCTGCAAGTGCTGCGGACCATTCAGGTGCATCCTGGCCTTATGCACGCTGTTTTTCTCTCGAGTCCCGTAGGTTTCACCCATCAGCTCGGAGCGCACAGCCTCACGCGGGTCAAGACTCATCCGTGGTTCCTCTCTATAGTTCGTATCCGAAGACTTCGAAGCAGATGTCGGACCAGTTGTCGGCCAGGATCAGCAGGTCGTCGCCGACGGCGACCGCGCGGTTGTAGCGTGCCCGACGATCAGCCAAACCATTTGTGCCGCCGTTGATTCTGCGCGTCACCGTCTCCAGGTCGCGCAGATCCGACAGCGCGTTGATATCCGGCCTTGCCACGGTCCAACACCAGGCGGGTCCGACACCAGCCCACCTGAGATCGGCCAGTTCCCGCGGCCGGTCCACGAAATACGTTGGTGTCGGCACCAATCCGCGAGCATGAGCCCAGCGCGAGAAACCCTCATAGTTGGCGCGCCACGTGATCTGAATCCAGGTGCGGCCCTTGTACCGCCAGCGATCACTGGTCTCGTTCGGGTCACCGTGGTTGCGCCCGTGGTCGTACTCCTCGGTCGCGTTGAACCCCGCAGATTCGTGACCGATCTGCGCCAGCCACATCGCGATCCGGTTCACGTTGCTGCACTCCGACATCGCAAGCCCGTCGAGCACCGTCGGCAGGATCTCCTGCGCCCTGGCGACACTCAGCCCGGTGGCGCGCGCCAGCACCTCGGCGCGGTTCACCGGCGGCGCTGGCGGCGGCGGACCGGCCGGCGCAGGTTCCGCATCCGCGTACGCGTAGCCCTTGGGAACGATCAAGGTCGCGCACTGGTCGAGGCTGATCCAGTACTCACGCGGCCAGAACCCGGAATCAACGATCCACAACGCGCGCGCATCGGAGTCATACCCCATGCAGCACACGTAGTGGTACACAACGTAACTCGGGTAGTTGGGTGATTGCGAGCCGAGAACACCGCGTGGCCGATTCGATGGTGGGATCACCCAGTTGAGTGCGACACCGTAGCCGGCGTCGATGCTGCGGCGAATGTGCCCGAACAGTCGCTCAACACCAGCAGCATCGGGGTAGCGCGGCAACTCCACCACGCGATAGTTGGCGGCGGACAGGTAGCGGTTCAGCACTGTGGCGAGCTGGCTGATGTGGTCAGTGCCGTCCCGGTCATCCCAGCCGACGTTGCCCTCCAGCGCTTCCGTCTGCGCCGCAATCTCCGCCTCGGTGAGGTAGATGCCGCGCCCCGACAGGATCGTCTGCACTGTTGCTGGCCCGCAATACCATCCGGTGTCCTGGCCCAGCCGCGTTTTGTCGTAGTCGAGAACCCTACGCATGGTCACCTCCACCTCGCTACCAGTCGGGGTGGGTGTCGTCGATGCGGGACAGGATGGGGTTGGTGAGCCTGAGCAGCTTGTGCCGCCACCATGCCCGCCACCAGTAGCGGACAGGGATCGCCAGCCAGTACCGACCTGTCAGGTACTGGCTGAGCGACATGTGATCCCCAAGCGGCTGACCACATTTCGGGCAGCGCATATTACGACAGTTGCAGAACGTAATCGTTGGCGGATGATCCGTCGGCGTCGATGGTCAGCGTGTTGCCGGCGGTGACAACCACATCGGCGGGGGTGCTGTCCAGTAGGCAGTAGCACAGCACATTTCCGCCATCCTCGTACAGCACCGCGTAACGCGCGGTGATGCCGGAGTCGGTGGCGGTCCAGGTCGGGTTTTCGTCGAAAGTGACCTTCACCGTGGTAGTTCCACTCAGAACCAGGGTGACCGATTCGCCGCCGGAAGTGTAGCCGTTTCCGGACGAAACTTCCCCGGTGACACCAGCGAATGTGGTGGATGATGTCGAGATATTGCTCGAACTGGTGAGAAGCGCGATTTTCCAGTCATCTGAGTCGATGTCGAATGTGCCGTTGAGAAGGTTGGTGCGGGCAGACTCGACGAGGGTCCACGGTCCTGCTGCCATGATGCGTACTCCTTTTGGTTTTCTGGTTGGGTTATGTGGAGGTGATTTCCAGCGACCAGGAGCTGGACCAAACGGCGCCTGCTGCTAGGAATCTTGCCGAGTCGCCGGTGAATGCTGTCGCTCCGACGAGGTCGTAGACGGCGCCGTCGTAGGAGCTGTTGAAGAGGTAGCGCCTCGGGCTCCCGTTGCTGGTTGATGTGGGGTAGCTTGAGCTGCCCCATGCGTCACATCCGATCATCACCACTGTTGATGCGCCGCTTGTGTTCTCGAGCGTCAGGCTGGGGAACAACATCGTTGCGGCGAAGCGTGCGGTTCCTGATGCGTCACCGACAGTGATTGCGCCACTGGCTCGGTAGACGGCACACAGAACGGCGTCCGCTCCGGTCCAGGTGCCGCTGGTTTCGCTGTCGCTTGACGCGAGTTTGTAGGCGAGCACGGAGTGGAATGCGCTTCCCGATGCGGTGCCGATGGTTGTCCAGCCGTCCGGCACAGTTGGCACGAACTCGACGTTTACGGCGATCATGATCAACAGATCCCCGGACTGATGGCTCGGCATAGAGCCGATACTGTTGCCCATAGCGCCATTGGCGGAGACGAACTGCGGCGGAGGAGGTGGCAGAATATCGACCACCGGCGCGCCACCCGTGAGCGGCAGATCCGCCCCGGCGGGGGTAAGCAAGTGGTTGTCCGTGAGATCGATGTCCGGCGTGCCCATTGTGATGGCGAGGTTTGCACCGAGGGGGGATTGCAGCAGGGTTGCCTGAACGCCCGGTGTGCCCATCGTGATGGTGAGGTTTGCACCCTCGGGTATGGCGGTGTAGTCGCCGCCGACGAAGGGTGTGCCTCCCGCGAGCGCCAGATCCGCGCCCTGCGGGGTGACGAATCGGTGCTGGCTCACATGGATACCCGGCGTGCCCGTCGAGAGGGTGAGCATGGCTCCCTCCGGGATCAGATCTGGTAGTTCCGCCCACCAACCGATCATGATGGAGCCTCCGCGACCCACTCGATAACCGTGCGGCCATCGCCACCTTTGCCGCCAGCGCCAGCGGAGCCGCTGGTGTACACGCGGCCGCCGCCGCCACCGCCGCCGCCACCGGCTTCACCGCCGTTGCCGCCGTTGAGGTTGTTCGTCGATTCGCCGTTGTATCCACGACCGCCGCCGCCACCGCCGCCGCCGTCGGGAACTGTCGAGGGCGATTCGGCGGGGATAGAGGCCGTAGCACCTATACCGCCAGAGGACTGCACTGACGCGCCGCCGTTCCCGCCGGCGCGTGTTCCGCTAATGGTGGCCGGCCCGCCGCCGCCCGCGCCACCGCCCGCTGCAGCGCCAGTGTTGACGTCTGCGGCAGCCTGCCCCGAATCGGTGCCGCCATCGGCCCCATTCCCGCCGTTGAGCAGATATGACGGGTCAATTGAAATGCCACTGACGGAACAGGTTCCACCGGACCCTCCGTAGGGCTGAGTGCCATCCGGGTCGCTCACATATCTCAGACCCCGTTTGCCACCACCGGCGCTCAGTGTGACGGGGCCGGACGTGAATACGCTGTCCGTTCCGTCCTGGCCATGGCTGCCGCTACCGCCACCGGAACCGCCCAGACCCCTGGTGACGCTGTAGGTGGACCCGAGTGCGGATGCGGGGATGAAGATCCGCTTGATCTTCGCCCCGCCACCGCCGCCTCCACCGCCGTAAGCGGGCGCGGTGGAAACACGTTCACCACCACCACCGCCGCCGCCGCCGCCGATGAGGGTGACGTAACAGCCGGCAGCACCATGCGGGACCGGGCGGTCAAAGCGGTTGAGGTTGGTTTCCGTAAACGGTTCGAACGGATGCTCGACAATGCTCACGTCGGGGGTCCCCATCGTGATGGTGAGCACAGCGCCGAACGTCTCGATGACCTCAGCACCGTTGATCACCGGAATGCCGGTCGTCAGTTCGAGATCGATACCCTTGGGGGCGACAATCTTGGCTGGCTCGTCGAGCACGATATCCGGCGTACCCGTCGTGATCGAAAGCTTAGCGCTGGACGGTGCGGCATCGACACTGAAGTAGTCTCGGGTCGCCAGCGAGGACGGGTAAAGGTAGTTGGCCAGCTTGTACCAGAGCTTGCCGATGGTGGTCGGATTGCCCTGCTTGTTCTGCATCACCGAGATGGTGGCCCCGTTGCTGGGGTTGAACATCGTCTGGCACTCGAAACCGGGGATCGCACCGTTGTGCCCGAGCCACTCACCGAAGCTCACCACGCCGTAGCCATAACCCTGAAGGTCGGGGCCCTCGCCGGCATTCGGCAGCACCGTGAAGGTGTTCTGCCATTCGTGGTGCATCTCCGGAGACAGCAGGACCCCGTCACGCATGGCCTCGGTCCACTTGACCATGTCGGCCATCGTGGTGACAACCGCACCGGCACCGCGCGCCCACGAGGGGTGGAACGAGGTGATCCTCCTCGTTCCGGAATAGCCCTCGGAGTACGGTGCGGGCAGTGACGCCGTTGTCGGCCAGGATGTTTCAGTCAGACCTAGCGGGGTGAAAATTTCATCCTGGAGGAACATCCTGGTCTCCATCCCGGCGACGGCCTCGATGATGAAGTCCAGCATCACATAATTGGTGTTCGTGTACTGGAACCGAGCCCCTGGGGCGAACTGAGCCCCCATGATCCGCACAGCGTTGAGCAGAGTCAGGTCGCCCAGGCCCAGCGTCGGGGTCAGCGTCATCCACAGCGCAATGGCCGTGTTCTTCAGATACTCCGGAAGGCCCGACGTGTGCATCAGCATGTGCCGAATGGTGATCGAGTCGCCATTCGGCATGTTGTTGAGGAAGTCGCCCAGCTTGTCGTCGAATGACAATTCGTTGCGCTCGATGAGCATCAGGACCGCGTGAGAGATGAACGTTTTTGTCACCGACGCCATGCGCCAGTGCTCGTCCAGCGTCATTGGCGCATTGTTGGAGCGGTTCTTCACGCCGTAGGCTTTGCTGTATCGACCCTTCGGGCCCGTGACCGCCACTATGACGCCGTAGTTGCCGATCTCCGCGAGATGTCCGGCGACGATATTGTCAATCGTCAGCTTATCCTCATCGGAAACCGGATCCTCCGGGGTCCACGAGTATGGCAGAGTGCTAACGGGGACCGCGAGCGAGAACTCCGACTCGTTACCCGCATAGTCCACGTTGGTGGCGGTCAGGATGAAGTCTGAGCCCGAAGGGAGTCCGTCGATTGTGTAGGGCTGTCCGACCGGGATCAGGCCCGAATTTACTTTGAGGCCGTCCACATAGAGGTTGTGCCCCTTAATCGTCATCTGTGCCCCCGGTAATCAGCACGGTGATCGAAGAATGCGTAACCTCGAGAACCTGGATTTCGGTGGGCGGATCCGGCGGGGTGATGTCCTCAACCTCGTCCTCGACCTCCTCCTGGCGGAACACGATCCAGGCCGCGCCAGGGGCTCCGTTGCCGCCCGGCTGGATGCCGAACCCATTGCCACCGTTGCCGGCACCACCCGGTGCGACACCATCCTGGCCGGTGGCGTACTGATTGCCGCCGCCCACGAAGGTCCGCCCGTTGTATTCGAAATTCTCCGGGCCGTAACCGACATCGGACGACAGGATCCGGTAGCCGGACCCGCCAGCGCCGCCCTCTGCGACCACAGAGGAGGAGTTGACCTCCAGGATGGAGTTCTTGCCGTTGGCGCCGCCACCCGAGCCGCCTTCACCGCCTTCGCCGCGCGTGAATACGACCACGTCACCCTCGAAGAAGTCTTCACCCTTGACGAGGGTGATGGCGTTGAACTTGCCCGGCTCACCGGCGCGCCCGAATAGGGTCGGCAGGCCCTGCGAGGCGCCGCCACCTCCGCCCAGCGCAATGAGGTCAACGCGGTTGGCCCAGTTGGGAATCGGAACCGTAGTAGATCGGGTGAGGTAGATCTCCACCGGGTCGCGGTGGGTCGGGTCGGCGTTGACATCGATAGCCGACTCGATGAACGGGATATCCTGTGAGCGAACGATATCCACCGCCGATAGTGTTCCCGGCGGATCGTCCGGGTCGATGCTGTTGTCGCGTGTGGCCGCGATGACTAGCGGGACGTAGGGGTGATCCGGAATGTCGTCGGCAGATGAGACGCCGCGCACATAGTGCGTGCCACTGCCGACCGGGACCAGCTCGTAGGCGTACACCTCCCCGGCGACTCTGGCCACCTGCTCGCCATCGGGGAGGAAATAGAAGTTCCACCCCGGATCGGGGCCGGGGTGGACCTCACCCAGAATGTTCTCCGAATGGTGGGCCAACTCCCAGTTGCCGGTGTCGTAGTCAATCCTCCAGATGTTGATGTAGAACGCGTCGAGATTCGTGGTGCCGTAACCCAGCCATGACACCACGCCGAGTGGAGCGGAGCGCTCGACGCGCACCACGCCGATCAGTGAGGCGTCCTGTGTGGCCTCCAGGGTGGTGTTGATCACCGAGAGGTTGATCGACGCCTCGCTCGACGGCAGCAGGCCGTTGTCGATGCTGGTGTTGTTGCGGTAGTTAACGACCTCCCAGGCGAACGAACCCTGTGATGCCCGGCTGGAGATGATCTTGGCGATGTTGTAGGCGTCCGACGGTGAGGCGTCCCCGGCGGGGGGCTCGCCCACCAGGCCGCCGATGAGCTGATTGAAGAAGCTAATGATGGCTTCACCGATGCTGCGTGGGCCGCCGACGCCCTCGACGTTGCGGTTCGGGATATTCAGTAGCGCCTCGACAAGATCCTCGAGGGTGTTCAGGATGGTGTTACCGCCCGTCAGCGCATTGAAGATCCCATCGATCACCAGCTGGATGCGGTCGACCACTTCCTGCAGAATGTCTGGCAACCCATCAACATGCTCGCGGCGAAGCTTGCCGACTTGCCTGGCTGATGCATCGTCGAACCACCACGCCCCCGTTCCCTCGACCAGGATCCGCAGCTGGATACCATCCACGCCCGCCGGCACCACATATCGGCCAGTCAGTTCGTAGCCGGGCCAGTTCAAGTCCGGGTTCTGCACCGTGTACACCGATGGGACTTCGGTGTCGTCACCAGGAAGCGACATCTCGGTGGTCATCGTCACCGGTTCCCCCGGCTGCCCGCCCGTGTAGGGCACCACTTGGAGACTCACCGTTCCAGACGCGGACTGGTGCGCCACGTGAACGGTGGCGGAGAAGATCTGCCCCGCGCCGACAGCGATATAGTCGCCGACGTTCTTTCCAGACCGCAACGCCTGAGGGGTGCCGTCGGTGATCACGATCTTCGCAGCCCCGGTCCCATCGTTAGTGCGGGAAAAGTTGGGGTCGATGTCCCATAGCGTGCTGTTGCGGGCCATCGTCCCCGCTTCGAATGTCGACGCCGACAGCAACTCGGGATACGCCTCAGTGACCGCCCCAACCGGCACCCTGGTGAAGAACTGGAGAATCCGGTTGACGAAACTGCCTACGTCGTCGAGGTCCCCGTCCTCGACACCGGACAGGATTTCGATGAGGTCGCCGATAATTGGGATCTGATCGACAGAGTCTTGGATGCTTTCGGCCCATTCCCGGATCTGCTCGAACGATGAGTGGCTGGGCACGAACGCACCCATCAATGCCTCGGCGACACGGCGGAGGAACTGGCGGATAAGCTCGGAGCCGATCTCCAGCAGTTGCTCGCGAGTGAACGGGCGATCCGGTTGCAACCCTGCGGGCCGCTGGTGAATCAGCTCTGTCGACGGGACATTAATCGCCCAATCCGGCGGCTGCTGACCGGGTTGCGTCATGCGACAGGCACCACCCACACACAGAAACTGGCCTCCGATGCGGAGGTCGTGTAGCTGTCGCTGCCGGACTGCTGCTCGCAGTTGATGTAGATCGTCGCCCCGGCGTTCGCATCAACCTTGTCGTAGGTGTCGTTCGAACCAGCGGGCGGCGCAGACGAGAACACCAGACGCTCCGTCGACGCGATACCCGTCACCCTAGCGATAGGGTTGCCGTCGAACGCGGTGTTGCCGTTCAGCCTCGCGATAAGGTCCACGCGCACATCAGAGCCGGTGCCGCGCACCACCTGATACCCCGTCACCAGCGGTCGCCACGGAAACGGAAACGTATTCGGAGCAACACTGATCGTGGCAACAGTCGATTTCTGGTTCCCGGACGATGTGTTGTTGATCGACGCCGGCACCAGGCGCGCCGCGATCCGGTTCGGCGCCCACTCAAACCCATCCACCGACGAGTTGGCGACAATGATCTTCCCCGCCGCTGCCGTTCCGCTGATAGTGCTCAGATCGATCGACGTCGATCCATCCTGCCCGGGTGCGCCGGAATGCAGCTGGCCCACCAGGGTGTACTTGCCCGGCTCGACCTCGACAATCTCGAAACCAGCAGGCGTCGGATCATCGTAGTCAAGCTCGGTGAAATCGATTGGGCCTTCGACAAACTCGGCGGGATCGCCGGGGTCACCTTTGGCGATCGCCGGGATACCGACACCGATACCACCCTGCGGGCGCAGCAGCAGCACAGCCGTGCCTGTCTCAGGATTGATCGGGATATGAACAATCCCCTCAAACACGTAGTACTGCCCGGTCGAGTCAGTGGGCCATGTAACAGCCACTATCAGTCTCCTAACCGTTCTGCGGCGCCAACGTCAACACGTTGATCGCCTCGAACACGGACGTGATGAACCGCTGATGCTTCGCGAGTGGCGGCTCGTCGCGTTTACCGTCCCCGACCTGCACAACCAGTTCTCGAGTGTCGGGAGTGATGCGCCACATGACGTTTTCGATGTAGTCGGTGAGCATTTTCTGCCGGCCCCGATACACAACACTCATCAGCCCGCCTTTGAAAATGTCGCGGCCCAGCGCGTACTGGGCCTTCGGGCCGGTGGCGTTCAGCCGCACAGTCGCCGACGTGTAGCCGCGCGAATCCCACAAGGCGTTAATGAACGCGAACAGGGTCTCGATGTTGTACGGGGCGCTGGCGGTGGCGTGGAAACGCTCAATACCCGGGTGGTAGGGGCCGACCGAGGCGCGGCGATCATAATGTTGCACCATCTGGAACGCCAGAAACGCGTTGTTCAGGAACCCGGCCAAAAGATCTGATGGGATGCCGGTGAACCCGATGACGATCATCAGCGAGTCGATCAACCACGCAGTGGTGGCATTGATCAAGTCGTTCAACCATTTTGGTGAACGCCCGCCGATGATGTGCTGCCAGCCCTCCGGTGTGTGGTCGGCGATCTCGCATTCCAGGATCGCCGCGTCCTCACCCTTCTCGGGCATGACCACGACAGCCCACGGCGGAACATAATCGACGCCCAGGCCCTCGAACTGCCCAGCCATGTCGGGCGCTTCCCTGATGATCGGTTTCAGCACATCACCGAGCAGCGAACCGCCCAGGTCGACAACGGTGCGGAGAACGCTATCGAGGATGGTTTTCGTGGGGCCTTCGACCTGGGAGCGGTCGTAGGTTGAGAACACGTAGGTTGGCTGGTCGAGGTTCGCCCACGGATCCGGTTGCGGATCACCCGGCAGCCACAAATCCATGCGTGTCTCAACACCGTACGCTCTGGTCAAGTCCTGAACCACGGCGGCGACGGTTTCCATCCGCACCGTTCGCGCCACCAGCGGACTCGTGTCGAGGAACGGGTTGGTGCGCTTAACGTAGATCGGGGTTTTGAGCATGCGGGTCAACGTCTGCAAACTCAACCCGTCCCGCTCAAGAGATTGCAGAAGCGTCCCGAACCACGCACGGATATCCGGATTCAGTGAGCCGGCCTGGTTCACGAATTCCCACAACCCGGTCTGGATACGCATCGCGCACTCGGCAACCATGTTCTCCAGCACCGTGCATAGCGCCCAGATATAGACGGCGTGGCTGAACGGCTGGGTTTGGATCGGCAACCACCAGGTCGGCCAGATCACCAGATAGTTGAGGATGTCCCAGATGCCGTTGCACTCAATGACACTCGTTAGCTCGCCGTCTTTGAATCGGTAGCGGTGTGTTTTCACATAGAACGGCATCCGCAGCCCGGCCGTCTCCACCGTCAACCCCACCATCGTGTTCGAGCAGTTCATCAACTCGTCCACGAACGGGTGATCGCCTTTAAGCTCGATCTGGCAGGTCGGCACATTGTTGCGGGGGTCAGTGCCGGACGCGTTCATCACCCACTTGTTGAGGACACCCATTGGGCGCCAGAACTTGTCGTATATGGTGAAGTCGAACCTTGTGTCGACGCGCGCTGACTGCTCGGCGAGCGTGCGCCCCACCGAGGCGATACGCCCCGGCTCACCGGATGCCATAGCTGCCCGCCAACGCTCAAGCGCGCTGGTGGTGTTAGGTGGTGTCATCTACAGCGGGTATCTCCGCAGTGGAATACCGGACGCGATCACGCGAGAATCCGCGTTGCCCTTCAGGATTGCGACTTTCACGTGGTACGGTTCGGCGTCGCGCCCAGGCGACTTCGGCGGGATCGCGGCGCGGTCACTGAAACGCCCCTTCAACAGCGCGTACAGGTTCCCGGACGGGGGCGTCGCGGTGCGGCCACCGAAGATGCCGAGAACACTCTGCACCGCGCCGAGAATCGGGTTCTGGTAGGCCAGCGACAACAGCGATTCGAACGCCGACCTCAGCATCCCCAGCAGGCTGCGATCCGACTCCGTCGCCGGCTGTTCCGGGATCACCGTGAGGTCATAGACGTTGCGGTCACGAGGATCACTACGCAGCAGCGCAACCTGGCCAGGTGTCAGCGGCCCGAACTCCACATAGTCCTCGGCGCCCGCGCCGGGGCCGTCCCAGATCCGGAACGTGCCGGGGCCGAAGCAGATGTAATCGTAGTACATCGGTTGGTCACCGATGTTCACGAGCCGCAGCCACCCGTTCTGGGTTACCTCAACATTGTCGCCTGCCGCGAATCGGCGCACCGACGGCGGTGACGCCTGCGTGATGATCCCTGCACCGGCCTGCATCCCAAGCCCGACACCGCGATAGCCATCACCCATGTGAGACAAGTCGGTGCCGGTCTCGCGGTGTGTGAGAATCGGCAGCCCGTTACGCAGCACACGGAACTGGCGCTCATTCCCGTCACCGTCGAAACCAGCGACCAGCGTGTAGTTTTCGAACCAGAACGGCGGCACGAGCATGACCCGCTCTTTCATCACCGTCTTAGTGAAGTTCTTGAACTTCGACAACTCGATCCAGCCGAGAACACCGCGCACACCGATGCGGCAGCGCACACCGTCACCGCTCCAGTCGCCGTTGCCGTCGCGGCCCATGCGCGCCCAAATGTCTACGAACGCGCCGCCGCGTATGTTGATCTGCGGAATTGACCCCAACTGGATTTGCACGACCTGGTTGTCGGTGTCGGTGTCGAAGTCCTTATAGGGGCCGAGAACGCACGCCCGCTCATCCGTACCGTCCTCGTCCCAGCGCAGCTGCCCGCCGGCCACATACGGCCCGCCGGAACCATCACCGATGAACCACAGCGGCCAATCGTCACCAGCACCCGACGAGTAGTCGGTATCGAACTCGTCGACGATCTTGTCGAACTGGAAATCAAACACGCTCGTGTGCTCGTAAGAGCGCCAGAATCCCCGATCCGCGCGCAGACGCATCGACAAGCGCTGGAACTTGCGGTGACCGCCAGCGACCGGCGAAGGCTGAGCGCCCTTGAACCAGCGCACATTCGCCCACCAATGGCCAGCATCGGGGGTGAAGAAGTTCAGTCTCGACTCCTGTTTCGCATCCAGGCTCGCGTAGAAATCACGCACAACCTGGCGCAGATGTTTCGCGTCACGGCCAACCGCCGTGACATTCAGCTCGACTTCGATCGGCTCATACAGCGCATCGAGCTGGGTAACACCGTCCTCGGCGGAACCTTTCTGGTCGATGTGCCGCCACGGCGGAATCAGGCCCCTCAACCCGTCACGGTCGATCAGCACACACTCGGGCGACTGCGCCGGATCAGCAACCGCCAAACCGCCCATCAGATCGAACCTGACCGTGTTGTCGTAGGAGTCCAGCCACACCGCTGGATGCTCACCGTCGACCAGCATGTGCCAGCCGTGCGGCGTGATAGGGTTTGCGGGATAGCGTTTCTGGAGCATCGGTCACATCCCAGGTGCCGCATACATCTGCTGCAGATTGAACGTCAGATCCCTGCCCGCGGCGTCCTCAGTCGCCTGATGATTGTGGTACTCGACATTGATCGGGCCGGGCGGCTGGCCGGCCTGCTGACCGTGCGCATTCGGATCCTGCGGGCCGGGGGGTCTCTCACCGCCTTGCGGGTTCTTGCCGGCCACATTCGGTATTGCGGGCGCAGCACCCGCAATACCACCAACAATCCGAGTCAACCAATTGCGGTTCGCAAGCTCCGAACCGCCAGTCGGCAGGAACGTCTCCATCAACCCCTGCACACCGATCCCCGCGGCCTGCCCCGCATACTGAATCGCTCTATTAGCCAGCTTGATACCCGTGTTAGCCACCTGGCCAGCGACCTGCCCGGCGCCTGGAGCCATCGCGTCCAGGGCCAGCGCACCAGCCGAGATGCCCTGCTGCATCGCAGCGTTCAGCAACCCGCCCTCGGCGATACCGACACCGCCCTGACCGATTCCGCCAGCCGGCTCCACACCACCGATCTGCACACCGGATCCGCTGAACGGCGCCGCCTGAGGCATACCCGCCCCGGGCAGCATGCCTCCGCCCAGACCTGGCATCGACCCCAGTGCAGGCAGCGCACCGCCCCCAGCCGGGACACCAGTCGGTGCCGGCCCAGACGATCCCGGCACGAACGTTGCAGGCCACGCACCCGGCCCCTGCATGCGCAGCAGGTTCTCGGCGACGAGCGCCTGCTGATACGGTGTCGCCAGATCAGCGCGCGGCGCATACTGCAGCCCGCCCGCGGCCTCCCAGCTCGACTGTTTGAACTGCAGCCCACCGTAATACCCGTTCCCGGTGTTGATGTGCCAATCGCCGCCGGACTCGGCCTGGGCGATCGCGTTCCAGTCCGCCGACCACTGCGGCTGGTTGAACGTGACCGTAGCGCCATCGAACAGCACCGGCGCGTTACCGGGCAGCGGAATCGGCTGCGATTGGCGGGTGTGAACATGATCCGTGTGCCCACCAAGGTCGCCAGCGAAATATCCTGGCTGGTGGCGCCCACCAGCGATCTCAACCGACTGCCCGGTCTTCGGGTTCTTCCAGATCACCTGCTCCATCACCGGCGCAATCATCGACAGATAGTCGGCGAGCCGCTGCATGTTCTCCACCGGCCCCGACCAGTCGATACCCCGGTTCTCCCGATTCGGGTTGGGCGCGTAGCCGGGTTCGTCGCGGTGCGATTCCTGATGCCCCGCATACGTCGATGCTTTGACCCCGAATATCTGCTCGATGGCGCGCACCCAGGGCGGGAACTTCTCAGATTCACCGTAGCTGATGGATGTGCCGGCGGGCAGCCCGTAGGTGCCGCCGGGCGACACCACCAACGGAGCCGGACCCATCGCAGAAACAGCCTCCGGGGCCGCGTACTTCGAGTAGTCGATACCGGTGAACTCGGGACCGAACGCACCAGACGCCGCCAGCGCACCGATCAAACCGTGCCCGCCCTTCGACGGCGACGCGTCACGAATCGCCGCCAGCTGACCAAGCAGCGGCGCCGCAGCCAAGTTCGCGATGAACTTCGTGATGTTCTCCGCAATACCGGCCAGACCCTTGGAGATACCGAAATCCTTATCCAGTTCGGCGCCGATGTCCGACAAATCGACCCGAACATCGTCCAAGGTCTTCGTCAGCTTCTTCGTCTCAGACGCAGCGGTCTCATGCAACCGGACTTCGGCCTGGCGTAGATCCTGCTGCGCCTGCAGCACCTTATTCCGCGCCTCTTGAATATCCGCCTCGGTGGCGACGTTCGTCTGCTCCAGTTGGTGCAGCCGCGCCTCAGCCTCAGCGAGCTTGTGACGCGCATCCAGGAACGACTCCTGCGCAGACAACACCGAACTGGTCTGCGGCAGCATCGCGAACTGCGGCGGCAACGTCGGGTCATACGGCAGCACCGGCGCGTCAGGCAGCTTCGGTTTCGACCCCTTGCCGCCCGAGCCGCCATCAGCCCCAGGCGCGCCGGGGAACCACGTCGGGTCCACCTCGATGTTGTTGTCGCCCTGGTCCGGCGGTTCTAACGTCGGAGCAGCACCAGGGCCGCCGAAGATCTGATCGAGAAGCGCCTGCGTAGGACCGGCGCCGGGAGCTGCCCCCGGCGCGGCAGGCGGGGCAGGAACAGGCTTCTGGTCGGCAGGAAGGCGGTCCTGCAGTACGCCGGGAACCAGAACACTCGACGCCGGCCCGCGCGGTGTAGCGGTCGGCTCGTTAGCCGGCACATCACTCTTGAATGGGTTGGTCGTTGTGTCACGCCAGGTGCCGGACGGATCTTTGATCAGATTCCAGAACCACTGTCCGGAACCGGGGATACCGCGGTCAGCGAGGTGCGTCCCGAGGCGTTCGTCGACCGCGCCGAAAATACTGTCCGCGACCATCTTCCCGAGCGCAACCCACCCGAACGCACGGATAGCTGCCGCCGCATTTCTCGCGAACCCGCTACCCGCTTTGGTGCCTGATTCCTCAAAATTTGTCGCCATGTCGAGCGACGCAGCAAGACCGATAGCCTTGATGCCGATGAAGCCCTCAGCGGCGATCTTGAACGCGTCATCCCAACCGCCGATTGCCTCAGCGACTTTGTTGATCGCCTCAACAAGTTCGCGAGCGGTGTTTATCGCGTCGTCGAAGAATTTCTTGATCTCGTCCTTGTGGGCGACGACCCACTCGTTCAGTTTGTTCAGCCGCTCGGTGATCTTGTTGACATTCTCGGCGAACGCGGCTGGCCCTTCCGTGGTCGACATCGGGTCGCC
>Ga0207867_1001496_pt1 | contig 16747 bp, 10 predicted proteins | sample HigsolmetaAR206D_FD_184838 | JGI IMG/M metagenome (GOLD analysis project Ga0207867, IMG submission 184838) | Ionic liquid and high solid enriched microbial communities from the Joint BioEnergy Institute, USA - AR20-6-D (SPAdes) (version 2) ...
CACAGGAGGTCAGGACGCGTCGGGATCCGGCGGGAGCAACGCGCCGCCGGTGAGGCCGGCGCCGAGGGTACGGGCCGCCTCCTCGGCGAGCCGTCCCGCGTGCTCGGCGGCGGCGCGCAGCTCGTACAGCCGCCGGAAGGCCTGACCGTACCGCCGTTGCTCGGCCAGTGGCAGCAGCGGCACGCGGAGGCGACGCGGGTCGAGCCGGACGACGCTGCTGCCGGTCGCCGCCGCGGTCACGTTCTCCGCGGCGCCGAGGAAACCGGCCAGAAACCACGGGTCGAGTCGGCTCTGGTCCGGCCGCAGCAGGATCGTCTGCCGGCCCAGCGGCGTGCCGGCGTCCCGGTCGTCGGCGACCCGGGCGGCGCAGACTCTCGCCCCGCCGCCGCGCAGCAGCTCGGGCAGGAGCACGTCACCGGCGCGGATCACCAGCTCGGGATTCCGCCCGGTGCCGCCGGCGGCGCCGCGGCTGCCCGACGGGACGCGCAGCAGGGTGAGCGCGTTGCCGCGCAGCAGGTCGGCGACGGCGGCGCTGCGCCACACCCGGCGCTCCCTGCCCACCGGCGGCCAGGTGATGTCACCGGCCCGGTCGGCGAGCGCGGTCGCCGCCGCCCGGAGGTCGCCCAGCAGGGTACGCCCGGTTGCGGCCAGCTCGGCCGGGGTGGCGGCGACCGGTGCGGTCCGGACGTGCCGGACCGGGGTGAGGTCCACCGTCTCGTCGAGCAGGTCGATCACCGCGACGGCCCGCGCGACCCCGGGTACGTCGGCGAACTCGCCCGGGGCCGCCAGGAAGGCGCACCACACGTCGCACACGGTCTGGCGCAGCGCGGGCCAGTCCACCCCGGACCGCCCGCCGGTGGCGGCGCCGCGCGGGCCGCCGGACGGGCCGCCACCGGTGGTGGTGCCGGGCACACCCGCCTCCGCCGGGCCGGGTGTCGCCTCGGCCGTGTCGACGAAGAGGACGGTCTGCGGCGGGGTCTCGGCCGGGTCGGGGCGGCGCAGCAGCCACAGGTGCAGTCCGACGTGCAGCGGGGCGGCGGCACCGGCCGGCAACGCCACCACCGCGCGCAGCGCGCCCCTGCGGAGCAGCTCGGCGCGGATCCGCCGGCCGGAGGGGCGTTCGGCGGCGGCCGGTGGCATCAGCAGCACCGCCGGGCCGCCGGGGGCCAGGTGGGCCAGGCAGTGCTGGACCCAGGCCAGTTCCGGTTCGCCGCGCGGCGGCAGCCCGAACAGCCAGCGCGGGTCGGCGGCCAGCTCCGCGTGGCCCCAGTCCCGGTCGCCGTACGGCGGGGCGCACAGCGCCGCGTCGGCGGTGAGGGTCGGGAAGGCGTCGGCGCGCAGGCTGTCGCCCGCCGCCAGGCGGGACGTGGCGGCCGGGGCCAGCACCGACAGGCGTACGCCGGCCAGCGCCGCCTGGGCCGGCACCAGGTCCTGCCCGTACAGTTCGGCCGCGCCGAGGCGGGCGGCGGCGACGAGCAGCCCGCCGGGGCCGCAGGCCGGGTCGACGACCCGGCGCGGATAGGGGCGCCCCGGCTCGGTGAGCAGCCGGGCCATCAGCTCGGCCAGCGGGTCGGGGGTCTGGTAGCTGCCGCTCGCCCCGGTCTCCTCGACGTCGCCCTCGGCGAGCACGTCGGCGGCGACCACCGCGCCCTGTCGGCGTACGCAGGTCAGCAGCGTGCGCAGCAGTTCCGCCTCGGCCGCGCGGAACGACGGGCCGGTCGTGGCCCCGGTCGCGGCCTCGCCCTCCACGGCGGCGGGGAGTTCGCCGGCGACCGCGCGGGCCAGTTCGGTGGCCCGCCGCGCGAGGCGGCCGTCGGGCAGGTCGGCCAGGGCGGCGGCCTCGTCGTCGGAGAGCCGGGACGCGGCCAGGACCAGCGGCATCAGCCGCAGGGCGGGGCGGGGGCCGGCGGCCTCGCCGCCGCGCAGCGCGACCCGCAGCTCGTCGGCCGGGGACTCGGTGGCGAGCTGGCCGCGGGCGGCCAGCCAGGCCCGGACCTCGGCCACGTCGTAGGCGGGGCTGGCCTCGGTGCCGCCGGCCGGGGCCGGGAAGTCGGGGTGCCGGCGACGCCAGTTGCTCACCGTCGCCCTGGTGACGCCCGCCAGCCGGGAGATCTCGGCGGCGGTCACCAGGGTCGGGGTCTTCGGCATCGGCACGTCCTGTCGTCCGGCGGGTGTCGTCGAGGCTCAACCATGATCACTTTACCCGAAGCCAGATCACGTGGCTCGGTTTGACAATGCTTTCACATCGTGGTGTCCTTGAATAGCCTTCACTGGCCGACGGCGATCCCGCCGGCACCGTGCCCGGGCGCCGCCACGCCGGCCGCCACATCAACGACCACCCACCTCCCCGGCTTCCGGGGACAGGTGTCCCTGCCCCCACCACCGCCCACCGCCTTCGTTGTCGCTTCCCCGAACCGGAGGTACCGCGTGACAGCCCCGCATCCGGAAACCGTCGACGACCTCGTCCTCAGTCACCTCGACGCCACCACCGACCTGCCCGAGGCCGCGGTGGACCTGATCGTCGCCGCCCTGCTCGGCGAGGAGGAGTTCGCGGCGGCACTCGGCGGCACCCCACCCCGCCGGCCCGCCACCCCGGCCGCCGGCACCGGCGAACCCGGCGAACCCATCGGCACCTACCTGCGCAGCATCGAGGTGACCGGCTTCCGGGGCATCGGCCCCACCGCCGCCCTCCACCTCGCGCCCCGACCGGGGCTGACGATCGTCACCGGCCGCAACGGCTCCGGAAAGTCCAGCTTCGCCGAAGCCGCCGAGTTCGCCCTCACCGGCGACAACCGGCGCTGGTCCGGGCGCAGCCCCATCTGGCGGGAGGGCTGGCGCAACCTGCACGCCGGCGACAACCCGAGCATCCGGGTCCACATCGGCGTCGAGGGCCACCGCGACGGCGCCACCGTCGAGTGGAACTGGAAACCCGACGACGAGCTCGCCGACGGCACGTCGTGGCTACAGCTCGCCGGCCGCCCCCGGCAGTCCGTCGCCGACCTCGGCTGGAAGGTGCCGCTGGAGCTCTACCGCCCCTTCCTGTCGTACGCCGAACTCGGCGGCCTGCTCAGCGGCCGGCCCAGCGAGATGCACGACTCGCTGTACCGCATCCTCGGCCTCGACCGGCTCGTCGAGATCGAGACGATGCTCAAGGCCGCCCGGCGGGAGCTGGACGGCCTGCGCAGGCGGCCCGGCGAGACGCTGCCCGCGCTGCGGGCCGCCCTCGCCGAGCACCCCGACGAGCGGGCCCGCCACGCCGAGGCGGCGCTGTCCGGCCGGGTCGCCGACCTCGACCGGCTCGCCGGGCTGGCCACCGTGGACGAACCCGAGGACGACCGGGACGTCGTACCGCTGCGTCAGCTCGACCTGCTGGAGCTGCCGGCACCGGACGACGTGGCCGACCTGGCCGAGCGGCTGCGCACGGCACTGGACCGCATCGAGGCGCTGGCCGACACCCCCGCCGCGCACTCCCGCTCGCTCGCCGGCCTGCTCCGCGACGCGCTGGCCCACCAGCGCACCCACCCCGACCAGCCCTGTCCGGTGTGCGGGGGTCGCACCCTGGACGCGGCGTGGGCCGAGCGGACCCGGCAGGAACTGGACCGCCTCAACCGCCTGGCCGCCGACCTCGACGAGGCACACCGGACGGTGCGGGAGAGCCAGCAGGCACTGCGGTCGCTGGTCCCGGCGCCACCGCCCGCCCTCGCCGCCGACCTGACCGCCGACGGGGTCGACACCGCCGACGCGCGGCGGGCCTGGCAGCGCTGGACCGACCTGCTCGCCACCGACGACCCGGCAACGATCGCCGGCACGGCACCCGCGGCCTACCGGGAACTGCGCGCCGCGCTGGAACCGGTGCAGGCCGCCGCCCACCAGGCGCTGCAGCGGCGCCAGCAGGCCTGGCAGCCGGTCGCCGACCAGCTCCGCGCCTGGATCGAGGCCGAACGGGCCGCCCGGCGGGCCACCGCGACCCTCACCGCACTGAAGAAGGCGATCGACTGGCTGCGGAAGGTGTCGGACAGCATCCGCAACGAGAAGCTCGCCCCGGTCGCCGCCGAGGCGACCGAGATCTGGAACATGCTGCGCCAGGAGAGCAACGTCGAACTCGGCAGCATCCGGCTGGCCGGGACCGGCACCAGCCGGCGGGTCGACCTCAACGTCAGCGTCGACGGGGTGCCCGGGGCCGCGCTCGGGGTGATGAGCCAGGGTGAACTGCACTCCCTGGCGCTGGCGCTCTTCCTGCCCCGGGCCACCATGCCGGAGAGCCCGTTCCGGTTCCTCGTCATCGACGACCCGGTGCAGTCCATGGACCCGGTCAAGGTGTACGGGCTGGCCGAGGTGCTCGCCCGGGTCGCCCGACACCGGCAGGTGATCGTCTTCACCCACGACGACCGGCTCCCCGCCGCCGTACGCCGCCTGGACATCGACGCACGGATCCTCACCGTCAGCCGGATGGCCCACTCCCGGGTCAAGGTCAGCGAGGGCGGCAACCCGGCGCTGCGCTACCTCGCCGACGCCAAGACGATCGCGTGCGACACCAACCTGGACCCCACCGTCCGGGGGACGGTGGTCTGTAACCTGGTCCGTGACGCCCTCGAGTACGCCTGCCACGAACGGGTCCGGGCCCGCGACTTCCGGGCCGGCCGGCCCGTCGCCGAGACCGAGGCGGCCCTCGACGCCGCCCGCGGTCTGCGCCCCACCCTCGCGCTGGCGCTGCTCGGCGACGCGCAACGGGCCAACGAGCTCCGCGATTCGCTGCGGCGGCTCCACCCGGCCGCCCCGCAGGTGGTCTCCGACGCCAACAACGGCGCACACGGCGCAGCCGGCGTCGACCTGGTCCGGCTGGTCAACGACGCCGAGTCGGTGGTCGAAAGGCTGGTGCGGCCATGACCCCGCAGCAGCTCCTCGACGCCGCCCGCGACCTGATGACCAACCCGAGGCCGAGCATGCGCCGCTGCTGGCAGCGCGGCTGCGCCTGCCTGACCCGCCTCGCCCTCGAAACAGGGCTGCGCCGGTACTGGCAGCGCCACCCGCGCACCGCGTCGGTGGCCCGGTCCCCGATGTGGCATCAGCTCATCGTGCTGCCGCGCTTCCTCGATCCCGAGACCGCCCGGATCGCCCGCGCCGCCTGGTTCGGGCTGTCCCGGGCGGCACACCACCACACGTACGAGCTGCCGCCGACGCTCGCCGAGCTCGGCGGGTGGCACCGGGACGTGACGTACCTGCTCAGCCGGCTCGACCCGGCTCCGACCTCGCCCTGACAACCACCGACACGACGACCACCGACACCAACCCTGGGAGCCCGCGATGACCCACCCGCCTTCCGAGTCGCCGCTGCCGGACACCGCGCAAGCCGGTGACGGCACACCGGAGACGGTGGAGGCGACCCCCGCGTCGCCACACCCCGCGCCCGCGCCGCACGCCGCGGCACACGCCGAGCTCCGGCCGGCGGCCCGGCGGTGGGCGGCCGGGCCACCGTGGCCGGCCGCCGCGATCGGCGCGGTGGCGCTCCTCGGCAGCGGCATCCTGCTCGGCCTCGGCATCGGAAGCAGCGGAACCGCGGCCCCGGCCGCCGGGGTCGGCACGCCCACGCCGGCCGTCGGATCGGCCTCGGCCGCCGGCCCGACCCCGGCCGCGCCGACGACCGCGTCGCCGGGCACCGCACCGACCCCGGCCACCGCTGCCCCGACCACCGCCGCCGTGGTTACGAGGCCCGCGTCGACGTCGAAGCCGACGTACCGGACGCTCAGCCCCCGGGAGTGGAAGCTGGTCGCCAAGAACCCCGACGCGTACGTCGGCAGGACCTACGTGGTGTACGGGGTCGTCACCCAGTTCGACGCGGCGACCGGCGACGACACGTTCCGGGCCGACGTCGGGCCGCGGAACATGGCCGAGGTCTGGGACTACGAGACCAACACGCTGCTCACCGGCGACGCCGAGCGGCTGCGCGACGTGGTGGAGGACGACGAGTTCCGGGCCGAGGTGACCGTCCTTGGCTCCTTCTCCTACGACACGCAGATCGGCGGCAACACCACGGTCCCGCTGCTCCGGATCGACCGCATCCGGATCCTCTAGCGCGCCCGCCCACGTCACCCCGGCCGACGGACACCACGCGAGACCGCGGGACATGGGCGGCGCGACCCCTGTCCCTGTTCCTGTCGGACAGCGGACACCGCCCGCGGCGCCACGGTGGCACAGTGCCGCAGGCTCCACCCCCGACACCGAACTACCGAAGGACATCTGTGACCGATGACCTGATCTACCGGGCGGGCCGGCGCGTGATCGAAGCGGGATTCGCGGCCGACGACTCGGTTTTCACCCCCGGACGTCCGTGTGGACGCAGGAGGCGGCGGACGAGCTTGACGTCTGCTTCGTACAACGACCCGACGCCGGCTCCGGCAGCTTCGTCGGCAAGCTGCGCGGCCAGCTTGCCGGGGCCAGCCCCGAAGCGGTCCAGCTGATGGCCGAACTGCTCTACCTGCACCTGCTGCTGCCGAAGGAGGTCGGCGGCGCCGCCAAGCGGGCCGTGGTCCGCACACCACTCGACCTGTTCACCGAACGGGTGACGCTCCCGTCCGGTCTCGACGCGGCGTTGGACGGTGGGGTCGTCAAGGCCGGCGTCGCCTACCTCACCCGGCGGGACCGGCAGATCTCCTGGCTCGTCCGCATGCTGCAGAGCTGGAAACGGCTGCCGGCCGACCAGCGGCGGGCGGCGCTCGCCGACCCGTGGCGGTTCCACGACCTGGTGTACGAGCTACCCGTGCAGAGTGCCTACACGCAGTGCAACCCGGCGATGGCGGTCGCCTTCGCCGCCACCGCCGGCCGGGCCCTGGCCCCCCGGAATCCTGCACGGCTACCGTGCCACCGAGGACGCCCTACCGCTGCTGCGCGGGCGGCTCCGGGAGGCCGACCAGGTCCGCGTCCGGTGAGGACTCGCCCCGCCCCTGGGGGTGCGGTTCGACGAGTACACCCTGGACATCGTCGAGAACCGGATCCTGGTCGCCGCGATCCGGCGGCTGCTCCGGCTACCCGGCGTACCGGCGGCGACGCGGGGGCGGCTGCACCAGCTCGCGCGCGCCCTCGCCGACGTACCGCCGCTGACCGCCGGCCTGCCCGTCCCGCCCACGGTGTCGAACCGGCTGACCGCGCGCTATCAGCCGGCGCTGCGACTGGCCCGGCTGATCCTCGCCAACGCCGGTGTCGAGCATCTGTCGGGGACGGTCGAGGCGAACGGTATCGCCTTCGACCTGAACCGGGTCTTCGAGGACTGGCTGACCACCGCGCTGCGCGAGGCGGTCGAGCCGGTGTACGGCGGGCGGATCATCGGCCAGTATCACACCCACCTCGACGCCGAGCGCCGGATGTATATCCGGCCCGACATCACCTGGTGGGACGGGCGGCGTTGCCGCGCCGTCGTCGACGCGAAGTACAAGGACCCGTCCGGTGACGAGCCGGCCAGAGCCGACCTGTACCAGGTGCTGGCCTACTGCACGAGGCTCGGGGCACGGCACGGACACCTGGTCTACGGCGGCGACCGCGGCCGGACCACCTACCACGTGCTCGGCAGCGGGGTCGCGGTCACCGTCCACCGGGTGGATCTGTCCGCGCCGCTGGACGACCTACGGGCCCAGATCGCCACGATCGCCGCGGCGGTGGCCGGGGTGCGTCCGGCCCGGGACGGGGATCTCCGGGCGAACGCGGCTCCGTCGCCGACATGACCCGCCGTGACGCCGGATCGGAGACACGATGTCGCACTACTGTGCAAGACTGCCTAGCTGCGTTCGACAAACGACGTGTTCCGAGGGCGGACCGGGCGCTCGACACCGCCTGCCCCAAGCCAGAAGGAAACCCCGACAATGCAACCTGACGTGCTGCAGAGCCAGAGCCAGTTCCACGTCCGGCAGCGGATCCGGCTGATGGTCAACCAATACGAGGTCCACGCGGTCAACCCGGACGGTTCCGAGGGTGAGCTGCTGGCCTTCGCCCAGCAGAAGCGGCTGGCCTTCAAGGAGCAGGTGACCCTCTACACCGACGACACCAAACAGCAGCCGGTGCTCGGCTTCAAGGCCCGTCAGGTGATCGACCTCGGCGCCACGTACGACGTCACCGACGCCGCCGGCAACCCGATCGGGCTGTTCCGCAAGGACTTCAAGGCCTCCCTGCTCCGCTCCACCTGGCACCTGGAGCAGCCAGGGCTCGGCCAGGCCACCGGGCAGGAGCGCAGCCTCCCGGTCGCGCTGCTGCGTCGTTTCGTCGACTCGCTCTCCTGGCTGCCGTACCACTTCGACTTCACACTCAACGGGCAGCCGGCGTTCTCCGTGGTCAAGAAGTGGGGGCTGCGGGACCGGTACGTCGTCACCATCCAGCACCCGCAGCTCGACCGCCGGCTGGTCATCGCGATGGCGGTCGCCCTGGACGCGCTGCAGTCCCGCTGAGTGTCGCGCCGGGTGCCGCGCCAGGAACACCCGCGCACCCGGCGATCCGCCCAACCCCGCCCCGGTCGACCGGCCGAGCCCGCGTCTCGGACGATCGGCCGGGGCCGGCTGGCGTGTGACCCCGGAGAGAAGGCAGCATGACGGGCGTGTCCCAGCCTCCACAGCTTGCCGCCGTACAGCAGCGTGCCCGGGCGCAGTACGACGCCGGTGACGCCGCCGGCGCCCGCCGGCTCCTCGCCCACGCCCTCGACGCCGCCCGACCCGCGTACGGCAACGACCATCCCGAGGTGCTCTCCACCGCGTTGGTGCTGGCGCAGTGGCACCGGCAGGCGGACGAACCGGCAGCGGCCCGCCGTGTCCTGGAGGAGGCGCTGCACGACGGCCAGCACCGGTGGGGCGAGGCCCATCCGCTGATCCTCGCCCTGTCGTTCGAGCTCGGCGCCGTGGCCGAGGAGTTGGGCAACCGGCACGAGGCCCGCCGCAACTTCACCCGGGTGGCGACCCACGGACCCGGCGTGCTCGGCGCCGACCACTGGCAGGTCCGGGCGGCCCGGGACTACCTCGGCGAGCAGCCGGGCGTCGGTGTGGTGCCCGAGGCCACGGCGACCGCGGTGGCGCCGCCACCGCCGCCGGCCGCACCGGCCACGACGGTGCCACCCGCACCGGTCGCACCGCAGCAGCCCATCCCGCCGCCACCGCCGCCGGTCGCACCGGCCGTGGTGCCACCGGCGCCGGCACCGGCCACCCCCGCACCGGCTCCGTCGCCGGTGTCCGCCGCACCCGCACCGGTGTCCGCCGCGCCCGCCGCGCCGGCCCCGGCACCGGCGCCACCCACCTCGGCGGTGCCGTCGACCGGTGCGGCACACCCGCCGGCCGACGGCGCGGGCACGTCGCCGGAGGGCCTCGCGTCCGGCGTTCCCGGGCCGGGGACGTACCCGCCGTACTCGGCGCGGCCGGCGGCGCAACCGGAGACGTACCCGGTGGTCACCATGCCGGCGGCGCAGCCGGCACCCGCCCCGGCGCCCGAGCCCGCACGGCCGACGGGCAGGGGTTCGACGGTCGCGGCGGCGATCGCCGCGGCGGCCGCCGTGATCGCCGCGATCGTGGTGGTGGTCGCCGTGCTCAGCGACCGGGACAACCCGCCCCCCACCGCCGACGACGATGACGGCGGGGTGGTCATCACCGGTGACCCTCCGACCGACGTGAAGCTGCTCGACGAGGGAACGGCGATCACGATCACCTGGACGGATCCGAGCGGCGGCACCGTGCCGTTCCTCGTCACGGGCGCCCGACGCAACCAGGAGGCCCAGCCGATGGGACGGGTCAGTGCCGGCGATCCGCCGAGTTTCAAGGTGAACGCGCTGAATCCTCGCCTCGATTACTGCTTCAGCGTGGTCGCGGTCTATTCGACGAACGAATTCGCACCCTCGGAACTGGTGTGTACGAACCGTGGCGCCACCGCGACTCCACGATGACCGCAGGTCGCCACCGTTCGTCGGATCGGTATTGCGGATCCGGCGTCAGCGGCGCGAACCCGTGTCGATGTCACTGACGAGAACCGATCGTCCACAATTCGCGGCGATGCCGTCCACCGCCGTCCTTCGGGAACGCACCGGTGGTGGGCGCGCCATATGATGTCACCCGGTTTCGGGGAGATTCGCTGACGGCGGCGGCTCCGCCGCCACGAACGGGGAGGTCAGCCGACTGTGGTCACCACAGGTAACGGCTCAACGGATAACCAGGGCGCGGGCACGGGGGCGCCCGTGGCGACGCCCGCCGATCTCGCGGCACGACGCCGCTCCCGCCGGCTCAGGGGTGGGATCGTCACCGTCGCGACCGTGGCGGCCCTCGCCGCCGCGATGGGACTCACCGTGCTCGGCCTGGGCGCGGCGGACAACGCGGTGGCCAGCTACGACGCCAGCTCCTGGCTGTGGAGCGCGGCCAAGAGCGAGCTGGCCCGGGTCAACGGGGTCACCGGCCGGGTCGACACCCGCATGCAGGTGCCGGACGGGCGTGGCCACCGGATGCAGGTGGTCCAGACGGACCGTCTGCTGATCCTGCGTGACCTGAACACCGGGCAGATCAGTTCGCTCGATCTCGCCACCCTCCAGATCATGGCCACCACCCGGACCGCCGCCGGGATCGGTGTCAACATCGCCCTGCACGAGGACGCCGCCTTCGTGGTCGACACCGTGCAGGGGACGGTGCGGCAGCTCGACCCCCGGTCGCTGACCCCGGTCGGGGAGCAGATCAACTATCCGCCGGGAATCACCGGTGGCAACTTCGACGGTGCCGGCAGGCTCTGGGTGGCCGTGCCGAGCGAGGGCACGGTCTCCGCGATCACCCCGGCCAAGCTGCCGGAGACGGCCGACGCCGGCGGTACGGGCGGCGGGGTCAGCCCTCGGCAGATCCGCAGCGAGGTGGTGGCCGAGCCCAGCCACGACCTGACCGTCTCCACCCTGGACGACGGCGTCGCCGTCCTGGACCGGACCACGAACACCCTGACCACCCTGCAGGGCGACGCACCGCCGCAGCCGGTGACGTTGCCGCTCACCGGTCCGGGGGCGGTGCCGACCCGGACCAGTGGCGAACAGATCCCGGTGACCGTGCTGGACGACCGTAACGTGGTGGTCGCGGACCGGGGCACCGTCGGGCAGCAGTTCACCGTTCCCGGCGAGGGGACCCGGCTCAGCCCCGCGGTCGCCTGGGCCGGCCGGTTCTACTGCGCCGACGACGAGGCCGGCAAGATCTACGCCTTCGACCTGAACGGACAGCTCGTCGAGGTCATCGAGGTGCCGGGCGCCAACGGGCCGCTGGAGCTGGAGGTCCGGGAGAACCACCTCTTCGTCAACGCCCCGAACTCAGACAGGGCGAAGGTCATCGACGACCAGCACAAGGTCCGGGACGTCAACAAGTACGCCAACGACGTCCTCGGTGGCGACCCGCCGCAGTCGCCGCCTCCGCCGCCGAAGCCGAAGAAGCCGACGGTGAGCAAGCCGGGCGCGCCGAAGTCGGTGACGGCCACCGCCGGCAACGCACGGGCCCGGGTGAGCTGGCGTCCGGCGCCCGCGAACGGCGCGGCGATCACCCGGTACGTCGTGGAGGGGGCCGGCCAGACCTTCCAGGTCGGCGCCGACCAGCGCTCGCTGGAGGTGACCGGCCTGACCAACGGTGAGACGTACCAGTTCTCGGTGTACGCGGTGAACGCCAAGGGCGCCGGGCCGGCCCGCAAGAGCAATCCGGTGACCCCGACCTCCGAGGTGCCGGACCCGCCGGCCAGCGTCACCGCCGAGGCGCGGCCGGACGGCACGGTGCGGGTCAGCTGGCCGGCGGCGAACGGCCAGGGTTACAAGATCGTCAGGTACGCCGTGACCGCCATCTCCGCCGGGACGAACGCCCCGGCCGGCGAGACGACCGGAACGGAGCTGGTCATCCCCGCCGGGGAGCTGACCTACGGCAGCCAGTACGCCTTCACCGTCGTCTCGGTCAACGAGAAGGGCGCCGGGTCGGCGGCCTCGCCGGTCAGCGACACGGTGGTGCCCTACACCACGCCGGCGGCACCGGTGAACCTGTCGGCCACCACGGTCGCCAACGCCAAGGGCACCATCCGGCTGACCTGGACCGCGCCGGCCGAGAACGGCCGACCGATCACCAGGTACGTGATCGAGGCCGGTGGCCGGCAGAGCGAGGTGCCGGCGACCCAGACGCAGGCCACGCTCGACGGTTTCGCCGACGGGCAGGTCGTTGCGGTCCAGGTGCGGGCGGTCAACGAGGCCGGCCCCGGTGCCGCCGCCACCGCCACCGCGCGTACCGTGGCCCCGCCGCGGGTGACCATCACCGGAAGCAGCTCGGACGCCACGTCGGTCACGGTGAACTTCACCGTGGACAACGGCGGCGGCACCACCCAGTGCTCGGTCACCGCGCAGGGCGGGCCCAAGGTGACCGGCAACTGCTCCAGCATCCGGGTCACCGGGCTCACCCCGGGCACGACGTACAGCCTGACGGTGTCCGCGACCAACGCCGCCGGCGAGGGCACGGCGAAGACCAGCCGGGCGACCGCCACCGTCTACGGGGTCGCCGTCTGCAACAACGGCACCGTCGGCGACGAGCGGACGTACTGCGACGGCGACGGACCGGGCCGGGACGGCATCGAGGTGTTCTCGGTGCCCCGTCAGGAGAACAACAAGCAGGTCGGCCGGGCCAAGCGGAACGAGCGGTACAAGGCGTACTGCAAGATTCAGGGACAGGAGATCTACGCCTACGTCTACAACAACCACAAGCGCAGCACCTGGTGGATCCAGATCGAGTTCTCGGGCCGGAACTACATTCCGTGGGCCTGGCTCAACCTCGACAACGGAGACGACATCAACGTTCTGCCGACCTGCTGACCGCGCCACGCCAGTCAGGAGCATCCGACGTGAACCGCCACGAGCCGCTTACCCAGCGCCATGTGCAGGGCTTCGCCAACCTGGCCGCCCGGATCGCCGACAACATCAACTCGGTGGTGCTGGGTAAGCCGCACGTGGTCCGGCTGGCGCTGACCGCCCTCTTCGCCCAAGGGCACGTCCTGCTTGAGGACGTGCCCGGGGTGGGCAAGACCACCCTGGCCCGGGCCGTGGCCGCCACGGTCCGGGGCCAGTGGCGGCGCATCCAGTTCACCCCGGACCTGTTGCCGGCGGACGTCTCCGGGGTGACCATCTTCAACCAGGCGACCCGGGCCTTCGAGTTCCACCCCGGCCCGGTCTTCGCCAACATCGTCATCGCCGACGAGATCAACCGTGCCTCGCCGAAGACCCAGTCCGCGCTGCTGGAGGTGATGGAGGAACGCACGGTCACCGTCGACGGCGTCCGGCACCCGGTGCCCCGGCCGTTCCTGGTGGTCGCGACCCAGAACCCGGTCGAGATGGACGGAACGTACCGGCTGCCCGAGGCGCAGCTCGACCGTTTCCTGGTCAAGCTCTCCGTCGGCTACCCGGACGAGCAGGTGGAGATCGAGGTGCTGCGCGGTGCCCCCGTGCGCTCCCCCGAGTCGTTGGAGCCGGTCACCGACACCGCCACCGTCGCGGAGATGATCCGGATGGCGCAGCGGGTCCACATCGCCGATCCGCTCTACGCGTACGCGGTCCGGCTCGCCGCCGCCACCCGCAACCACCCGCACGTCCGGGTCGGGGTCAGCCCGCGCGGGGTCATCGCGCTGACCCGGGCCGCCTGCGCGTACGCCCTGATCGACGGACGTGGATGGATTCTTCCCGAGGACCTCAAGGCGCTGGCCGAGCCGGTGTTCGCGCACCGGATCCTGCTCACCCCCGACGCCCAGGTCCGGGGCATCACCGCGACCGAGGTGCTGCACGAGGCGGTGGCGTCGGTGCCGGTGCCGCTGCCGTCGGGGCAGCTCGCCTCGGCCCGGACCTGACCCACCGACACGATGACGATCACCTCACGCGGTATCGGGCTGCTCGCCGGCGCCGCTCTCCTCCTGCTGGTCGGGTTCCGCTTCGGCTACCCCGAACTCGCGTTGCTCGGCACCGCCGCGGCGATCGCGGTCGGCTGCGCCGCCGGCAACGCCGCCTGGCGGCCCCGGCTCGACGTGACCCGGGTCGTCGACCCCGACCGGGTGGGCCGGGGCGAGTCGGCGACGGTGACCCTGACCGTCCGCAACAGCGCCCGGCTCCGCTCGGCGAACCTGCTCGCCGAGGACCGCTGCGGCGACCGGCCGGTTCCGGTGCCGCTGCTGCGGCTGCGCCCCGGCCGCGACACCACGGTCAGCTACCCGGTGCCGACCCACCGCCGGGGTGTGATCACCGTCGGCCCGCTGCGGATCACCGGCCGGGACGCGCTCGGGCTGGTCACCGTCGCCCGGTCGCACGGCGATGCCGCCCAGGTCTGGGTGCACCCCCGGATCCACCCGATGACCGCCACCCCGTCCGGGGTGTCCCGGAGCCTGGACGGGCGGGTGGACCGGGTGCCACAGGGTTCGATCACCTTCGACTCGCTACGCGAGTACGTCGTCGGTGACGAGCTGCGTCGGGTGCACTGGCGGACCAGCGCCAAGGTCGGCGAGCTGATGGTGAAGGAACAGCTCGACACCAGCCTGCCCCGGCTCGTGGTGCTGTTGGACAACCGGGCGGCGGCGTACCCGCGTCCGGTCGACGGGGTGGTCGAGACGTTCGAGTCGGCGTGCGAGGCCGCCGCGTCGGTGGTGGTCGCGGCCCGTCGCGAGGACCTGCCGGTGACGCTGCTGCTGGTCGCCGCCGACCCGGGCGGGGAGTTCCTGGACCGGCTCGCCGCCGCCGAGCTGACCCCGGGCGCCCGGGGCGGCGACGGCGATCCGCTGCGGGCCGCCACCCTCCGGCTGCGCCAGGAGCGGCTCGGTGACACCCTGGTCTTCCTGACCGGGCCGGCGGGCCGGGACGACCTGGGATACCTCACCGCGCTGCGCTCGGCGTACCCGTCGGTGGTCGTCGGGGTCTTCGGCGCCGACGGGCCGACGCCGGCCGCCGGGGCGGGCCTGGTGGTGATCGACGCGGCGGACGGCGCGGAGTTCGCCGCCGAGTGGGACGGGGTTCGCCGGTGGTGAGGGTGCTGCGGGCGCTGGCGGTGCCGCTGGCGCTGGTCGTGATGATCGGGCTCGCCGGTGTGGCCCTGGGTCGGGTGTACGCCGACGACCTGCTCAGCCAGCTGGTGCTCGGCGCGGCGGTCGGCTCGGTCGGGGTGAGCATGGCCACCCGGCGGCTGCCGTCCTGGCTGGTCGCCCCGCTGTCGGTACTGGCGCTGGCCGGCTACGCCGCTGGCACGCTCTGGCTGACCGCGCGGCGGGCCGACCTGCCGGGCGGCTTCGGCACGGTGGCGGCGGACGCCGTGCGCAACGGCATCCCCCGGCTGCTCACCGCGCTGATCCCGGTCGAGCCGACGCCGGACACCGTGATCGTGCCGGTGGTCGCCGCCTGGCTCGCCGGGCTCGCCGGCGCCGAGGTCGGGATCCGCGCCGCCCGGGTGCTGCTCGGGTTGACCGCCCCGGTGGCCCTGTACGCCGGTGCGCTCTACGTGGTCGGTCCGAACGCCACACCGGTGCTCTGGCTGACCGTGGCCTTCGCCGCCGCGGCGGCGGTGGCGCTGGCGGCCGGTGGCCGACCGGGCCGTACCCCCCTGACGGACACGGCCGAAACCGGTGCCGGACTCACCCCGGCGGTCCGGGCCGCGCTGCGGCTGCGGACCGCCGCCGGCACCGCACTCGGGCTGGCCGTGGTGGTCGGGCTCGCCGCCGCGCTGGCGCCGATGGTGGCCCGGCGGGTCGACACCACCCCGGTCGACCCGAGACGCTACGTGCAACCGCCGCAGGTGGACAGCCTGGACGAGAACCCGCTGATCCGCATCTCCGGCTGGGCGTTGAACCCCGACCAGGTGTTGTTCGAGGCGACCACCAGCAGGTCCGGCGCCCCCGGCGACCAGGCGCCGCCGGCGGACCCGTCGGAGGACACCGGACCCGGCGACGGGAACGGCGACGACGACGGCAGTGACGACGGCGACCCGGCCGACGCCGAGGATGGTGCCGGAGAGCCGGGGGAGGACGCACCGGACCCGGCCGGGCCGGCCGGGGTGCGGATCCGGCTCGCCGTGCTGAACGACTACGACGGGGTGACCTGGAAGGTCGGTGCCACCTACCGCAACGCCGGGCGGGTGCTACCCGCCCCCGACCGGGCCCCCGACACCGCGGTGGAGCGGATCGAACAGGAGATCACGATCCGCGACCTCACCGGCCGGCTGCTCCCCGCCGTGCCCACCCCGCGCGAGGTCACCGGCTCCCGGGTGGCGTACGACCAGGACAGTGGCACCCTGATCCGCCCGGAAGGGCTGGCCGAGGGGCTGCGCTACACGGTCGTCTCGGAACGCGAACAGCCCGACCACAACCTTCTGCCGGCGGCCACCGTGCCCTTCGGGGACGAGGTGGCCCGCTTCCTCCGCGTCGAGCCGGGTGCGCCGGAACAGGTGCAACGCCTCGCCGAACAGTTGGCCGAGGAGAACGGCGCGCCGTACGCCCGGGCGGTGGCGATCGAGGCCTTCCTCGCCGAGCACTACCGGCTGGTGGCCGACGCACCGAGCGGGCACGCGTACCCCAATCTCGCGTTCTTCCTCTTCGGACCCCCCAACGGCGGGGGGCAGCGCGGCACCTCCGAGCAGTTCGCCGCCGCGTTCGCCGTGCTCGGCCGGATGATGGGGCTGCCGACCCGGGTGGTCGTCGGGTTCCAGGCGCCGGCCGGCACCGGCCCGGTCCGGGGCGCGGACGCGCTGGCGTGGCCGGAGGTGCTCTTCGACGG
>Ga0207867_1001499_pt1 | contig 16729 bp, 9 predicted proteins | sample HigsolmetaAR206D_FD_184838 | JGI IMG/M metagenome (GOLD analysis project Ga0207867, IMG submission 184838) | Ionic liquid and high solid enriched microbial communities from the Joint BioEnergy Institute, USA - AR20-6-D (SPAdes) (version 2) ...
GCTAGCCCCCGTTCTCTCCCGCGGGGCGGGGGTGGCCAGCACGGTGGCGATCGCGGTCGTCAGCGGCACCGACAGCGCCAGCGCGATGCCGCCGACCGCCGACCGGGCGATCTCGGTGGCCACGCTCTCGCTGGTGAGCACGTCGGCCAGCGACCGGTTGGCGACGCTGAACAACAGCAGCAGCGGCAGCGCACTGCCGGCGTAGGCCAGCACCAGGGTGTAGACGGTGCTGGCGATGTGGTCGCGGCCCACCCGCATCGCACCGGTGAACACCGCCCGCCGGGTGCTGCCCGGGATCCGGGCGAGCTCGAACACCGCCGAGGCCTGGGTGACGGTGACGTCGTTGAGCACGCCGAGCGAGCCGATGATGAACCCGGCCAGCAGCAGCCCGGTGATCGACACCCCGCCCAGATACGCGGCGACCTCGTTGTTCTGGTCCTCCGACAGTCCGGTGAGCACCGCCAGTTCGATGGCCGCCCAGGACAGCGCGGCCGCCAGCAGCAGCGACGTCAGCGTGCCCAGCAGCGCGGCGCTGGTGCGCAGACTGACACCGTGGGCCAGGTAGATCACCGCGTAGAGGATGGCCGCCGAACCCACCAGCGCCACCGGTACCGCCGGGGCGCCGTCGCGCAGCGCCGGCAGCAGGAACACCACCAGCACCACGAACGCGATGACGATGCCCACCAGCGCCCGCAGCCCGCGCCAGCGCGCCACCGCGACCACCACCACCGCGAACGCCGCGGCCAGCACCAGCAGCGGCACACCCCGCTCGTAGTCGTAGAACGAGTAGCTCGTCGTGCCCGCGTCGTCGACCTGGCGCACGATCCGGATCGCCTCACCGGCAACGAGATTCGGCTGGCCCGGCCCGCCGCTGAACTCCAGCAGGGTGCGGGCGCCGCGGTTGGGGCCGGAATCGATGGCCACCAGCACCTGCACGCAGCGGGTGCCGTCGTCGGGGCCGGGCGCGGGATCGCCGGTGAGCACCGCGCCCACCGACCGGCTGCCGCAGCCGGACAGGCCGGTGGACAACACCGTTCCGGCCTCGGTGGTGACCGCACCGCCGGTGGCGTCCTGGTAGGGCAGCGGGATCTCGGCCCTGGTGCCGCTCGGCCACAGCAACACCGCCCCGACCACCACGGCCAGCCCGATCAGCACCAGCGCGCCCACCACCAGCCGGGCGGCGAGCGGACCGAGTGGAGCCGGACCGGCGTGGCGGTGGTGGGTGTGGGAGTGCGCCACCTACTGCTTGTAGCTCACCAGGAAGTTGCCGAGCCGCTCGATCGCGGCGGCCAGGTCGCGCGCCCAGGGCAGGGTCACGATGCGCAGGTGATCCGGGGTCGGCCAGTTGAAGCCGGTGCCCTGGGTGAGCAGGATCTTCTCCTGCAGCAGCAGATCGAGCACGAGCTGCTCGTCGTCGTGGATGTCGTAGACCTCGGGGTCCAGCCGCGGGAACACGTACAGCGCACCCTGCGGTTTCACGCACGACACCCCGGGGATCTCGTTGAGCTTCTGCCAGGCCACGTCGCGCTGCTCCAGCAGCCGCCCACCCGGCAGGACCAGGTCGTCGATGGACTGGTAGCCACCGAGCGCGACCTGGATGGCGTGCTGGGCCGGGACGTTCGGGCACAGCCGCATATTGGCCAGCAGGTTGATGCCCTCGATGAAGCTGGTGGCGTGGTCCTTCGGCCCGGTGACCACCAGCCAGCCGGACCGGTAGCCGGCCACCCGGTAGGCCTTGGACAGGCCGTTGAAGGTCAGCGTGAGCACATCGGGCGCGACGGCGGCCATGTTGATGTGTTTGGCGCCGTCGTAGAGGATCTTGTCGTAGATCTCGTCGGCGAGCAGCAGCAACTGGTGCTCGCGGGCCAGATCGGCGATCCGCTCGAGCACCTCGCGGTTGTACACCGCGCCGGTGGGGTTGTTCGGGTTGATCACCACGATCGCCTTGGTGCGGTCGGTGATCTTGGACGCCATGTCCTCGATGTCGGGCATCCAGCCGTTGGTCTCGTCGCACAGGTAGTGCACCGGGGTGCCGCCGGCCAGTGAGGTGCAGGCGGTCCACAGCGGGTAGTCCGGCGCCGGGATGAGGACCTGGTCGCCGTTGTCCAGCAGCGCCTGCAGCACCATCTGGATCAGCTCGGAGGCGCCGTTGCCGAGGAAGACGTCGTCGACGTCGAACCGCGGGAAACCCTCGATGACCTCGTAGCGGGTCACCACCGCGCGGCGGGCCGGCAGGATGCCCTTGGAGTCGGAGTAGCCCTGCGCGTACGGCAGCGCCTGGATCATGTCGCGCATGATCACGTCGGGCGCCTCGAACCCGAACGGCGCGGGGTTGCCGATGTTGAGCTTGAGGATGCGGTGCCCCTCGGCCTCGAGTCGGGCGGCGTGCTCGTGCACCGGGCCGCGGATCTCGTAGAGGACGTCCTGCAGCTTCGCGGACTGCTTGAACACCCGCTGCCGCGAATGATGGCCGGTGCCGGGCCGGATCTTCTCGGTCGGCAACTGAGGGGAAGTCACGCCCTCCATGGTCCCACCGCCCGCAACCGAGTTTTGCCCGGCCCTCTACCACACCGGCGCGAAGTTCCCAGGAAGCGGCGCGAATCAGGCGCGAAAAAGGCCGAGCCCGGGGCCGCGGATGTGGGCAACATCACGACCCCGGGCTCGGCCCGGTGCTGGTTTCGCTCAGCGCTTGCCCGGCGGGCGGACCCCCTTGGCGATGCCCAGGCCGCCCTTGGCCGCCGCGGGGGCGGGCTTCGGGGCGGGCGGCTCGCCCTGGGCCGGCTGGGCCGGCGATTCGGCCTGGGCCGGCTGGGCCGGCGATTCGGCCTGGGCCGGCTGAGCCGGCGATTCGGCCTGGGCCGGCTGGGCGGCCGGGGCGGCGGGCGCCGAGCGCTTGGCACCCGGACGCCGGACGCCGGCGGCAATGCCCAGCCCACCCTTGGCCGCGGCCGGGGCCGGCGCCTCGGCCGGTTCGGCCTCCGCCGGTGCCGGGGTGGCGGCCGGCGCGGCCGCGGGTGCCGACGCGGCGGCGGCCGGAGCGGCCTTCTTGGCGCCCGGTCGCTTCGCGGTGCCCGCGATGCCCAGCCCGCCCTTGGCGGCGGCCGGAGCCGCGGCCGGCTTCGCCTCGGCCGCCGGCGCGGCCGCGGGTGCCGACGCGGCGGCGGCCGGAGCGGCCTTCTTGGCGCCCGGTCGCTTGGCGGCACCCGCGATGCCCAGCCCGCCCTTGGCGGCGGCCGGAGCGGGAGCGGACCCACCGGCCTCCGCCGATGCCGGCGCCGCGGCGGCCGGAGCGGCCTTCTTGGCGCCCGGACGCTTGGCCGCGCCCGCGATGCCCAGGCCGCCCTTGGCGGCCGGGGCCGGCTTCGACGCCTCGGCGGCGGCCGGGGCGGCGGGCTCCGGAGCCGCCGCGGGCTCCGGCTCGGCGGCCGGGGCCGCCTCCTCGACCGCCGGGGCGGCGGCGGCACGGGCGGCCGCGCGCTCCTCGGCCTCCTTGGCCGCGGTGCCCTTCTCCGGCAGCGTGACGTTGCTCTTGTCCAGCGAGCCGAGCAGCAGCTGCGCGACGTCGACCACCTCGACCTTGTCCACCTGGCGGGCCGCCGACACCTCGTCGACGCCGTCGGTGATCATCACGCGGCAGAACGGGCAGCCGGTGGCGATCGTCGAGGCCCCGGTGTCCATGGCCTCCTCGGTGCGGGTGGTGTTGATCCGCTTGCCGAGGTGCTCCTCCATCCACATCCGGGCACCGCCGGCGCCGCAGCACAGGCCGCGGTCGGCGTGCCGGGGCATTTCGGTGAGCCGGGCACCGGCGGCACCGACCAGCTCACGCGGGGCGGTGTACTCCTTGTTGTGCCGGCCCAGGTAGCACGGGTCGTGGTAGGTGACGTCCTGGCCCAGCGACGACACCGGGATCAGCTTCTTGTCGCGCACCAGCCGGTTCAGCAGCTGGGTGTGGTGCAGCACGGTGAAGTTGCCGCCGACCTGCGGGTACTCCCGGCTCAGCGTGTTGAAGCAGTGCGGGCAGGTGACCACGATCTTGCGGTCCACCCGCTCCACGCCCTCGAACAGGTCGTTGAGGGTCTCCACGTTCTGCGCCGCGAGCTGCTGGAACAGGAACTCGTTGCCGGCACGGCGGGCCGAGTCGCCGGTGCAGGTCTCACCCTCGCCGAGCACCAGGAACTTCACCCCGGCGATGGCCAGCAGCTCGGCCACGGCCTTGGTGGTCTTCTTGGCACGGTCCTCGTAGGCGCCGGCGCAGCCGACCCAGAACAGGTACTCGAAGCCCTCGAACGAGTCGACGTCCTTGCCGTAGACCGGCACGTCGAAGTCGACCTCGTCGATCCAGTTGGTGCGGTCCTTGGCGTTCTGGCCCCAGGGGTTGCCCTTGGTCTCCAGGTTCTTGAACAGCACGCCGAGCTCACCCGGGAACTCGGACTCCATCATCACCTGGTAGCGGCGCATGTCGACGATGTGGTCGATGTGCTCGATGTCGACCGGGCACTGCTCGACGCACGCACCGCAGGTGGTGCAGGACCACAGCACGTCCGGATCGATCACGCCGCCCTGCTCGGCGGTGCCGACGAGCGGGCGCAGCGCCTGCTCCGGCCCGGAGCCGGTGATGCGGGCGAAGCCGTCCTCGGGCACCCCGTGGCCGTGCAGCTTGTCGCCCAGCGCGGCGAAGTCGACCGAGCCGTCCTCCGGGCGCGGCTTCTCACCGAGGATGTAGGGCGCCTTCGCGAACAGGTGGTCGCGAAGGTTCATGATCACCAGCTTCGGCGACAGCGGCTTGCCGGTGTTCCAGGCCGGGCACTGCGACTGGCAGCGGCCGCACTCGGTACAGGTGGCCAGGTCCAGGTAGGCCTTCCAGGTGAAGTCCTCGATCTTGCCCTTGCCGAGCACCGCGTCCTCGGCGGGATCCTCGAAGTCGACCGGCTGGCCCTGGTACTCCACCGGCAGCAGCGGACCGAGCCCGTCCGGCAGCCGCTTGAAGGTGACGTTGATCGGGGCCAGGCCGATGTGCAGGTGCTTGGAGTGCAGCACGATCAGCAGGAAGATCAGCATCACGGCGATGTGGCCGAGCAGCGCCAGCGTCTCGATCCACTCGTTGGCGGGTTCGCCGAGCGGGTGCAGCACCCAGCCCATGAAGTGCGAGAAGAACGCCGCCTTGCCGTACGGCAGCGCGCCGGTGTTCACCGCCGCGCCGCGGACCAGGGCGTAGGTCCAGATGACGTTGAAGATCATGAACAGGATCACCCAGGCGCCGCCGAGGTGCGAGCCGTAGAACCGGGACTCCCGGCCGATCTTCTTGGGCTCGCGCAGCACGCGGATGATCGCGAAGGTGATGATGCCCACCAGCACCGCCACGGCGAAGAAGTCCTGCAGGAAGCCCAGGACGTCCCACCGGCCGATCAGCGGAATGTGGAAGTCGTGGTCGAACAGCAGGCCGTAGGCTTCCAGATAGACCGTGGCCAGGATGAAGAAGCCCCACATCGTGAAGAAGTGGGCCAGGCCCGGGATCGACCAGCGCAGCAGCCGGGTCTGCCCGAAGACCTCTTTGATCTGATTGGTGATCCGCTCGGCCAGGTGGTCCTTGCGCCCGCGTTCGTCGCTCGTCGGCTGACCTGCGCGGATGAGGCTGGTCAGCCAAAGCACACGTTTGGCGGCAAACACCAGCACGATGGCCGTCATCGACAACCCGACGACGAGCCGGATCAGCATCTGGGTATCCACTCCGCCCCTCCCAAGAGCAAGTTACCGGTCGGTAACTTGTAGGTAGTTACTCGTGAGTAACTTAATCTTCTGCCTGCTCATAGTCGCACCTCCGGTAGAGGTACCGCTACAAAGGCTTACCTAACCAAACAGTTGGTTATTGTTCCGATCCCAGCAGCGCTCGCAACATGGACAGCATCTCGGTGCGGGACTCGGCCCCCAACCGGCGCCGAATCCGGGCCACGTGGTGCTCCACGGTCTTGGCCGAGATGAACAGCCGGCTGCCGATCTCGCGGTAGGGCAGCCCCTTCACCAGCAGTTCGGCGACCTCGCGCTCCCGGTCCGACAACGGCCCGGCCGGCGGGTGGGGGCCCGGTCGGCCGGGGGCCGCTGCGGCGGCCGGCGCCTCCTCGGACTCCCCGCCGACCGCCTGCTTGAGGTCGCGGGCGAGCTGCAGCATGGCCTGCGCCACCCGTGCGTCGCCGGTCTGCAGTGCGGCCTGCCCGGCCAGCCGGGTCGCGTCCCAGCCGAGCCCGAACTCGGCCAGGGCGCGGGCCGAGGCGGACACCTCGTCGGTGTCGACGTGGCCGGCCAGCACCCGCAGCCAGGTGCGGCCGGCCCGGGCCAGCGCCCGGGCGAACGGGCTGTGCGCCGCCGCCGCGGTCAGTGCCTGGCCGTGCGGGGCCACCGCATCGGGCGTGTTCGCCAGGATCCCGGCCTGCACCCCGGCCCAGTGCAGCGGCAGCGACCACAACAGCGGGTCACCGAGCCCGCGCAGCAGCGCGAACGCTGCGTCGACGGTCGGGGCGAGCCGGTCCAGCCGGCGCAGCCGCGCGGCGGCCACCCACAGCTCGCCCAGCGGCAGCAGGGAGAACAGGTCCACCGAGTACTCCGCCAGCACCTCCATCGCGGTGTACCAGTGCTGCTGCAGCGCGCCGGTGTCCCCGGTGCGGCGGGCGATCGCGGTCTGCAGGGCGGCCGCCCACAGCGCATCGCGGCGGTGCAGGTCGGCACCGGCCACCGCGGCGGCGTCGGCCGCCGCCGCCGACAGCCGCCCGTCCTGCATCCGCACCCAGCCCAGCAGCAGTCGGTGCCGGTGGGCGAAGAAGGCGGCGTCGGCGTCCGCCGGGGCGCGCACCGCGCGGGTGATGACGCTGCGCGCCCGTACCGGGTCGCCGCCGTGCAGCGCGGTCAGCGTGACCAGCGCCGCCGGAGAGTCGGGCAGCACCCCCGGCGGGTGCGGGTCGGCCGCGATGGCCTGGCTCAGCCGCGCCACCACCACCGGGTAGGGCTGATCCAGGCCGGCCAGCAGCCCCTCGGCCAGGCTGCGGGCGGCCCGCGCCGTGGATGTCGGCGGCCCGTCGTCCCCGACCGCCAGCAGCGCCCGGGCGGCCGCCGCATCCCCGGCGCCGAGGGTGACCACCGTGCCGGCGGCGGCGACCAGCGCGTCCGGATACGGCCCCAGCCAGCGGTACAGGTCGGCCGCCTGGCCGGTGCGGCCGTCGTGGGCGCAGACCGCCGCGGCGACGCGCACCGCCGCGGCCCGCTCGGCGGGCTGCTCGGCCGACAGCAGCTCGTCGGCCAGCCGCCCGGCGTGGTTGCAGTCCCCGCTGAGCGCCAGCGCATCGGCCAGCCGGGCACCGGGCGTGGTGGCCCCGGCGCCGGCGGCGGCCCGGTACAGCCGCGCCGCCTGCGCCGGCCGGTCCCCGGCAGCGGCGGCCAGGTCGGCCAGCGCCCCGGCGAGCCGGTCGTCGCGCAGCCCGTGCTCGGCCAGCCGCAGCGCCAGCTCGGCGCCGAGGGTGCCCAACCGCAGCTGGGAGGTCAGCACCGCCAGTTCCACCTCGCGGTGGCGGGCCGCGCCGGCCACGGCGGCCGCCGCGTCGTGCACCGAGCGCAGGAACGCCGCCGGGTGGGCCGCATCGACGAGCCCGCCCGCGCGCACCCGGTCGACGAGGGCGCCGGCCGTGGCGGCGTCGATCCCGAGCGCGGCCGCCACGTCGTCGGGGCCCAGTTCCGCTCCGAGCGAGCAGATCAGCAGCGTGTCGAGCTCGGTCTCACCGAACCGGTGCAGCCGCGCGAGCAGGGCGTGCCGGGCGGCGCGGGCCGGAGGTTCGCCCCGTCCGGCCACCGCGCTCAACGCGGCGGCCACCAGGAACGGCAGCCCGGCGGTGGACTCGGCCAGCGCCCGCAGCAGCTCGGGGTCCGGGGGCGCGCCGAGCTCGGCGGTGGCCGCCTGCTGCAGTTCGCGCGCCGGCAGCGGGCGCAGCAGCACCGGGCGGTTCTGCCGCTCCAGGGCGGCGGTGAGCCGGCGCAGCGCCGGTCGGCGGGTCAGCGGTTCGGTGGCCACCACGACGGTCGCGCCGGGATCGTCGACCCGGTCGGTGATGCGCTCCAGCGCGGCGTCGTCGAGCAGGTGCGCGTCGTCGACGACCACCGCCGCCTCGGCCGGGTCACCGGGCCGGGGCTCGCGGGCCAGGATCGGGATCCCGTTGTCGCGCAGGATGGTGCGCACCCCGGCCAGCACCGTGCTCTTGCCGGTGCCGACGCCACCGGCCACCAGCATGCGCACCGGCGAGTGCGGGGCCTCGGCCACCGCCGCGACGAACCCGCGCGCGGCCGGCGGCAGGTCGGCGGCCTGCGGCGCCGTGGTGGCCATCGCCCGGTCAGGCGTCCGCGTCGTCGCCGCCGGTGAACACCGGCTGCCCCGGGTCCGGTGCGTCCGGTACCGGGACGTCCCCGCCGGCGTTCCCGCCCCCGCTGTTGCCGCCCCCGCTGTCCGGATCGGGGTCGATGGTGATCGTCGGCTCCGGTGCGGCGGTGGTGGTCGGCGGCGGCGCGGCCGAGGTCGTCGGCGGTGCGGTGGTGGTCTGCGTGGTGGTGCGCGTCGTCGTCGGCGTCGTGGTGGTCGTGGTGGTGGTCGTCGTGGTCGTGGTGGTGGTCGTCGTGGTGGGGGTGGTGGTCGTGGTCGTCGTGGTGGTGCTCGACGGGTAGCTCGTCGTGGTCGTCCGGGTGGTCTCCGGCGGCGGCACCACGGTCGTGCTGGGCTGGCCGTCGGAACCGGTCACGGTGATCGTCTGCGGCGGTGCCGGTTGTTCCGGCGGCGGCTCGGTGGAGTACTCGGTGGCCGTCTGGGTCACCGGGGTGGAGTCGGTGGAGTTGCCGGTCAGCGTGACCGCCAGCCCGCCGGTGGCCGCCAGCAGGGCCGCGGCGGCCGCGGCGAACAGGATCGGCGGGCGCCGGTACCAGGGCAGCGGGGCGGGTTCGGCCTCCGGTCCGCCGGGCTCACCGGTGAACTCCACGGCCGGCCGGGCGGCGCTGACGCCGGTGACCGGATCGGTGACGTACTCCGGGCCGTCGTAGGGCACCGGCTCCGCCCCCGGCTGGTCCTCCGACCAGGCCAGCGCCCGGAACGTCGCCGACGGGCTGCCGTCGGCGGCCGACTCGGTCGCGGCCATCCCGGCCGCGCCCGCCGCCCACGCCGCCGGCGACATGCTGGTCGGCTGGTCGGCCTGCGGTGCCATCCCGGTGGGGGCGTCGGGCGCGACGGCCGGGGCCATGCCGGTGGGGAGGTCGGCCGCCGGGGCCAGCCCGGTCGGTGCCTCGGCGTCGCGCACCGCCACCAGGGCGGCGCCGGTGGCCGCGAGCAGTTGCGGCTGCGGGGCGGTCACCACCGGGGCACGCAGCGCCTCCGACAGCCGCTGGGTGATCAGCGGGATCGCCGCGCCGCCGCCGGCGGTGGCCACCGCCGACACCGCCGCCGGCGCGATCTGGTGGCGCTGCAACAGATCCTGGATCGCGGCGAGCACCCCGGCGAGCGGGTCGGCGACGAGCGCCTCGAGCTCGGCGCGGGTGACCCGGACATCGGTGGTGGCGGCCGGCAGCACCACCGGCACCACCGTGGCGGTCTCGGCCGACAGCCGTTCCTTGGCCGCCCGGCACTCCTCGCGCAACCGGGCCAGCGAACCCACCGCCGCGGTCTGCGCCGGGTCGAGCTGCACCCCGGACAGCACGTGGTTGAGCAGTGCCTGGTCGATCTGGTCGCCGGAGAACTCCGGGAAGCGCAGCGTGGGGGCGATCGGCTGCAGGTTCGTCGCGTCGGCGAGCGTGATGCCGGTGCCGGTGCCACCGAAGTCGCACAGCACCAGCACGCCCTGCCCGGGCAGCCCGGGAGTCGACTGCAGCGCGGTGAGTGCGGCGTAGGCGTCCGGGATCAGCGCCGGCGGCACGCCCCCGGGGGACAGGCCGGGCTTCTCCCGCAGTGCCCCGCGCAGCGCCCCGACCGGGCCGGGACCCCAGTGGGCGGGCACCGCCACCGCGACGGGACTCCCGCCCTCGACGGTGCGGGCCATCGCGTCGAGCGCCTCGGCGAGCAGGTGTTCGCCACGGTGCGACGAGCCGTCGGCGGCCACCAGCGGCACCGGGTCGCCGACCCGCTCCACGAACCCGGTGACGACCAACCCGTCGCCCGGATTGCCGGTCAGGTTGGGGTTGTCCGCGGGCACCCCGGCCTCGGCCGGGCGGTCGGGGAAGAGCGTGAGCACGGCACGCCGCAGGATCGGGGGACGGCCCACGCGCGCCGCGACGAGGTTCGTCATCCCGACCGACAGGCCGAGCGGGTCGGTCATGTGCACCTCCTGGATCGGCCTCGGGTGGCCGGTCCACACGATAGCCGCTCGACCGCCCGTCGTCACGGCAGTCCCCTACGCGTCGCCCACCCCCTAATGGGGCATCCCCTAACGCGGCTGCGGCCGTCCCGGGGTTCGCACCGATCCCGGGGCGCCGGGACGCCGATAGCATCGAGGCACGATCCCGGGATTGGAGGCAGCATCCGATGGCGAACCCGCTCCTCGACTTCGTGCTGTCGCTGGCGCGGGACCCCGATGCCGCGGCGCGCTACGCCGCCGACCCGGCCAAAGCTCTCGCCGACGCCGGATTGACCGGAGTGACCAGCGCCGACGTCGACAACCTGATGCCGGTGGTCGCCGAGTCGCTGGCAATGACGAGCCCGGCCCCGGGGGATCCGACGTTCGGGGCGGGAACCGGCGGCAACGTGTGGGCCTCCGGCGCGGCGACCGCGGCCTTCGATGCCTTCGACGCCTTCGGCGACGAGCTGCCCGCACCGGTCCCGGTGTCGGCCGGACCGGTGATCGAGCTGCCCGAACCGGCCGGCTTCGATCCGGGCCTGCCGACCGCGGTCGACGAACTGGACCTCGTCCGGGGCGGCACCGGGCCCGACACGGTCGCCGAGGACCAGGACCAGGCGGGGGTCGCCGCGCCGGCGGCCGACGACTGGGCGCTCGGGCCGGTCGACCCGGTGCCCGCCGATGATCCCGATGCCGGGCTCGACCCGATGCCCTGACCCGATCTCCCGACCCGGACGCACCCATGGACTGCGCGGCCGAACGGCCGCGCAGTCCTTTTTTTCGTGTCGGGGCGGTACGGGTCCCCAGGTGTTGCCCCTAATCCCCTAACGGAAATGCCCCCTAATCCCCTATCGGGGCGTGTCGATCATGGGTGTCGACCCCGTTTCCGGTGGCCGGCGGCGGCCATACCTTGGTGCCAGATCGCCGGACGGACCGGCGGACTCCAACCACCCCCCAATCGACATGTGCACCCAGAAAGGCAGTCCGATGCGAACCCTGATCGACTTCATCCTGGATCTGTTCCGCAGCCCGGCCGAGGCCGCGCGGTTCATCGCCGACCCGGAGGGCGCGCTGCGCGACGCCGGTCTGCCCAACGTCACCACCGCGCAGCTGGCGCAGGTGGCGGCCACCGCCGCGCCGGCGGGCTACGCGCTGGGCGGTGGTGATCCGGTGGTCGGCCTGCAGCGGGCGCTGACCACCCATCACAACCTGGCCTCGCCGTTCTCGCCGCAGACCACGGTCGGCTGGCAGCCCACCTTCGCCCCGGAGACCGAGGTGGCCAGCCGCAACCACACCAACGCCGAGTTCGCCAGCCCGGACCAGGCCGCCGGTGCCAACGCCCAGACCGGCGGGGTGAACATCGGGTTCGGTGACATCACCTTCGGCAACAAGACCAGCCAGACCGCCACCGACGGCGGGGTGATCGTCGGCGGGGACAACCGCGGCGACATCGTCAGCGGCGACGGCGCGGTGCTCGGCGACGGCAACACCACCAACAACGGCGCCGTCTGGGCCGGGGCGGGCTCCAATGTGGCGGTCGGCCGGGACAACGACATCGAGGACAACTCCAAGACCGCCGGTGGCGACCTCATCGCCGACAACGACGCCCCGGTGCTCAACGACGTCGACACCGGCGGCGGCAACGGCGGCCATGCCGACGGCGGCGGCAGCCTGATCGGCATCGGCGGCGGCAACGCCGTCGGGGGTGCCGGCGGCTCCGGCGGGTCGATCATCATCACCGACGCCCGTTCGGAGGTGACCGGCGGCGACCGGATCAGCGTGGGCCGCGACCGGATCGTCGACAGCTCCACGGACACGTCGGTGGTCACGCAGGTGGAGACCGACACCTCCTACACCTACGAGGACCGTTCGTCGAGCTTCGACACCGCGATCGGATCGCACAATGATCCAGCGATCGGATCGCACAATGACACCGCGCTGGCGTCGGGCAACGAGGTGCTTCCCATCGCCTCCGGCAACGAGCTCATCGACCTGTTCTGACCGGCCCGGCCGGACCGGCGACGCACCGGCGGGGACCGGCTCATGGTCCCCGCCGGTCGGCGCGCCTACCGTAGGAATCAGCCTCCCGCAGCGAGAAGGACGCCATGACCCAACGCACCGACCGGCGGACGGTGCTCGGTGAGCTCATCGACCGCACCGTCGAGGTCGCCGCGGCCCACGGCCGCGCGGACCTGGCGGACCGGCTGCGCCGCGCCCGCACCCGCATCACCGACCCGCAGATCCGGGTGGTCATCGCCGGCCAGCTCAAACAGGGCAAGAGCCAGCTGCTCAACTCGCTGCTGAACATGCCGGTGGCCCGGGTCGGCGACGACGAGTGCACCGTGCTGCCCACCGTCGTCGGGCACGCCGAGCAGCCCACCGCCCGGCTGGTGGTGGCCAACCCGGACGGTGCCGACCCCGACCCGGCCGCCGTCGACCCGGCCGAGCTGCAGCAGGACCTGCGCCGCCATCCCGCCGCCGGCGGCCGGCAGGTGCTGCGCGTCGAGGTGGGGGTGCCCAGTCCGCTGCTGCGCAACGGGCTGACCTTCATCGACACCCCCGGTGTGGGCGGGCACGGCCAGCCGCACCTGTCGGCCACGCTGGGGCTGCTGCCCGACGCCGACGCCATGCTCATGGTCAGCGACGCGAGCAGCGAGTTCACCGAGCCGGAGATGCGCTTCATCCGGCAGGCGCTGGAGATCTGCCCGGTGGCGGCCATCCTGGTCACCAAGACCGACCTCTATCCGCACTGGCGGGAGGTGGTGCGCGCCAACGAGATCCATCTGCGCAACGCGGGCGTCGAGGTGCCGCTCATCCCGGTGTCGGCGATGCTGCGCAGCCACGCCGTGGCGACGGGCGACAAGGAACTCAACGAGGAGTCGAACTTCCCGTCCGTCATCCGGTTCCTCGCCGACCGGGTGCTCGCCGCCGGAAACGACCGCCGCTGCGATCATGTCGCGAACGAGATCCACTCGGCGGCAGAACATCTCAAGCTCGCAATCGAATCGGAACTGGCCGCCATCGACAATCCGGAGGCCCGGGAGCGGCTCACCGCCGACCTCGAGGCCCGCAAACGGCAGGCCCAGGAGGCGCTGCAGCAGACCGCGTTGTGGCAGCAGGTGCTCAACGACGGAATCGCCGACCTGACCGCCGATGTCGAGCACGACCTGCGTGCCCGGTTCCGCAACATCACCGCCCACACCGAACAGGTCATCGACAGCTGCGACCCGACGAACCACTGGGCCGAGATCGGCGCCGAACTGGAGAACGCGGTGGCCACCGCGGTGGGGGACAACTTCGTGTGGGCCTATCAGCGGGCCGAGGCCCTGGCCCGCGAGGTGGCCCGCACCTTCGTCGACGCCGGACTGGACTCGGTGCCCATGCCGCGGCTGGACGCCCGCGAGATGGGCGCGGATCTCGGCGAGTTCACCTCGCTGGCGCAACTGGAGGCCAAGCCGATCAGGTTCGGCCACAAGGTGGTGACCGGCCTGCGCGGCTCCTACGGCGGGGTGCTGATGTTCGGCATGCTCACCTCGTTCGCCGGGTTGGGCATGTTCAACCCGGTGTCGCTGGGTGCGGGATACCTGTTGGGCCGCAAGGCCTACAAGGAGGACATGGAGAACCGCATGCTGCGGGTGCGCAACGAGGCCAAGACCAACGTGCGCCGGTTCGTCGACGACGTCGCGTTCGTGGTCTGCAAGGAATCCCGCGACCGGCTCAAGAACATCCAGCGGCTGCTGCGCGACCACTACCGGGCGATCGCCGACCAGACCACCCGCTCGCTCAACGAGTCGCTGCAGGCCACGCTGGCCGCCGCGCGGCTGCGGGAGTCCGAGCGCGAGGCCCGCATCCGGCAGTTGCGTGGCCGGCTCGACATCCTCGATCAGGTCATCCGGCACGCCGCGCCCGCCCCGCTCGACGCCCGGTGACCGGCGCCGCGGTCAGTAAGCTCGGGAAGTTGTGAGCACCAGTGACCAGGTGCGTGCCATCCTGGCCGGCACCATGTCGGCCTACCGGGCCGAGCCCGCCTACCGGCACCGGGGCGACGTGCACAGCACGCTCGAACGCATCGGCGCCCGGCTGACCGAGCCCATCCGCATCGCGCTGGCCGGCACCCTCAAGTCCGGCAAGTCCACCCTGGTCAACGCGCTGGTGGGGGAGAAGATCGCTCCCACCGACGCCACCGAGGCAACCCGCATCGTCACCTGGTTCCGGCACGGACCGACCCCGAAGGTCACCGCCAACCGCCGCGACGGCCGCCGCTGCGACGTGCCGATCCGCCGGGCCGACGGGCTCACCTTCGACTTCGCCGCGCTCGACGCCGCCGACATCGTCGACCTCGACGTGCAGTGGCCGGCCGCCGAGCTCATCAACACCACCATCGTCGACACCCCCGGCACCTCCTCGCTCAACCGGGACGTGTCCGAACGCACCCTGCGGCTGCTGGTGCCGCCCGACGGGGTGCCCCGGGTGGACGCCGTGCTGTTCCTGCTGCGCACCCTCAACGCCGCCGACATCGCGCTGCTCAAGCAGATCGGCGAGATCGTCGGCGGCTCGGCCGGGGCGCTCGGGGTGATCGGGGTGGCCTCCCGCGCCGACGAGATCGGCGCCGGCCGCATCGACGCCATGCTCTCGGCCAAGGACGTCGCCAACCGGTTCACCGCCGAGCTCGAGCGCACCGGGGTGTGCCAGGCCGTGGTGCCGGTGTCCGGGCTGCTCGCGTTCACCGCGCGCACCCTGCGCCAGGATGAGTTCGCCGCGCTGGACAACCTCGCCGCGGTCGAGCCCGCCGAGCTGAACCGGGCGCTGCTGAGCGTGGACCGGTTCGTCCGCCCCGACCTCGACCTGCCGGTGGACGCCGCCACCCGGGCCGCGCTGCTGGACCGGTTCGGCATGTTCGGCATCCGCATCGCGATCACCGCGCTGCGCGCCGGGGTGCGCGACTCCACCGCACTGGCCGACGAACTGCTCGCGCGCAGCGGGCTGGTGGAGCTGCGCGAGGTCATCGACCAGCAGTTCGGCCAGCGTAGCGACCTGCTCAAGGCGCACACCGCGCTGCTGGCGCTGCGCCGCTTCGTGCAGGACCACCCGATCCACGCCACCGGCCGCATCCTGGCCGACATCGAGCCGCTGCTGGCCGACACCCACGCCTTCGAGGAACTGCGCCTGCTCAGCCAGTTGCGGTCGCGGCCCACCACGCTCACCGAGGACGAGATGGCCTCGCTGCGCCGGCTGATCGGCGGTTCCGGCACCGACCCGGCCAGCCGGCTCGGGCTCGGCCCGGACGCCCCCTACGACGGTCCGCGGGCGGCGTTCGCCGCCGCCCAGCGCTGGCGCCGCCGCGCCGAACACCCGCTGAACGACCCGTTCACCACCCGGGCCTGCCGGGCCGCGGTGCGCAGCGCGGAGGCGCTGGTCGCCTACTTCGCCGCCCAGCACCGCGCAGGCTCCCCGCCGCCGCGCTAACGTCCGGCCGCCGCGCACCCGGGTCGGCTCCGGCGGCGGTGCGGTCGGTGGCCGGCTCCGGTCGATCCGGCTCCGGCGGCGCCCGCGCCCGTGCCCGCCCCGGCCTTGACGTGGCCCTCGGTGGTGCTCGTCCCGGTGCCGCCGGTGCTCACCGCGCCCCGGCCGTCCCCGCCGGTGCGCACCCCGGCGCAGACGCCCCCAACCGAGTCGCCCCCGCAGCCCCCGACCGCCGATGCCGAGGCGGAATCCCCCGAAACGGCACCGGGGCGGTAGATCCGTCGGATCCACCGCCCCGGTGCGCGTAGGCGATCGGTGCTACTCGCCGCCGTCGTCCGGCACCACCGTCACCGTCTGGGTCTGCGTCTGGGTCTGGGTCTGGGTCTCGGTGACCGTGCTGACCGAGGTGCTGGTCTCCACCGACGTCGTGGTCGACACGCTCGTCGACACCGAGGTGGTCGTCGAAGTGGTGGTCGACGGCGGGTAGGTCGTCGTGGTCGTCGCGGGCGGCTGGGTGGTGGTCGGCGTCGCGGTCACCGTCACCGGCGGCGGTGCCACCCCGCCCGACTGCTGGGCCGGTGCCGTGGTGGTGGTCGGCGTCGTGGTGGTGGTCGTGGTCGACTCCGAGGACGACCCGTCCCCGGAGAACGCCTGCACCAGGCCGAAGACGATCAGCGCCAGCAGCAGCGCGCCCGCGGCCCCCAGCCCGACCAGCGCGGCCGGCTTGCGGTACCACGGCGTCGGGGGCTGCGGTGGCTCCCCGTAGCCGCCGTCCCCGTAGCCGGGCTGGTTGTAGTAGCCGGGGTCACCGCCGTAGCTGGCCGCGTAGGCGGTCGGCTGGTCGTCGGAGTAGTAGTTCGGGTCCTCAGGTCGCGCCACGGCCACCGATAGTAGAGGTCGACCACGGCCGCCCTAGG